>Ga0208565_1000358_pt1 | contig 35545 bp, 37 predicted proteins | sample Sb_taG_7_FD_187706 | JGI IMG/M metagenome (GOLD analysis project Ga0208565, IMG submission 187706) | Peat soil microbial communities from Weissenstadt, Germany - Sb_50d_2_FS metaG (SPAdes) (version 2) | ecosystem: Environmental > Terrestrial > Soil > Wetlands > Peat | place: Germany... | reverse complement strand
CACGTCGTCAGCGTGGCCACGTCGGCGGGGTCGACCACGAGCGGTGGAGCAGGGTGATTCGCCATGCAGGCAATCATCCTGCCACGCGGACTCTTAGTGCAAGCTATTTCAGAGTCGCTGCACTAGCTGCGATCGATTGCTGCGGCCGCACGGGCCGCTTGCCTGCGGTTGCTGACGCCGAGCTTGGCCAGGATCGCCGCCACGTGATGGTCCACGGTCTTTTCCGAGAGGTGCAGCCGCCCGGCGATCTCCCGGTTGCTCAGCTCCTCGATGAGCATTCCGACCACCTCCACCTCGCGTGTCGTGAGCCCGCGAGCGTTGCGCTTCGTCGAGGGACGCGGCCCACGAGGCACGCCTCGAGCGCCACCCTCACGGAGGAGGCGCGCCGCGAGCGCGGCCGCCGGTCTCGCGTCAAGTGCTTGGAAGATGGCCAGTGCGCTCCGGCGATTCTCGTCTGATCCTCCCGTGCAGAGCGCAACCGCAGCCTCATATTGGCAGCCGAGCTCTGCCCACGCTGCCGCTGCACCCGCTGCGTCCCCGGTGAGTTCCACGAGATAGGGACCCACGTGGTCGGTGCGCGTCGCATCGTGGACTCCACAGCGCCGTCGCCACGCCGCGAGCTCGCTCACCACCGGTTTGGCGCCATAGCGCTGCGCCAGCTCCATCGCAGGATCGGTAACCGCCCGGGCCACATCAGCGACGCTCTCGCCACCCTCGAGCCACAAGATCTCGGCGGATGCAGTGGCGACAGGCAGCAGGTGCTGGAGCTCCCCGGTCGGCGCCGCGATCGCCTGCGCTTCTGCCAGCGGGCCGCGGTGGTCGGGATCGCCGCGACGCGCGCGCAGGATCGCGACGATGCACAGGGCAATCGTCTGTGCGACGGCGTTGCTGGTGCCGGATCGCAGAATCGTCGAGGTCGCCTCGGCCGCCTCGTCCCATCGGCCCTGGTCGAGGAGGCGGCGTGCCTGGTGCGCGAGAATCTCGAATCTCCATGCGTCAAGCCCGCGCTCGAGGCAGTATTCGACTCCTTCTCGTTGATACACCTCGGCACGCGCATAGTCGTGTATGCGGACGCTCGCCCACGCAAGGTGGATGTGGGCACGACCGGCCTGCTCGACGAATCCCCACTCCTTGCAGAGGTGCAGGCTCCGTTCGAGTGCCCGCCGGCCGTCGTCATCGCCAATCAAATAGCCCGCCGTGCCGACGGAATTCATGGCATGCGCGAGCGTCTCCCGGTCGTCGATGCGCTCGGCGAGGTCCGTCGCCTTTCCGCCCCAGTCGAGTGTCGCTGCCGTGTCCTCGATATTCAGCGCAAGCATTGCGCGATTCGCGTATGCCATCGCAAGCTCTGGGCCAGGAGCCAGCTGCTCCAGCACAGCAACTGCCGCCAGCCCCACCTCGGTCGCTTCGGCAACCTCCCCGTGGCAGCGCAGATTCGATGACATCGCACGAAGCGCGTCACCCTCACGCAGCCGGTCACCAAGAGACCGATACGTCGCCAACGCCTCACGGCGGGCGTCGATCGCGTCCGCATAATGGCCGGTGAGAAAGCACTCCCACGACCGAAGGGAGAGGAGTTCGGCGCGCCGCTCATCGGTGAGCGCCCAACCAAAACGGAGCGCGCGCGCGTACTGAGCGGCAGCCTCGCGATGTGCTCGCGCCTGTGCGGCGACAGCGGCCGCCTGGGGGGCGAAGCACAGCACCGCTTCGACGTCGCCCGCGGCCTCTGCGTGGTGTGACAGCGATGTCGGATCAATGGGTCCTCGACTCGGATCCGACAGCGCCGTCAGCGCGGCGCGGTGGAGGGAGACGCGGCGCACGGGTGACAGCGAGATCTCAACACTCAGGCGCGCAAGCTCGTGGCGGAAGGCCACACGTCCGGGAATCGCAGCGAGAACGCCGGAGGCAAGGCACTCATCGACTCCGGCCGCGGCCTCGTCATCCATGGCCTCGAGGACACTGACGTCGACACCGGTCGGAATGATGGCGACCGTCTCGACCAGCCGCTGCGCGACGGGCCCCAGGCGCGCAACCCTCGCGAGGACGGCGTCCTGGACTGTTGCCGGAAGCGTGTCCCCGCCTGCGGCGAGTACCTCGGTGACGAAGAACGGGTTACCGCCGGTCTTGCGGTACAGCTCCGCCGCGTCGAGGCCGTACGGCGATGCGAGATCCGCGACGGCGGCTGCCGACAGTGGGCTGAGGGAGAGCCTCGAGACCGCCGGGCTGGTCGCGACGTCGCCGATGAGCATGCGCAGCGGGTGGGCGCGGTCGATCTGGTCGTCGCGGTACGTGCCCACCACCAGCACCGGCGCGGTCGCCACCTTGCGCGCGAGCAGTCTGACGACGTCCAGGGTGGCGTCGTCGGCCCAGTGAAGATCCTCCAGGACGACAATGCATGGGGGCCCTGCACGCAGCTGGTCGAGAAACGCCGAGGCGACTTCATGCGGCCGGCCGCCGCGAACGATGATCGCCTCGAGATCTCCAGCGGTCGTGTGGGCGATGTCGAGCAGCGGGCCGAGTGGGTGCGGGGTGGCAAGGGCGTCGCACGCTCCGGAGAGGAGTCGCACGGACTGAGCGGCACAGAAGTGCTGCACCAAGGATGTCTTGCCGACGCCCGCCTCACCGCCGAGGAAGACGAATCGGCCGGCCGAGGACGTGGCGACGGCGGCGAACTGACGCTCGAGCTCAGCGAGCGGTTCCGCACGCTCGAGCAAGTCCACCGATGCTGCAACTGCTTGCGAGGTTGTCAGAGCCCTGCCTCCGTGAATGAGGCCGATTCTACAGCCGGTCCGAGCCGCCGTTCTTGACAACCTGCGCAACGTTGCGATTCGTCCCAGTCGGCGCCGCGGCCGGCGCGGCGGGCGAACCGTGGCGTCTCGGTGCGGGCAAAGATGGGTAACCGCAAGCGCCAATCTGGGTAGTTCTCCCGATTCGCGCTCGGCAGCACCGCTCCTAGTGTCGCTGCAGGTACTCGCACAGCGAGCACAGCACAAGGAGGAGCGAACATGGCCAGGTACGTCGTGGAGCGGACCTTTCCGGACGGACTCAACATCCCCGTCGATGCGCAGGGAGCAGGGATCTGCCTGACCGTGGTCGACCGCAACGCCGATGAGGGGGTCACCTGGGTCCACTCGTATGTCAGCGCCGACAAGAGGAAGACCTTCTGCATCTATGACGCGCCGAGTCCGGAGGCGATCCGCAAGACCGCTGAACGCAACTCGTTGCCGCTCGACCAGATCACCCAGGTGAGCGTTCTCGATCCGTACTTCTACAAGTGACGTGATGCGCTCGACCACGGCGCCCCATCCCGCTCGTGGCTCTGGTCACTCCCGCTCGGCTCACCGAGCATCGAACAACGTATTGGAGGTCATGATGATGTTGTTTCGCCGCGCCCGAAGGCTCTTCGCCGGCCCTGCCGCTGCCGCAGTGCTCACTCTGAGCCTTGCAGCGCTCCCTCAACTCAGCTCATCCGTGAGTGTCCAAGCCGGTTCTCGTTCCTGTACCACCCCCGTCACCAGCGCCCCGAGGGGCCCCGCCACGGTTTCGACTGCATCGACATCATTTGGCAGGGTGCTGATCGTCGGGTCGGGCGCCAACGCGGGTTGCTCGCTGTACACGGTGACGTCGGACGAGTTGCATGCGCTGACGTTCGGTCTCGCCGCCTTTGCCTGCAGTGACGGGCCGAACCCAATCGGGCAACCGTGCGACAGCGTCCTGTGGCCGGCGCTCCTGACCAAGGGTGTGCCCATCGCCGGGCCGGGGATCAACCGCGCCCTCCTCGGGACGGTCACCCGCACCGACGTGCTCGCCGGCAAGAGCGTGCAGCAGGTGACGTACGCCGGTCTGCCGCTGTACCGGTTCTTTCTCGACGAGACGCCGGGGCAGACGGACGGTGCCAACCTGTTCGACCCGGTGACCAGTCCCACCGGCACCTGGTACCTGGTGGATCCAGGTCGGGGCCTTCCAGCGCCTGGCCGGCTCGAGATGCGATCTGAGACAGTCAAGGGCAGTGAGGTGCTGGCGGCATCGATGGACAATGATTTCTCCCTCCTGCCGCAGGGGACGTTCCCCGTCTACACGTTGAGCAACAGAAATGGCCAGTCCTGCGAGGGGTTTTGCGCCCTGAACTGGCCACCGGTTCTCACGTCCGGAACACCTGAAGCCGGGAAAGGGGTCGAGCAGCGCGCGCTGGGAGTCGTCGTGAGGCCGGACGGCACCCGCCAGGTGACCTTTGAGGGCAAGCCTCTCTATCTCTTCATCCAGGACGCGTACATTCCGGGTATCGCCGGGACCCGCAGCATCAACGGGGCGGGGTCGCGCACCCCGTGGGGTGTGTTCAATACGATCGCCCAGCCCTAGAGGAAGAGCGACCCGGGTCGTCCGCGGCCCGACGATTTCCAAGCACTACCCGAGCATCCTCGGAGCCCCGGCCGATTCAGTCGGCTGGGGCTCTCGCGTGGCTGCGAAGGCCGTCGAGACGTGCATCCCCGGCCGTCCGGTACGTGCTCGCGAAGCGCGGCAGGCGGTCCGCCTAGGTGATCGATACGACCGCCTCGAAGATCGCTGAATGTGGGTGCGGCGTGTCCGCGACCGCACTCCCCCAGCTCAGCGCCAGCGATTGATCACCAGGTGTGGCGGGGTTCACACCGGACAGCACCGAGATTCCGAACGTGTCGCCCGGCCAGACCGCTGCGTTGCCGAATTGCTTCGAGATTCGCACCGGTTCCGAGCTCCACCCCCGGCTAATCGAGAAAGCTCGGACATATTGCGCGTAGCCGCGAGAAGAACTGTCAGCAAGCCACCCGACGTAGGCGACACCGCCACGTCCTCCAACGACCTCGACGATGTGGGTCGCGTTGTCAGCATCAGGCGTCACGCGCTGCAGCCCAGACCAGGTCTTGCCGTGGTCGGTCGAGTACGAAAGCCACCCGACATCCCTCCCGTCGTGCTGCGTATCCCAGGTGATGTACAGGTTGCCTGCAGCATCCCTGCCAAGATCGCCGTCGATCCACCATTCAGCCTTGGACATCGAAAGACGATCCGGACCAACCTGCACCGGCGCCGACCATGTCGCCCCGCCGTCATCAGACGTCGTGAAATAGCTGTGCGCCGGCGTCATCGTGTATGTGACGTCGTTGGTGATGTGGTACCCCTGATACTCGACATCGATCCGTCCATCGGGCTCGATCAGGAGCGGAGCGCTGTCTCCACCGCTCGCCGGAAAGCCGGGGCTCACGTGAACGATCGGCCCCCAGGTCTTCCCGCCATCAGTCGATTTCTGCATGACGACATTCAGGTCGCCGGTTGCAAATGCGCAGCTGCCTGCGGGGTTGCATATGTACGTGACGGCCGCCGCGCTTGGTCCGTAGTCCCAGGTGACGTAGAGCGCTCCGTCGGGGCCGACGGCGATGAAGTCGCGGTCTCCCCAGTTCCTCCGCTTCGGAGGAACCAGCGATGAGACCTGCGGAAAGGTCGCACCGTGGTCGAACGAGGCGGCAACCACGGGGTAGGTGTATCCGTCCTGCGAGATCATGAAGGATGCGTAGACCGTGCCCGACGGCGCCACGGCCACGGCAGGGTCCCAACTCGACCGGACTGATCCGGGGACCCCAATGGGCGCACCGAAGTGCATGCCCCCGTCGACCGATCGTGCGAACGCTATGCCTGTGCAACCCATCCAGAGTTCGTACACGTACGGACCGGAAGGATCCACCGCCTGCTCCACCTCGGCGTTCTGATCCTTGCAGGGTTCGCTGACGTCGGTGATGTGGCGGACCGTGAACCCATCTGCGGGCTGGCCCGCAGCCGGGACCCGAAGCGGGACGCCGAGAGCAGCGCTCGTTGCGACGATGCCGGCGGCAATGACACATCCGGCTCTGACCACGGATAGAGCGACGTGCCGCGATGCCGCGTGTGGCCTGAGGAATGGCATCTCGTTCTCCCTGATGTTGACGCGGGAATCCTAGCCCGAGAGCGCAGACGCAGTCACCGGCGCATGGCTCGCCTTCCAGGCAGAGTCACCGATCGACCTCGGATCGCGAAACAGCAGGGTACCGGGAGGGGCTGCGTTGCAGCCCCTCCCGGGCCCACTCGCCGCGCGGTTACGGGATGTTGATGCTCCAGAGCCCGCGTCCGTGTGTGGCCGCAAGCACCGTGAGCCCACCGGGGTTGGCCCTGAGGTCGTTGATCGAGGTGTTCGGCAGGTTCGAACCCAGCCGCGACCAGGCTGTGTTGACGCCGCCGCCGGAATTGGCCACGAAGGCGCCCACATGAATGTCCTTCCCCAGTTCGGGCGGCCTGCAGGATGTCACTGCGGGGAGCGCGTCGTCAACCCGGCAGACGCCCTCCTCGGGCTGGTCGCCAAGGGCGTGATGGGCGGCGGCGTCTTCGAGACCGACGACATCCGCACCACCTGTGAGGAGCTGAAGGGCAACGGCGTCACTTCCCCGCAGGAGCCGGCCGACCGGCCCTACGGCATCGAGGCCCTGTTTCGCGACGATTCCGGCAACTGGTTCAGCCTCAACCAGCACAAGCGGTACGGCGGCTGAGTGGACCGGCGCCCAGACCGTACGAGACGCCAGGCGGCAGCCGGGGCCGGCCCATGACCTAACCGCCCGTCTGGATGGGGCCGTACTGATCGTCGCGGCGAACGAGTACTTTGTGAGCGAGGATCAAGTGCGAATCGAAAACTTCTCATTCGGCTCCATACAGATCGACGGCCAGACCTACACCCACGACGTGGTGATCGATCGAGGCCAGATCCGGAAGCGCCGGAAGGGCGCGTCGAAGCGTCACCGCGATAGCTATGGACACACGCCCCTGTCAGCCGAGGAGAAGATTCCCTGGCGTTGCCGTCGGCTTGTCATCGGCACCGGCGCCGCCGGCGCCCTGCCCATCATGGACTCGGTCCAGGCTGAGGCTCGTCGCCGCGACGTGGAGCTGGTGACCGTGCCGACCAGCCGGGCGATCGACCTTCTCTCCACCGACGCCCGAGACACCAACGCCATCCTTCACGTCACCTGCTGACGTGCCATTCCCGTTCGATTCAACGGCGGCTTCGAGCGTCGTCGACGACGCGCACTGACGTCCGGGCCCATAGACTCAGGGTCGTTCCCATAAACGCTCGGACAGAGGAGCTCGAACCATGGCCCCGACCAAAAGTGCAACCAAGACCGCGCCGAAGTCGGCGAAGCCGGCCAGCACGAAGGGCAGCGCGTTCCAGGGATTCAGCGCCGAGGAGAAGGCCGCTGCTCGCGAGCGTGTCCGGGAGCTGAAGGCCGAGGCGGCCAGAGCGGATGGGGAGACGGAATTGCTTGCCGCGATCGCCAGGATGCAGGAGCCGGATCGCACCATGGCCAAGAAGATCCACGCTCTGGTCAAGGCCGCAGCACCAAGGCTCGCGCCGAAAACCTGGTACGGAATGCCCGCGTACACGAAGGACGGCAATGTCATCTGCTTCTTCCAGAACGCGGGGAAGTTCAAAGTCAGATACCAGACGCTCGGCTTCAGCGACAAGGCGAACCTCGACGACGGCGCCATGTGGCCCAACTCGTACGCGCTCATGAGGTTGACCGCAGCCGAAGAGGCAAAGATCACAGCGCTTGTGAAAAAGGCTGTGCGATAGGAAGCATCTGAACCGTTGGCGTCGGACGTCTCGGTGCGGTGCTCCGCAAGGAGCTCCGTGGGTACCGACGCAGGCCGTTCGTCGTCGCGACCATGGCGGGTACTCCCGCTCGTCTTACTCATCTCGGCGTCAATGGGCTTCGTCCAACCAGACCGATAGGGGCTGAGACCCCTCCGTGGCGTATGGAAGGTGGGATGAGCACTGCTTTCGCGGTCATCAAGGGCACAGGGAGCGTGAGTACGACTGGGAGCGGCCCGGATCAGATCGCTGCGACAGCTGCCGATCTGGACGAGGTCTACAAGACCGAGATCCGCCGGCTCATCGGTTTGGGGTCGGTTCTCATGGGCAGCCGATCCGCGGGCGAGGACCTTGCCCACGATGCCTTCCTCCTCGTGTTGCGCCGTACTCAGCGCAACTCCGGATACCTCCGATCGCCGGCATGGCCGTTGTTGCGAACGGTCCTCGTCCGCCTCGCGATACAGCGCCGCCGCTCAATAGCACGCGAGGCTCGGCGCCTTGCTCGGTTCTGGGAACCGGCGGCGACCGAATCGTGGGACCCCGACCGCGACCTCATCGACTGGCATGCCGCCCTCAGAAGGCTCCCTTCACGGATGCGCGCATGCGTGGTGCTCTTCTACGGCGAGGACTTGAGCGTCGCGGACGTCGCGCGAGAGCTCGGTTGCTCGTCGCGGACTGTCGAGCACCAACTGCACAGCGCGCGTCAGAAGCTCGCCACCACTCTCGGGGTGAGCCGGAACGAGGACCCGGGGCCGTGAGCGGTATCGGCGACTTCGACGACTACGCGCGATCGACGACTCGCAGGCTGCTCAAAGCCGCAGAGGCCGAGCCGGCGCGCTCGCTGGACGAGCGATCCAACACGGTCCCACGAGCAGTGGCGATGCTCGTCGCCACGCTGGTGCTGGTAGCGGGGCTGATCGTCATCGGCACCTCGGTGCTCCACATCCAGCTGTCGCACCGACCGGTGAGCCTTGTGACACCCCCGCCGGTGATCCACGAGACCCCGACGGTGTCCCCAACCTCGGCACCCTCTCCAACAGCACCGCCCACGAGCGTCATCGCCAACCTGCACATGGTCACCGCGACTGTCGGGTGGGCCCAGCGACAGGCCGACGAAGCGATTCTCCACACGACGCTCGGCGTGCGGACGTGGTCCGTCGCGACGCCACACATCGGCGGCGAGCAGATTATCGCGGTCTCATTTGTGGACGCGGACACTGCACGCGCCCTGACAGCGATCATCCCGGCGAACGGTGAGGCTGGTTCATCTGTGATTCATTCCTGGGCCACCGACGACGGCGGTGTGACGTGGGTCAATGCTGGAAGTTTTTCCGGCCTCGCGCTTCAGTACGAACCCAATGGAACCCTCGACTTCGTGGATCGGGACCACGGTTGGTTCTCGGTGACTGGGCTGGCCGCCGCGGGCTCGTCGGCGATCTATGTTTACCGCACGGTCGACGGCGGCAAGCACTGGTCCGAGGTCGACGCGACCAGCGTCGTTCCTGCTCCGGGACGCACCCAGCTCCCATCCGGGTGTGACAAGAATCCCGTGTCGTTCATCAACACGGCCACCGGTTGGGCCACGGCGGCGTGCAACGGCGGGTCGGCGTTCCTGTATGTGACCCACGATGGCGGCGTGACATGGCGAGCTCAGTCCTTGGGTATCACACCGTCGGATTATGGATACACCCTCGATCCGCCGCAGTTCGTGAGCGGGAGTGTCGGCTTCATGGCCGGGTATGTCGGTCTGCCGCCCGGGCCCCACGCGACCCTCTATGTCACGTCCAACGGCGGCGCGACCTGGACGCCCCGATCGACCCCGGACTACTTTCCGGAGGCTTCCGATTTCATCGATGCCGAGGACGGGTGGCTGTTGCTGAACAACCCGGGAAGCGCAACCGGCGCCGGGAGTCTTTGGGTCACCCACAACGCAGGTCGCACGTGGACGAACCTCCAAGCGACCGCAAGCCTCGACGGCCTCAGCCTCGAGTTCGTGACTCCGCAGATCGGATGGGCATTCACTTCGATTCCTGTCGGCTCGGGAGCGGCACGGGGATTGCTGCAGACAACCGACGGCGGGCATACCTGGACGGCTGTCACGGCAACGATCCGAGGGTAGGAGCGGACCCCGTCGCGGCCCTGCCCGAGTACCGCGACCTCATCGTGGCGCCAGCTCGAACATCGGGCACCCCCGTGACCCTCGTGGCCCAGTCGATGGGCGCCTTCAGCGCTCCCCTTGCCTGCGAACACGTCCGGGTGGACAGAATGATCCTCGTCAACCCCATGATTCCGCGGGCCGGTGAAACCGGCGGCGAATGGTGCGACGCGGTCGGATGGCGGTCCGAGGCGGACGCCGGCGACCACAAGCATCACCGACTGGGCGATGCGGTTTCCTGGAGCCACACCTAGCCACGATCGGTGCCGCCGTCCATGTCGCGTCGCCCACTGCGCCCGGCGTATGCTCCGCGCACCGCTCCGGTCGGAGGCGGAGACTGAGGAGGGGACCGATGCCATCCACCCCACGGTGCCGCGGCGTTGTCGGGTTCGTCATTGCCTGCGTTGCCCTTGCGCTTTCCCCGATCGGTGGCGCCGCAGCGCCCGGATCTGCCATCCAGGGCAGCTTCTCCATCTACTCCGTTTCAACCGCCACAAGCCCGGTGCAGCTCATGGCAGGCACGAGCGGAGACGTCTGGTTCGTCACCGCCGCCTCTCAGCTCGCGAGCATCGCAGCCACTGGAGCGATCACTCTGCTCGGGGTGACGGTGCCCACGGCAATGTGCCTGCGACGTTGGTTGCGGCCGACGCCGACGGCGTGTGGGCCTATGGCGACACCAGCGATGGCGAGCAGTGCATCGTGTCGCTGATCAGACCCGGTGGCCACGTGATGCAACGGACACTCGGGCATCCCACAGGCGTTTGCCATGGCGGAGCCGTTGATCGCTCAGGGAATCTCTGGGTTTCGGCTGGTGGTCCCGAGGGCTCGTACGAGACCTGTCCCTGTCGCCTGGTGGAAGTCTCCCCCTCAGGCGCGCTGACTGTGCATCTTCCCGACACCTCCGGGGCAAGACCGACCGCCGTTGCGCTGGGCACCGATGGGGCCATCTGGGTCTTGGAGTTCAACGAACATCTCTACGGGCGCTACGCCGCCGACGGGTCGTCAACCAGCGTGGGGCTCGGAGGCGATGTGCCTCCGCCATATCCAGGCACGCCTCATTGGGGCCTCGTGCCAAGCCAGCTGCTTGCGCGTCCTGACGGCACGTTTTGGTTGGCGCAGGGGAGTCGCTGCTGCAATGCGGTTGCCCTCTCGTCTCCTGGCAACTGGGTGGTGCGTTACCTGCTGCCCTTCCAGGCAAGCGTCGCTGCAATGAGCCCGGATAGTGCACTCTGGACTGTGAACTACGACCGAGGTGGCCTTCCAACCCAGAGGCTGGTGCGGACCGCCGTCAACGGTCAGCTCGAGCGCAGTGCTGCGTTGCCGGCTCCGGCTCCGGGTCAGTCGCTGGATGCCACCGGGCCACTGGCAGCGACGACGAACGGTGCCATCTGGATGGTCGCCGCAAGCGGCAGCGCGAACTATGTCGTCCGCTACCAGCCCGTCAGCACGTAATCGGGGCAGTCGGGAGCAGGCTCAGCGCGCCACCGGTGAGGACAAGAATCGCCGGTCGCCTGCATTGTTGGGGCGAAGTCGGGGGAGCTTTGGTGCGACGGGACTCGCGTGCCACGCGGGTGGTGATCTGTTCACTTCCAAGAAAGGTCATGCACGTGTGTCCGGATCCGGCGGTCGGCTCCGACGTCCCTGATGAGCGTGCCGCCGGGCACAGAAGAGAAAGGACAATGGCGCGATGAAGTACATGATCTTGACGTTTGCGTCGCAGCAGAACTACGACGAGATGGTGGGCAAGCCGTCGGCCGAGCCGGCATGGACTCCAGAGGACTACGCGGCAATCGGGGCGTTCATGCAGGCCTTCAACCAGGACCTGCTCGACTCCGGCGAACTGGTCGAGACCCGCGGGCTGAGTGCTCCAGTGCACGCTCGTCGGATCACGCTCCGTCAAGGGGCCCCGGTGGTGACGGACGGACCGTACGCGGAGGCCGAGGAGGTCCTCGCAGGGTATTGGATCGTCGAATGCGAGAGCTTCGATCGCGCCACCGAGATCGCGACCCGTCTCACCAGTTGCCCCGGACCGGAGCATGTCCGGACGCGAGCTTTTGCGGACGTGCGTCCGATCGACGAGCACCAGCCGGACTACGAGGGCTGACCGGCCCCTAGGATGGTCCTGAGCGCCACCGAGGCCGAGGACCTGCTGCGTCAGCTGGCGCCGCAGGTTCTCGGCGCGCTCGTCCGCCGCTACGCCAACTTCGACCTTGCAGAGGACGCCACGCAGGAAGCCCTGCTTGCGGCTGCCACGCAGTGGCCGCGAGACGGTGCTCCGATGAACCCAAAGGGATGGCTCATCACGGCCGCGTCGCGCCGATTCACCGATCTCCTGCGCGCCGACCAGGCGCGCCGGCGGCGAGAGGAGCGGGTGGCCCAGTGGGCGCCGACCGAGGTCTCGGATCCATATGGCTCCGACCAAGGACGGGCTGACGGTGACGACAGCCTCATCCTGCTGTTCCTGTGCTGCCACCCATCCCTTTCGGCCGCCTCGCAGATCGCACTGACGCTGCGGGCGGTCGGTGGATTGACGACCGCCGAGATCGCCCGCGCCTTCCTCATGTCCGAGGAGACGGTGACGCGGCGCATCACCCGATCGAAGCAGTCCATCAAGAACAGCGGCCACCGCTTTGCCATGCCCACAGCACGAGAGCTGTCGAGCCGTCTCGACGCCGTGCTGCGGGTGCTGTACTTGATCTTCAACGAGGGCTACGCAAGCACTGCGGGCGCGAACCTGCAGCGCGTGGACCTCGCCGAAGAGGCCATTCGCCTTGCGCGCACCCTTGGCGCGGCGCTGCCCGAGGACGGTGAGGTAGCTGGTCTCCTCGCCCTCATGCTCCTGACCCACGCTCGGCATCGAGCGCGGAGCGGGCCCGATGGCACACTCATTCCCATGTCGGACCAGGACCGCAGCCTCTGGGACCGCGACGCGATCCGAGAGGGTGTCGACCTCATCACCGCCGCCCTTCCTCGTGGACCAACCGGGCCCTACCAGCTCCAGGCTGCAATCGCCGCGGTGCACGACGAGGCACCCAGCGCGGAAGCGACCGATTGGCAGCAGATCGTTGCTCTGTATCGCGTTCTCCTCCGCCTCGACAACAACCCTGTCGTGGCGCTCAACCATGCCGTCGCCGTCAGCATGGTCCAGGGCCCGGACGCGGGTCTCGAACTACTGAGAGAGCTGGAGTCCGACCCGAGGATGAACGCCGACCGTCGCTTTCACGCGGTCCGTGCGCATCTTCACGAGATGAGAGGCAACATCGCGGCAGCGCGGGACGAGTACGAGATCGCAGCCCGCCAGGCGACCAACCTACAGCAGCAGCGCTACTTGCACCGGCAGATCGCTCGCCTCGATGCGCTGGCGTAGAAGGGGTCGGCAACATGCGCTGCCGCGTCCGGTCATTGGACAATCCGCAGGAGCCCTACGATTCCCACCGCGTAGATCAGGAGCGCCAAGATTGAATCCGGCCCCAGCCGTTTGGGTCGCGAAGGCCGCACGATGACGCCGCCGATGTACACGGCGGTCAGCGCCAAGCTCAGCGCGGCCAGCCAGGCGTTCGCCGCACCTGTTGTCGGGAGTGCCGGTTTCATCGCCACAAGATCTGCCACCACGAATAGACATAGTTGAAAGGCATTGCCGCCGAATACGTCTCCAATCGCGAGTTGATGGTCACCCAGGCGCACAGCCTCGATACCCGAGCTGATCTCGGGCAACGCCGTCGCCAACGCCAGGACCGTTGCACCAAAGACCACGCCGTTGATGCCGGCGCGGTCTGCGAGCTCGCTGCCCGTGATCTCGAGCACGACGCCGGCAAGCAACGTGACTGCCGACGCTGTGACGAACACCGTTGCAACACGCAACATCGAATGCGTTGCACGCGCCGCGTCCGCGACCGGATGACGCACGCGACGGTGCGGGCGCCCCGGCCGACTCCCTTCCATCACCACCTCCCACATCGGATGCGACCGCGTGCGATTCAGGACCCACACGCCGCCGATCCAGATGACCACGATCGCCAATGAGGCTGGACTGAGGCGTCCACCTATGGCCACCGACCTTGGCAGCAAAGCGCCCATCAGAACTGCTGCCACCGTGAGCACCACCAGCAAGCCCTCGAGCACCGGGAGCAGGGAGCCGACAAGATATGTGAGCGGTCTGGCCGCAAAGAGATCGCAGAGCACGAGCACCATTGTTGCCGTGGCGATGCCACCGATCAGGTTCCCTGCCGCCAGGTCGAGGTGACCCGATGCCGCCGCCGAGACCGTGATCGCCAGCTCCGGCAGGCTACCGGCGATGGCAAGCAAGACCATCCCACCGAGCGCGTCACCGATTCCCAGCCGTCTATCAAGCTCATCGGTCGACTTCGAGAGCTCGATCCCCGCACCCCACGTGGCGACGGATGCACCGAACAGGATGAGCACGAGAAACACCGGAAGGGATGACACAGGGTGGATGGTAGGAGCGTCGGGCCGTGTCGGGTCAGTTATGACGTCGCCGGCGCGGCCTCGGTCCGGGTAATAAAGTTGCACGCTGGGTGTGTGAGTGGTTTGTCACGCGCGCCGTCGCCGGCAAGGCAGCGCGTTCGCCGGCGCTGGCCTCAACCGCTCACCTGGGGGCGGCTGAGTGGAGGGTCAACTCGACCCGTCCGTTCTCCGCGTGACGCCCCGTGCCCGGGATGATCCCAGCCAAAGATGCCTCGTCACTTCGGAGGACGATCAACTCACGCGGATGCAAAACCATCCAGAGTTGGGCGGCGGCCTTGGTCCGTATCGGTCCGAACTCGTGCCCTGCCGGCTCGCCATGAGTTTGGTCTAGGCGCCTTAAGTGAGCTTCCGACAGTCCTCGCACAAACTGTACCCACACGTGCCGTTGCGCCGGTCGAGTTGCGGGATCTCCTTGGCGAGTCCGCAGCGGTCGTTGTTGTGATGGCGACGCTGGTCGGGCGGCTTATTTACCTCGTTCACGGAATAGAAGCTCGGAATCCTCATTGGCGGTCCTCCACCTTCAGCGTCGTGACCCCGATGAGGAGCCTGGATGGCGCGGGATCACGCTAGCAGGTATTCAACTCGGGTCATCGGCGACGAACGTGCCGAAGTCGGAGCGTTTCCGAATGAGCTCGTGGTCCGTGAAGGCCACCGAGGAGCCATGTCGAACCCGGCCCGGCGGCCAGTACCGAAGGTCAACGGACCATCGGCGGGCAGTCTGGTGACCAACGGCCCTTGGGTGCGGCGCGAGATCAGTTCAGGGTGGTCGCAGCGACACGCTCACGCAGATCCGAGGTGATGATATGGCTTCGAACGCTCCACCAGCCGCCCGAGGGCAACACCTGACGCCCGACACGGGGGTGACGGCTCCCTCCCTTGACCAGGCTCGTGTGCAGGAGCTCGACGCCTTCGTCGATCGAGCGCGTGAGGCCGCACGAGCGTTCCGTATGCTCGGTCAGGAGCAGGTCGACCGCATCGTTTCGGCCATGGTGGTCGCCGGGCTGAAATCGGCGGTGGAGCTCGCGGCACTTGCCGTCGAGGAGACCGGTTTCGGGGTTTTTGAGGACAAGGTCGTCAAGAACTTCGTCGCGACGGAATTCCTCTCCGACTACCTGAAGGACAAGCGCTCGGTCGGCGTCATCGACGAGGACACCGCAAGCGGCATCGCCCACGTCGCAGAACCGATCGGCGTCGTCCTCGCCATCACGCCAATCACCAACCCCACCTCCACAGTCCTCTTCAAGGCGATCGTCGCCGCGAAGACCAGGAACGCGATCATCTTCCGTCCGTCGCCCTATGCGTTCCGCTGCGGCTCGCGGGTGGTGGAGATCCTCCGCGAGGCCGGCGAGGCCGCCGGCATGCCTCCCGGAGCGCTCCAGATCGTTCCCGACACCGACAACGAGGTCACCCACCACTACTTCAGACACCCGGGCATCGACCTCATCTGGACGACCGGCGGCGCCAAGATCGTCGCGTACTCGCAAGCCTCGGGCAAGCCGTGCATCACAGTGGGGCCCGGCAACGCGCCGGTGTACTTGCATCGCAGCGCCGACATCCGTTGCGCCGCGGTCGACATCCTCATCTCGAAGACCTTCGACAGCTCGGTGATCTGCCCTGCCGAGCAAACCTGCGTGATCGATGCAGAAATCTTCGACGCGGCCATTGCCGAGTTCGAGCGGCTTGGCGCGCGTGTTCTCAGCGCCGAGGAGATCGATCAACTCACCGCCTTCGCGTTCGAGGGCGAACACGTCAACATGGCGGCTCTCGGCCAGCCCGCGGCCGAGCTCGCGCGCCGCGCGGGGTTCTCGGTCCCCGACGGGACCAAGGTGCTGCTCACCCCGCTCTCTGACGATCTGGACGTACTTGCGGCGCATCCACTCATCCGCGAGAAGCTGATGCCGGTGCTCGGGGTCGTGCGCGCGCGTGACGAGCAGCGCGCCATCGACGTGTGCGTGCTGGTGACCGAACACGGCGGCCTCGGGCACACGTCGGCGATCTACGCGCGCGACGAGGCGATCATCGATCGGTTCTCCGCCGCGGTGCGCACCGGGCGCATCCTCGTCAACGCTCCGACGGCCGTGGGCGCCCTTGGAGGTGTCTACAACTCGCTGACGCCGACCTTCTCGCTCGGGTGTGGCACATGGGGCGGCTCGGCCACTACCGACAATGTCAACTACCGCAACTTGCTCAACATCAAGACGGTGTCACGACGCAGGGTGCCACCGCAGTGGTTCCGCGTTCCATCGGACACTTACTTCAACGCCGGTTCGCTGGAGAGCCTGCATGAGGTGGACGCACGCCAGATTGTCGTCGTCACCGATGCGTTCAACGAGAAGCGCGGTGCAGTCGACCTGGTCCGAAAGCACCTCCGGACGAGTCCGCTCAGCGTGTTCGCCCATGTCGTGCCCGAGCCTGACGAGACGATCATCCAGGAGGGCGTCCGTCTCCTGGATCAGCTGCAACCGGACGTGATCATCGCTGTGGGTGGGGGTTCGGTCCTCGACGCGGCGAAGGTGATGCGTCTCGTGTACGAGCATCCCGAGGTATCACTCGCCGACCTCGCGCTCCCGTTCCTCGATGCCCGCAAGCGTGTGGCCGTCTACCCGGCCGGCTCCCACAGGGTCCGACTCATCGCGATTCCGACCACAGCCGGGACCGGCTCCGAGGTATCACCGGCCGCGGTCATCACCATGGGACGGACGAAAGCAACCCTCGTCGACTACTCACTCGTGCCGGACATGGCGATCGTTGATCCCACACTCACGCTCAGCATGCCGCCCGCGGTGACCGCCGACACTGGGATCGATGCCTTGACCCACGCGCTCGAGGCCGCCGTCTCCATCTTCGCTTCGCCGTACACGGACGCGTTCTGCGTCCAGGCAGCGCGCCTGATCTTCGACAACCTGCCCCGCGCGTACGCGGATGGCGGCGATCTCGAGGCCCGCACGGCGATGGCCAACGCGGCGGCGATCGCCGGGCTTGCGTTCTCCAACGCGTTCGTCGGTGTGAACCACGCGCTCGCTCACGCAGTGGGTGCTCGTTTCGGGATCCCGCACGGCCGCGCCAACGCGATCTTCCTCCCGCATGTGATGCGCTACAACGCGTCGCTGCCCACGAAGTTCATGCCGGCGCCCGGGTACTCCGCGTACGTGGCTCCCGACAAGTACGCTCAGCTCGGTTGGATCCTCTTCGGCGGCCGCGGCGATGATGAGCGCCGGCAGCGTCTGCTCGACCACGTCGACGGGTTGCTGCAGGAGGTGGAGATGCCTCGCAGCCTCAGGGACGCCGGCGTCGACGAGACCGAGTTCCTGAGCGCGCTTCCCGAGCTCGCGAGGACCGCATTCGCGGATCCGAGCATCCGGACCAACCCGCGGATGCCGCTCCTGGCCGAGGTGGTCGACCTGCTCCGTGCAGGCTATGGCGGGACGCTGCCGGCGAAACCGATGTTGGTACCAGCGACGTCCAAGGGGCGCCATCGATAGCCGGCCGGCCGCTCTCAAGCGCCATTTCACATGCGTCGTCTGGTCATGTGCCCTTCTGTCGTGGTGCGCTGGGCCTGGGTTTCCGGCGTAGCAGCCGGGGTAGACGCGATGGCCACCTCTGGCAACATGACCCGTGAGTGCGCCAAAAGTCATACCTTTGGTGTCACGGTCCAGCCGAGTAGTTCACTCCTCCAGACGTACCTCAGTCTGCTGATTGCCAGGCGGCATAGAGGGCACCCCCATATCCGGCGATGGCCATGCCGTTGCAGGTCAGCGACAACGGAATAGCGGCGTCAGCCGACCAGCTCGCCCCGTTGAATGCGGCGTAGGTGACATCTCCGTAGCCGTTGGTGCCGTCGATCCAAGCGTCATAGAGCGTCCTCCCAACAACCGCCAGAGAGGGCGGGTACCCGTAGTTATTGGAAACGAGCGTCGCTGGACTTGTCCAGGAGGTGCCGTTGAACGAGGCGTATTCGATCGCGGAAGTCGAGCCTGACCACGATACGTAAAGGTCGCCGTTGTATGCCGCAAGCGCAGGTGTCCCGGCACTCGTCACCGACGGAAAGGTTAGGAGATCCGTCCCGGCGCAGCTGACTGGCTGTGTACTTGTGACGTTGACTCGAGCCCCGGCGCCGCGCACCCGCGGGTCCGGGAGCCAGAAAAGGTTGGCGCCATTCAGCAGGGAGACGTCGATGCCGCTGGTGATTGGTCCGTTGACCTCGCGATCAGCGGCTCGGTCCATCCTGGCGATCCTGGGTTCCAATCTCCTTGACGTTAGGTGGGTCGACCCCAACGCACAGGACTTCCGCCCGATTCTGCCGGATCCGCGAGGGAGCCTGGTTGGCTTCGGGGACCGGTCGGTGTTGGCGGGCGTTGCGTCCGTCTCCCACCCGAGCGTCTCGGAGCGCCTGTCATTACCCGTCCCGAACACGACCTTGAAGCTCTCCATCGGGGTTAGAGGCTACGCGGCTGGCTTTAGGTTGCCTTAAGGCGGACTTACCGCCGACTTCGCGGGAGGTGTACACCAGAGGTGAGCTCACCTCTGGTGTATTAATGACAGGTCCACCTAGGGCGGGCAACCTCGTCCTTCGTTAGTACGACCCCTCCAGAGCGGCCGAGTGAGATCAGCGTCGGCTGTTCGACGCTTACCGAACGCACGGGTCGTGGGTCACATTCGAGGTGTCAGCGTCTGGTGCTCGCGTCGTCGCCGCGAATCCCGATCCCATTACCATCGCCACACCCGACTTCGCCGCAGGCGTGGTCAAGGTTCTTCACCGCGGAACGAGGAGATCCCCGCAGAGTTCCATGACCAAACAATCGGTGTGGAACCGCTCCGAGTTGTCCCCCGAACCGGGGATCGGACGCGTCTATCGGTCCACGCTCAAGATCCGGCTCTCCGACGCCGCGCAAGACGGGCGCCTACGCCTCGATGCCATGGCTCGGTACATGCAGGACGTCGCGTCCGACGACGTCGCTGACGCTGACGCGGATGACGACGCGTACACCTGGGTCGTACGGCGCACGGTGATCGACGTGGTGAGCCCGTTCGGCGCCGACAGCGCGGTTGCACTCTCGACCTGGGCCAGCGCAACCGGGCCCCGGTGGGCAGGCCGGCGCACCACCATCGCCGGCGATGCCGGAGGCCGAGTGGAGGCGGAGAGCCTTTGGGTCCTCATCGAGCGCCGAACCTCGCGACTCGCTCGGCTGCCTGCTGCGTTCGATGCGCTGTACGCCGCATCGACGCTCGGACGAACGATCTCCGCGAAGCTCGAACTGGATCCCGAGCCGGCGCCGAGCGCGATCCGCAGACCGTGGCCGCTGCGCGTCACCGATATCGACGTGCTGGGTCATGCCAACAACGCGGTGTACTGGGCGGCTGTGGAGACGGCGATCGCGGCAAGTCCCGAGCGCACCGACGCACTGCCGGACACGCGGATCCGCGGGGTCCTCGAGTACCGGAATCCAGTCGACCGTACCGCTGACCTCGAACTCGCGATTGCGGAATCGCGGTCCGAGCTGTCCGTGTGGCTCGTCGACGGCGATCGCACCGCCGCGTGCGCCATGGTGCGCTTCGATCCGCGCTGAGCCGATCAGGCCCTCGCCGTTCCCCGCGCCTTTGAATGCCATCGCGCGCTGCAGCGCCGCGGCGCGCAGCTCGGCTGGAAGGGGGATGGATTCGATGACTCCCTTCAGCCATTCGACGTTCGTCATGCCCGCCTCGGCAGCATTGTGTCGGGCGAGTGCAAGCATCTCGTCGGTCATGTCGAGCCCATAGACCTTTCCCATCGAACCCACGCGGCGGGCGCTGAGGAGAACATCGATGCCACCGCCGCTGCCGAGGTCGAGCACCACTTCGCCCTCGCGGAGCGAAGCGACCGCCGTGGGATTACCACGGGCAAGGCCGAGCGTGCTGCCGCAATCGGGCCGTTCGCCACGAACGTGACGGATCATGTCGCGGCCGATGGGAGCAACAACGTCGCCATCACCGCCGACATCCATGACATGGCGGGCGCGCAAGCGATGATGGCCTCGCCGTCGCCCGAAGCGGCCGCGCACCCGGAGAGCCACGGCGTCGTCGAGCCGATGACGGTCTACATCGAGAAATGACTGCAAAACTGGTCGTTCTGTATACCCAGCCCGGTGACTGGCATCACGTCGTCCACTGGGGGCACGGTGGGGAGACCAATCTCGAGAACCTCGTCCATCGTCAATACACCCCCTCCGACACCGCCGAGTGCGATCAGCGTCGGCTGGGCGAGGATTCACTTTCTCGGCCGACTTGCCGTCCTCGGGTAGCTCGTGCCAGCGTAGAGTCCGCCGCCGTACCGACGTCGGGCCTGGTGATGTCATGTGAGGTTCCTGACCTTGCTCACTATCGAGGCCGCCCGGCGCCGCTCAGGCTGTAGCGCCTGACAAGCACACCTCCCTTCCATGACTTAGTTCGGATCCGCGCCTGATGCGCCGTCGCGTGGGGTGACCCCGCGCCCGGGCGCATGAGCGATGTTCGATTTACGCATCCAGAATCCGACTAGCACGTCGCAGAGCGGTGGCGGACCAAGCCGCCCGGGCAGGCCCCACGTAGCCTTCGCCCAGGGCAGATCAGAGGCGGGATACGGTGCCGTAGCCGGCACGAGATCGGGGGGTTGCCAGGGGATGGCTCCTGTACATGGCATCAGCTGGGACGATCGCAAGCGCCGCACGGTGGCGGCGATGGCGACCGCCACGGCCGTCCTGCTCAGCGCCGGCGCGCTGACCACCACGGCGCACGCCAGCACCACCCACCTTGTCTCCGTGATCGTGCGAGCGGAGCCCGGCCAGGGCACCGCAGCCGGTCAGCAGGTCACATCGCTTGGCGGCCAGATCGAGGAGCGAGTCAGTCTCATCAACGCCGTCGTCGCGGAAGTCCCGGCGAGCGCCCTTCCCGAGCTGAACGCCTCTCAGGCCGTCGCGCAGGTCACCATGAACGCGCCGGTCCAGCTCCTGGGCGCTTCATACGGCCTGCCCAGCGTTCCGTACAACGCCGCGACCGACGTCAACTCCATGTACAACATCGAGCAGATGGACGGGGCCCACGCGTACTGGAACGCGGGCTACACGGGTCAGGGCGTGGGCGTCGCGCTCATCGACTCGGGTGTCACGCCCGTCGACGGCCTCACCACCCCGGGCAAGGTGGTCAACGGCCCCGACCTCTCCTTCGAATCACAGAATCCGTCGCTCGAGTATCTCGACACCTTCGGTCATGGCACCCACATGGCTGGGATCATCGCCGGCCGCGACAGTGAGGTGACGTCGGTGAGCTCGAGCGACACCACACACTTCCTCGGCATGGCTCCCGACGCGCAGATCGTGAGCCTGAAGGTCGCCGACGCGCTCGGTCAGACCGACGTGTCGCAGGTGCTCGCCGCCATCGACTGGGTGGTGCAGCACCAGCACGACAACGGCATGAACATCCGCGTACTCAACCTCTCGTACGGCACCGACAGCTCGCAGAGCTACGTGCTCGACCCGCTCGCATACGCGGCCGAACAGGCGTGGTTGCACGGGATCGTGGTGGTCGTGGCCGCGGGCAACGGGGGCAACAACTCCGACGGCCTCGACGACCCGGCGATTGATCCGTACGTGATCGCCGTCGGCGCCTCCAACACCAACAACACCACTTCCGTCCGCTATCACCTGCCGGCCAACTTCACGAGCGAGGGTGACGGCACGCGCAACCCAGACCTCTCCGCCCCTGGCGTCCACGTCGTGTCGCTGAGGGATCCGGGATCCTTCATCGACGACACTTTCGGCGCCACAGCAACCGTCAGCAACCGCTTCTTCCTCGGGAGCGGCACGTCGCAGGCAGCCGCCGTCGTCTCGGGCGCGGCGGCTCTCCTGCTCAGCCAGCGGCCTGGACTGACGCCCGACCAGGTGAAGGCGCTGCTCGTCGACCATACCCACTCGATGTATGGTCCATCGGACCTCAAGGGCAGCGGCGAGCTGAACCTCGGCGCCGTGCTCAATGCGCCGACACCGAACGCGGCGCAGACATGGTCGACCTCGAATGGCACGGGCAGCCTCGAGGCGTCGCGTGGCTCAGATCATGTCGTCGACGCGAACGGCAACGCGCTCACCGGCGAGCAGGACATCTTCGGTAACGCAGTCGACACCAGCGCCCTGGCCGCGTCCGAAGCGAACGCGTCCGCATGGGATGGCGGGATCTTCAACGGCGCGTCGTGGTCCGGCTCCTCGTGGTCCGGCTCCTCGTGGTCCGGCTCGTCGTGGTCCGGTGCCTCATGGTCCGGGGCCTCATGGTCAGGTGCTTCATGGTCCGGCTCGTCTTGGTCCGGGGCCTCATGGTCAGGGGCCTCATGGTCGGGTTCGAGCTGGTCCGAAGACGACTGGACTTAGGTCCGCGACCCTCACCCCATCCCTTCCCTTCCCGGCATCGCCTCGCCACGTCGATGCCTGCGGCGCGCGATAGTGCCGATACCGTGCTGCAGCGCCTTTCCTGTCTGCTGGGGCCGCGATATCGGGTTCAGCCCCCACCGCTGACGTCGACGCCGACCGTCGTGCTCTGCGCCTCGTAGACGCTGTCCCCGCTGTAGGAGACATCAATGCTGTAGAAGCCGGGCGGGAGGACTTCGGTGCAGGTGGCCGTTGCCGTCACTTTCCCGACCAGCGCCGGTGAGCGCGCCACAGGCGAACCCGTCGGCTGCGGAGACCGTGCCGGTGGGCGCGGGCTGGCCGGAGACGCCCTTGACCTTGATCATGGTCGACACCTTCTCGTCGCCGGTGGCGAGAGGTTTTCACCATTGAACAACTCGATGCCTACCACCTGCGAAAGGTGGCCGCCCTCGAACAACGTCGCCGCCGGCCCAGATCCGAAGGTCTCGCCGCACCACTCGCTAATCCGGTTTGGCGTGATATCGGGCCGGCGTTGCATCTCCCCATATTGCCCTCAGTCAAAGCAGGTGTGGAATCCGAGAAGGTGGTCTCCCGCGCTCCCAAGCTCCCAGCCACCCGACGCGTGGCCAATTCGGCTGGTCATCTCCGCACTGCGACCACATGCAGAGACCGCTCTGGTGTGTCTCTTGCACGCCATGGTGAGCGTCGGCGCTGTGTCTGGAGGACACACCGCCGGCAACGGAAAGGCGCTCCGCCGTGCGATACGTCGGAGCGCCCGAGAGGGGGGCCCAGGTTGCGAGTTCAGCCTGTCGCGAAGGCGAAACCACCTGGCATCGAGGCGGTTTCGTCGACGTCGGTTGCCAACCGTACTGGCAGTATCGGGCAGTATGGTGCAGAATCGCAAGTCGCTCACGCGTTCGGGGAACAGCAAGCTTCTGGAGCTTCGCTCTCAACGGCAAGCGGATGCGACGAATCCCAGCGAGTGGACGCAGGCTGGGCTCGCTCGAAAGGTGGGAGCCTCGGTGCGCTCGGTGAAGGCGTGGGAGGCTGGCGATACGATGCCACGTCTCTTCTACCGCCGCCGACTCGCGAAGGCCCTCGGCGTCAGTGTCTCGGACCTAGGATTCTAAGAGACCGTCTGTAGCGCGTCCATCGCGAGGCCGAACCTTTGCCAGAGCGATGCCCCTACCCTCGGACGATGCGGAACACGGGGTAGTACTGCGCAATCCCCTTGATCTCCTCCAGCGACGGGTCGGCGCTGACGCCGAAGAAACTGCGTGCTTCTTTGGCTACGGCCCGCGACCCGGCGCGCCTCCCCCATCGCAGCAGGTAGGCGCGAATGACCGGCGCCCGCTCCTCCGGTGGTACTTCGACCAACGTGACTGGGTGCAGGTCCCGGCGGCCGATCACGACATGGCCGCCGGCGGCACGCACATTGCGCACCCATTCGGACTCACCGGCAAGGGATACCAGATAGTGCTCTCCATGAACGGCGCCTCGGACCAGAGTGGTCCGTCGGAGCACACCAGAGCGGCGGCCTGGAACCTCGAGGGTGACGACGTCTTTCGGACTCACCCCGACTCTGTTGAGCAGTGGTCCAAGCCACTGCATGCTCAGGTATAGGTCCGGTGGTCGGCGATAACTGGTCCGGCGGGCATAGTCGACCGGTTTGAGAAATCCCTCGCCAGGCTTTCGCATGTTCGGCGGCTTCGGTCCTCCCTGGTTCCCATCGACCGGAGCGTCCTCATCCTGACAGCGCCGGCCCCGCCCGGGTTGTAGGAAGATCCAAAAGCGGATCGTGTGGAGACCAAACAGCGCCATGACCGCTGCGCGGCGGGCGACCTCCATGCGGTCGGGTGACGATGCGACTGCACGGACAGCGCCGGCTCTGCGAAGCAGCCGGAGGCCGGTCGTGGACGCGATGACACCGGCGCTGAGTTCGAGCCACAGCAGCCGCGCTGGAACGGGACGGAGCCGCTGCGGGGCACCGGCGGCGATCATCGCCGCGTCCCGCATCACCAACCCGACACACACGGCCTCGGTGACCCGTGCACCGCGAACCCCCCCTCGACGGATGGCCGTCTGGGTGAGTGGGTAGCCGCAGGCACTCAGACCCAGGACAAGCTTCGCGATTGGCCTCGTCATGACGTCTCCGCCGCGGATCAGACGAGACTGGCCGCCATCAGGAGGGCGGCGGTGCCGGCGAGCAGAACCACGCAGACCTTGAACCAGATCACGGAAGTACGAGCGCCCGTCGCCGCTGTCCACGCTGCGGAGATGACGAGCATCACGGCCGCCACCCGGTAGATCCAATGGGTCAGGTCACTGGAGGCTGCGACGGCGGTGGCCAGCACGACGACTGCCGCCATGAACCACATGCCGAGAGCTTCGACCACCCATTCCTGAGTAATGACGAGCCGGTTGTCTCGCGCGATCGATCCAAATCCGGTCACGACAGGGCGCGTGTTCACGACGTGGGCGAGTCCCCAAGCCGCGATCAGCGCCGCCGCGACGTATGCCAATGCGACAGCCATGCTCAGATGGTCCGCTCCCGCCCACAACCATGGCCAGGGCCCTTTGTCCTGAAGGGTAGGTCACAAAGACCACTTCCCGACTACAACGGGGAATGGGCCGAACTCCCTCCAAGGCCTGGGGATTGCGTCGGGTGTGTTGTTGCACGCTGGGGTGCGGCGCGCCGCTGTCTCCAGGACGGGCTAGCCCAGCCTGAATTCCTGGCAGGGTTTGTGCATGCACCTGCAGCAGCGCAGGCGTCCAGTGAGATCCGAGGCAGTCCCCCACTCCCCTACGACTGCCGACCGCGGATCCTCACTCACCACTTGAGAGATTCGCGACCCGCGGCCGAGTTGGTTTGAGGTGCAGGGGCGCACGTAGGCCCATCCCTCGAGCAAGGTTCGGTTGAAGCGCTCGCCTCGGCCGTTGGTTTGCGGCCGGCGGGGCGGATGAAACGGTGTACTGCACCGCTCTCGAGGACCGACAAGCCTTCGCCTACCGGAGCTCCGTCGCCTTCCGCACCGCGGCGTGTGGTGAGAAGACGGTTCCTCCACGGAAACGGTTGCTACGACACGTATCCAGACGCACTAGGCTTCTCGATCTCAATCGACGATCACAACCACAGCGCCGCGCTGGTTGGGCGAGGAGAGGAAGGGCAGACAGCCATCATCGAGAAACCAATGTCATCCCGAGATCGTCACCTGGCGACGGACGAACGACGGGTCCTTGGCCGCTTTCAAGAGCCAGCTCGCAACATCTGCGCGGCTCACCTTGTGGGTGAGCGACAGCTTCAAGCCATCCGGAACGATCCGGGACGTACCACTGGCCGGCTTGTTCGTCAAGACCGTGGCGTAGACGATCGTCCATTCGAGGTCGCTCGAGCGCAGGAGTCTTTCGCTTGCGGTCTTGTCGGCGATCGCCTTGCCCATCGTCAGGTTGGACATAAGCTTCGTCATGGGGCCAAGCCGGTCCCGCTCGACGGCGAACGATGACATGAGCACGACCCGCCGCATCCCCGCCTGGTGTGCACCATCGATGATGGCGCGGACGGCATCGGACATGATCGACGGACCCCTCCCGCCGAGCGTGCTGATCACGACGTCGGCACCTGCCATGGCCTTGGCGAGATCCGGAGCGTTCGTGGCATCTCCATGGATTAGGTCCACGCCGTCGCGTGTGAGCCTGGCATTCACATTCGTGCCGCGGACCAGCGCCATCACGCGGTCACCAGCGGCTACCGCCTGCTCGACGAGGTGCACTCCTGTTCCGCCGTTTGCTCCAACGACCAGGATATGGTGATGCTCGCTCAACGGAGGACACCGATGGTCAGGCCGATGTAAGCAGCATCGACAGCACCGAAGACCAGCGCTGGGACTGCTTCGCGCAGACCGTCATGGTGCCGTGCATGCGCGGTGAGCGCGCCTGCCAGGAGCAGCAACAACCCGAACGCAGCCAGCAGCCCGATCACCGGCGCCACGAGTCCGATGAGCACGCCGGCCGCACCCGCCCATTCGAGGATTCCGATGCGGCGGTAGCCGGCCACGGTGAACCCGAACTGAGCCGCGCGCTCCCGCATCGCGGGCAGCGCCAGCACCTTCGCGGCGCCGATTGCCACAAACCCTGCGGCGAGCACCGCCGCCAGAACCCAGATCGTCATCGCTGACCTCCTTGGATGACCGCTTGACAGTTCATTGCTGACGATAATATCATAACTGACGGAATCGTCAAATTCGAGGATCGCCGATCCAGGAGGCACTCGTGGAGACCACCACCCGCAGTCCGAGACCCGCAGCAGGGAGGACCAGGGACCGCCGCGAGCCAGGCACGAGCAACCGCCGTGAGCGAGGGAAGGCTCGGACCCGTTCCGCGCTGGTGCAGGCGGCGCAACGCTTCATCCGTGACGGGCAGCGCCACGCCCCAATCCTCGAGATCACAAAGGCGGCGGACGTTGGGCTCGGCTCCTTCTACAACCACTTCGAAAGCCGGGACGCGCTGTTCGAGGTCGCGGTCGACGAGGCCCTCGATGCGCTCGGCGCCCGGCTCGATCAGCTCGGTGCCGGCCTCCAAGACCCCGCTGAGGTGTTGGCGCAAGGGTTTCGGCTCACGGGGCGGCTGTTCCGCCAGGAGCGGGAGTGGATGCAGGTGGCGACGAGTGCCGGCACCGGCATGATGCAGGCGCAGCGCGGGCTGGTCCCGTACACCCGCCGTGATCTCGCGGCGGGTATCCGCGCTGGGCGCTTCAGCGTGACCGACCTCGAGCTGGCGCTCGGCATCGTGGTGGGGTCGGCATTGTGCCTGGGTGAGATCCTCCGGCAACAGCCCGACCGGGATGCGGCGTCGTCTGCAGACCGGATGGCCGCAGCCGTGCTTCGGATGCTCGGCGTGCCCGCGAACGAGGCTGAGCAGATCGCTTCCGCCCCGCTTCCCGAGGTGACCGTGCAGGACGAATCAGCGAAGAGAGAGGAGGGGCGGATGGAGTGACGAGTTGAAGCCCGGCATCGCCACATTGATAGCTGGTGGGGTGCGCCCACCGCATTCGGGGCTGATAGGAAGCCCCACAAGAAAGGAGAACAACGGAATGTCTGAACGACAGGACTCTCTGACAACGATGCTCCAACGCATCGGCGGGGCGTGGGGCTGGGTCCTCGCTTTCGGTCTCATTGGAATCGCCGCCGGGGTGTGCATGCTCTTCTTCACCAGGCAGGCGCTGTACGTCATCGCGATCGCGTTCGGTGTGTGGCTGGTGTGCTCCGGAGTGTTTCGCTTCGTCAGCGCATTCAGCTTCGCCGGTGATGGATGGCTGCGAGCGCTCACAGCCCTGATAGCAGCGGTCTCCATCGCCCTCGGCGTCTACCTTCTGGCGCATCCCGTGCTGAGCATCCTCGTCCTCACCATCACGGTGGGATTCTTCTGGCTCTTCTCGGGGACTCTCGAACTCATACTCGGGATCGAGCTCCGCGGAATGCCACATCGCGGCTGGACGATTACCGGCGGTCTGCTGAGTATCGCCGCTGGCATCTCGATCATCGTCTACCCGGGCATCTCGACACTCGCGCTGGCGCTGCTCCTCGCCTTCTGGCTGCTCACGTACGGTTTCACGCTGATCTTCGCGGCATTCAAGCTGCGCGGCACGACACAGACGGTTCGCGCCGTCCTCGCACCTCGCCACGGCTGATCGCCAGCTCGATCCGAACAGAGGGCTCGCTCCCCCGGGCGAGCCCTCTTACGGCTGTCGTCGACGTGACATGGCGACGACCGGGGTGTCATAGTGCTGGCCGAAAGCGCGGCGACAGTGGTGCAGAGAGACTCGAGAGCCACAGTGGCGGACGAATCGCATCTCAGCGTCCCTGAACGAGCCGCGCGTGGCCACGCGGCGCGCCAGGTTGTTCGGCGAACCGAGCAGGCGCTACGAGGAGTTCGGGGAGTGGCGAACGTCAGTTAGTGCGGCTGAAGACCTAGTGTTGACAGTTCGATCCTGTCCCTCGGCACCACCATGCTGAACACAAATTCGATGCGTCAGCTCGCACCACCGACGGATGGCGCACGGTCAACCCATCGATGGCACCGGTTGGGACCGATGGCATCGCATATGAGGACGTTCGTCTCTTGACGGTGTCCGGGCGTCGTAGCGAGAGTCGAGGCGATCGGCGGACACATAGGGAGACCAGCTATGGACGAGAAGAATGTACTCATCTTTACCTTCCCCGATCCCAGCAAGGCGTATCAGGCACTCAGCGAGATCAAGGCACAACCCAGTGTTGAGGGAGCCGCCGTCGTCGAGCGGACCACCAACGGCGAGGTTCGAATCGCCGAGGGTTATACCCCGAAGTTGGGTGCGGGCCCCGCAGTCGGTGGCCTCATCGGTGCCCTGGTCGGGATCATCGCCGGACCTCTCGGGGTGCTTCTCGGCTGGAGCACCGGCATGTTCGCCGGTGTTGCCTACGAGTCGTTCGAGGTGGCCGACGCTGATGATGGCTTCACCGAGCTGAGCAAGCGCATCCCCGCCAGCGGCAATGCGCTCCTCGTCGAGATGACCGAGACCAGCCACGCCGTTGCGGACGACATTGCCAATCGACTGCAAGGCATCGTGACCCGCGTCCCGAGCACCGAGGTCGAGGTCGAAGTGGCAGCCGCCAGGGATGCCGCGCGCAAGGCGGCCAAAGAAGCGCGCCGGGTGCGCCACGAGACCCGCACCGCAGCATTCAAGGAGAAGGTCGGCGGGGTTCTGCACCACACGACGGCATAGACGATGGCAGTGAACAGCTAGAGAGCGGGAGGCGGACGTTCGATCGGGCCGGGGGGCCCGATGCCCATCCGCCTCCCTATGCTGTGGTGAGCGGGTGCTATCAGCGCTCCGGCAAGGATCGCGAATCTGGCAGCGCGACACGCCCCCGAAAGTCGCCACGCTGCCGTCCCCGACTCTGCGGTCCCTCAGCTCGCTCAGCGGAGGACGCCGACGTTCAGACCGATGTAGGCAGCGTTCCAGGGCGAGCCCTGTTACCGCCGTCGTCGAGGTGACGTCGCGATGATCGGGGTGCCATAGTGCTGGCCGCAAGGGCGGCGGCAATGGTGGAGAGAGACTCGAGGTCCATAGTGACGGACGAATCGCACCTCAGCGTCCCCGAACGCGCCGCGCGTGGCCACGCGGCGCGCCAGGCGGTGCCGCGGACCGAGCACGCGACGTGGGCCCCGCCGTCGTCGCGTAGCGACCCCGTCGTGCTGCTCGACGAGCAGAACGGCGCACGCGTTCCGTGGCTCGTTCCCATTCGCCACGGACGCATGATGGCGTCGCCCCTGGCCTTCTACCGCGGGGCGGCACGACTCATGGCCGCGGACCTGGCGGCGGCGACACCATCGTCCGGGCTCATCGTGCAAGCGTGCGGCGACGCCCATCTCGCCAACTTCGGCGTTTACGCGTCGCCAGAGCGCCAACTCGTCTTCGACATCAACGACTTCGACGAGACGCTGCCGGGGCCGTGGGAGTGGGATGTGAAGCGCCTGGCGGCAAGCTTCATGATCGCCGGCCGCCAGCGGCGCTTAGACGGCGCCGCATGCGAGTCGATCACGGAGCAGGCGGTGGCGGGATACCGGACGGGGATGAGGGAGGCGGCGGCGATGCGTACCCTCGACGTCTGGTACGACCACCTGACCCCCGAGAAGCTCCTCAAGGCCGCGGAGTGGTCGCAGCGACCGGCGCGTCAGCAGGTCGCCCAAGTCGAGCAGCGGGCGCGCACCCGCGACAGCCTGCACGCCCTGCATACGCTGGCCGTTGAGGAGGCCGGACGATTCCGCATCCGCAGCGACCCGCCGGTGCTGCTGCCCCTCCGCGAGATCCCTGAGATCGGTGATCCGGCCACGGTGCTGGCCAGCGTGCGGGCGACGTACGAGGCCTACAAACGAACGCTCGGTGACGACCGCAAGGTGGTGCTCGATCGCTTCCGCCCCGTCGACGTTGCGCAGAAAGTCGTCGGCGTCGGCAGCGTGGGAACGCGCTGCTTCATCATGCTTCTCGAGGGGCGCGACCGTGACGACCCGCTCTTCCTGCAGGTGAAGGAGGCGGTCCCCTCGGTTCTGGAAGAGCATGTGGGACCTGGCCGGTACGCTCACCACGGCCAGCGGGTCGTCGAGGGTCAGCGCCTCATGCAGGCGGTCAGCGACATCCTTCTCGGGTGGACCCGGGACGATCTTGCGGGTGTCGACTATTACGTCCGACAGCTGCGCGACTGGAAGGGTTCTGTGGATATTTTCCGTCTGACATCCGACGAGGTGGCGGGCTACGCGTACATGTGCGGGTGGACTCTCGCTCGGGGCCACGCGCGCTCCGGCGATCCGGTGGCGCTGGCCGCATACATGGGTCGCTCGGACACCTTCGAACGCGCCGTCACTGCCTTCGCCAGTTCGTACGCGCAGCAGAACGACGCCGACTATGCGGCCTTCACCGCAGCCATCCGGAAGGGCCGCTTGAAAGCGACGCCAGGTCGGTGATCGGTTGATCCACGCTCTTCTCGTCATCCCCTGATGCGATGGGCAGGCGCGCCGGCTCGCGGGCCTTAGCCAAAGAGCCACGAAGCTTCTTCGGCGTCAGCGCCGACCCGTCGCTGGAGGAGATCCAGGGTGTCGCACAGTACTACCCAGTGTTCCGGATCGCCCGAGGATGAGAGCCCTTCGCTGAGCCGTGGCTGATCTCACTCGGAGGGCTCGGAGGGGATGTATTTCAGGATTGACGAGGTTGGCCGTCCAGTTCCGTCCGGCGAAGTCAACCGTCGGGACCGGCGTTCGGCAACATGGACGCGGGAATCGTCGGGGCTCTCGCCGGGGTCCGCACGTCCGTTGTGAGTTGGCGGCATCCTCTGCGTTGCCGGGACCCTCGCCCTCTGCGCGGCGCTGCCGCGCTTCTGGAGTTACCGGCGGGACCAGGTTGGGTCAACGATCGCCGATGAGCGGGGACGCGGCGCAGATGAGACCGCGAGCGAGCGAGCAGAATGTCCAAGATGTCGCTGCACCTCATCGTCGGCGCCGGCCCGGTCGGCAGTACTGTCGCGACCCTGCTCGCTGAGCGCGGCGAGCGGGTCCGGGTGGTGACCAGGCGCGGTGGCGGCCCGCAGCATCCGGCCATCGAGCGGATATCCGCCGACGCCACCGACGCCGACCGGCTCGCCACCCTGGCCACCGGTGCCGCCGCGCTCCACAACTGCGCCACCCGCCCTACCACCGATGGCTCACCGACTGGCCGCCGCTGGCAGCCGCGCTGCTGAGCGCAGCCCAGCACAGTGGGGCGGTCCTCGCCACCGCCAGTAACCTGTACGGCTACGGGCCGGTCGACGCACCCATAACTGCGTCCACGCCCCTCGCCGCCACCCATCCCAAGCTGAAGCTCCGCGCCCAGATGTGGCTCGACGCTCAGGCCGCCCACCAGGCCGGCCGGATCCGGGCCACCGAGGTGCGCTCGAGTGACTACATCGAGGCCAACTCCTTGCTCACTATCGTCCTGGCCAAGCCGCTGCTGGCCGGGAAGCGTGCCTACGTGCCGTCCGCCCTGGACGTGCCGCACAGTTGGACATCGATCAACGACGTGGCCACGACCTTGATCACCGCCGCCACCACGGAGCAAGCGTGGGGGCGCGCATGGCTGGTGCCGACCAACCCCCCGCTGACGGTCCGCGAGATCAGCTCGCGCTTCACCGCGCTCGCCGGCGCCCCGGCGCCGAAGCTGACCTCCCTGCCCTACGCGGTGCTGTGGACCGCCGGCCTGTTCTCCCCGACGCTGCGCGAGCTGCGCATCACCAACTATCAGTGGACCCGCCCGTTCGTCGTGGACTCCACAGTCACCGAGCAGACCCTCGGCCTCACCCCCACGCCAATCGACCAGGCCCTGGCGTCCATCAAGCCCACGGCCTGACGTTCTGAGCCGATTCCGAACCACCCTGTCAAAAAGTTCCGTGGGAACTACAGCCAGCTCCTGGTCCCGCAGGCTCCGGGCTAGCGGTGGATGTAGGAAATACTCACGTGTGCTGCCGTTAGGTGACGCGCGCGATATTGGACCTCTGTCGAACGACGCGTGGAGCGTCGAGGGCAATCTCGTCGTAGGTCGTGATCGGATCCTCGAACGGCAGGAGACGGCAAGAGCGAGCGTTCGCGCTGCGCATCGCGCCGGGCGTACTGATCGCAGCGGGTACCGACTTCGGTGGCGGTTCGACCCGCGCGAACCAACTGGCCTGGAAGGTGGAGTGTCTCGTAGACGCCGGCCTCGACCCTTTGGAAGCACTTGCCGCCGCGAGCTGGCGTGGCGGCAGTGTCAGCGGGGATCCCGACGCGGGGGTTGTTCGTGAAGGTGGCCCTGCCGACTTCATTCTGGTGCATGGCGACCCTCTCAGCGATCCAACCGCGCTCTCGAGGGTGTGGCGGGTCGCGTGGGCGGACTGAAGCTGACGCGGTCGGCCAGCTCCCTCCGGCGAGCGCACCAGCGCCCACCAGCCATCGCGATGCCTATTGCTTTCACGGGTCTGAGTGAGCCGAGTGTTAGGCAGGCTCGATCACGTCAACGTGATCTCACTTGAGCGTTCACACCACGGCTGTACGGTAGCGGCACTCGCCCTGACGATCGCGCTCTCCATCCTCCGCACCGAAGCCGCCTCGCCAAAGCGCGACGGCCTCGCGTTCCGCACCGCCTCGGTCAGGCGGTCAAGGGAGGCCCGCCGACGGCCAGCTGCTTTGCTGGTCTGGTATGAAAGTTGTACGCCATGGTGGGAGACCCTGCTCTCACGTGGATATCCCTTATCCTAAAAAGGGAATGCGGAGCGAGAGGTGTGTGGTTTCACCACATAGTGCCCGGGAACGATCGGGGATGTCTCAAGACATAGTGCCGACCACATTCACGTGGAGGGCACCATGGGCCGGGAGCGCTACGTCATCGAGGCAATCTTTCGCGAAGGCCGCTCCCATCGAGAGGTGGCCGCCGCCGCCGGTGTCTCCAAAGCCTGGGTCACCAAGCTCGTGGCCCGCTATCGCGCCGGCGGGGAGCTCGCCCTCGAACCTCGATCTCGGCGTCCCAAGTCCTGCGCGCACGCCACCCCTCGCGAGCTCCAGGAGGCCGTCCTCGCCCTCCGCCGCGAGCTCGATGCGGCAGGGCACGACGCCGGCCCGCACACCATCCACCACCACCTCGCCCTCACACGCTCCGACATTCCATCGGTTGCCACGATCTGGCGCATCCTCAAGCGCCACGGTCAGGTCACGGCGCAGCCCCAGAAGCGGCCCAAGAGCTCGTTCATTCGCTTCCAGGCCGACCTGCCCAACGAGATGTGGCAAAGCGACTTCACCCACTGGCAGCTGGCCGACGACACCGGTGTGGAGATCCTCAACTACCTGGACGACCACTCGCGCCTGGCCCTCGCCAGCGACGCCTTCTGCACCGTCAAGGGGCTCGACGTCGTCAACACCTTCCACATGGCGGCGCAGGCCAACGGCTTTCCGGCCTCGCTGCTCACCGACAACGGCGCCGTCTACACCGGCAGAACGCGCAAGGGCAAGGTCGCTTTCACCAGACCCTCAAGCGCTACCTCGGCAAACAACCTCCCGCTGCGTCACTCGCCGAACTCCAGCTCCAACTCGACACCTTCCGCGCCTACTACAACCACCACCGGCCCCACCGCGCCCTCGATGGACACACACCCCTCATGGCGTTCAACGCTCGCCTCAAGGCGCATCCCGAAGCGCCCCATGCGGCACCACACCTCCGCGTCCGACGCGACACGGTGGACAAGGCAGGCCGCGTGACCCTTCGCTACCTCAGCCGCCTCCGCCACATCGGCGTGGGCCGGCACTACATCGGCGAACGCATCACCCTGCTGGTGGCCGGCACTCACATCCGCATCGTTGACGAGGACGGCCGACTCATCCGCGAGCTCACCCTCGATCCCGCCCGCGACTACCAGCCGCTCGGCACACCCTGCGGCCGACCGAAAATCGGGCACTATGTCCCGAGACAGGTGGGCACCATCACCTGAGACATCACAATCCGGAGCGAGAGGGATTCGAACCCTCGATACGAGTTACCCGGTATACCGCATTTCCAGAGCGTCGGAGCGGGGTGCAGGGCGGGGCACAGAGGGGCACTTCGTATTCGAAACCGCGGCGTGAGGGCCGGCCGAGGCAGGCGAGGGCACCCGCGTTGGGTCTGCGTTTAGGGTATGGCGAAGGGTCATTCCACGGGTGAAATGGCGCTTTCGAGCCGACGTCGCTTGTGCCTCTCGGCGGGCAGCTAACTCGATGCAACTGATGGTTTCGGCAGGCGGAGGGGCCCCCATCTCGTTGCTGCGCGAGCGGCCCACCACAACTTCACCCAGGATCTCGAGCAGTGGGAGCGCCTGCGTCAGCAATGGCAGGTGTTTGACCGACATGCGCAGGGGTTCGACGACACGCTCAATGGCGTCGACATCGTGACTGACCCGGCGACCGGCGCAACCTTCGAGGCACCGTATAGGGAGCGCATCCCGGACGGCCTCGGGTACCACGATCCCGCCGGCAACCAGCTCACGGTGCCTGACCCGTAGGGGGCTTGGCTTCCTCGTCACGATCACCACTCCTGGGCTCAGCGGGCTCCGCTGCTACCGACACTGCCTACAGCAGATCGAGTACGTATTGCGAACAACCGCGAGTTGCTGAATAGCGCTTTCTTGAGAGGAGGTTCCTCGTCCGCGCAACCCAATTTGGTACGCAGTGCGAACAAACCATGCGAAGCTTGAAATCACACGACGAGTCGGCGCACGCTATCAATCCACAGCGTTGTGAGGCAAGGAGGTAGCGACCATGAGTGTCCAGGTGCAGCCGTCGCGGATCAACGTCATGGATCACTCGGGCAAGGACCATCTGCTGGCCGTCGTC
>Ga0208565_1000355_pt1 | contig 35719 bp, 23 predicted proteins | sample Sb_taG_7_FD_187706 | JGI IMG/M metagenome (GOLD analysis project Ga0208565, IMG submission 187706) | Peat soil microbial communities from Weissenstadt, Germany - Sb_50d_2_FS metaG (SPAdes) (version 2) | ecosystem: Environmental > Terrestrial > Soil > Wetlands > Peat | place: Germany... | reverse complement strand
CAGCACGGCGATGGTGATGTCATGGTGCCTGAGGCAGTACAGGCCGACGATGATGGCCAGCAGGCCGATCACCACATTGGCCGCGCGCTTGCCTCCGCTGGCGTCGTGCGCCGTGAATCCGTCGATCAGACGTACCAGGCCAGCCACCACCAGCGACACGCCGATCAGGACTGCGGCGATGGTCAACGTTGCCTTGGGCCAGATGAGCAGCATCAGGCCGACGACCAGGCATCCCAGGCCGGCGGCCAGGAAGACCGGCCACGCGCTCTGGGAGAAGTCGGGGCTTGGTGGCCCAGATCCTGGCGAACCGGCGCCTGGGTAGCCGGTTTCGACTGCCCGCTGCCAGTCAGAACCGGACTGTTCGGGGTCCGGAGTGCCGTGCTCCTGAGCCGCCCCGGCTCCCGGCTGGCCCGGCTGGCCTTGCTGGCCCGGCCGGGTCGAGTGGGGTGTGGTCATGTGTGACCTCCTTCAGCTTGACCCTCCGCCGCTTAGCAGCCGCGGTAACGGGTCGGCGCAGGCAAGTCCTGCGCTCAGCGCTGTGTCCTCATCGTGAGTCAGTGGGGAACGCCGATCACCACCCGTGGCGGGTGAATATGGCTCCTAGGCCCTAGACTTGGCCGCCGTAGCCGTGCGTGACCATCCATGCCGTGCAGCGGCAAGAACCCCCTGTCCGGCCGGGGAGCCAAGGAGTGACCACGTCGTGAAGACCGACGTCGAAGAACTGAGCCCAACCCGCGTGCGCCTCACGATCGAGGTCCCATTCGATGAGCTCAAACCAAACCTGGACCAGGCCTACCGCGAGGTCGGCCGCCAGGTCCGGATCCCCGGGTTCCGACCGGGTCATGTTCCGCGCCAGGTGCTTGACCAGCGAGTCGGCCGTAGCGTGGTGCTCGAGCAGGCGATCAACGAGGCCGTGCCCGAGCTGTACAGCAAGGCGGTACGCGAGGCTCAGGTATTCGCGCTCGGCCAGCCCGAGGTGGAAATCACCAGGCTTGACGACGGCGAGCAGATGGCGTTCACCGCCGAGGTCGATGTCCGGCCGAAGTTCGAGATCCCCGATCTAGACGGGCTGCAGGTCGTCGTCGACGATGCCGAGGTCGGTCCTGATCAGGTGGAGGAGTATCTCGGCGCGCTGCGCGAGCGGTTCGCCTCACTGCGGGCGGCGGACCGGCCAGCGGAGGCTGGCGACTACGTGTCGATCGACCTGGCAGCTGAGGTGGACGGCCAGCCAGTGGACGATGCGCAGGCGACCGGCATCTCCTACGAGGTGGGCAGCGGCTCGATTCTGGACGGGCTTGACGACGTCCTGGTCGGCATGGCCGCTGAGGAAACCAAGACCTTCCAGACCGAGCTGGCCGGCGGCGAGCATGCCGGAAGCCTGGCCGACGTCAAGGTGACCGTCCGCAGCGTCAAGGTCAAGGATCTGCCCGAGCTTGATGACGGCTTCGCGCAGTCGGCGAGTGAGTTCAACACCGTCGGCGAGCTGCGGGCGAATACCCGCAAGCAGATGGAGGTGATGCGCCGGGCGGGTCAGGTCGGCCAAGCCCGGGACCGCGGCATCGAGGCGCTGCTCGGGCAGATCGACATGCCGCTGCCAGAGTCGATCATCGAGCATGAGGTTGAGCACAGGCAGCAGTCGTTCGCCGCCGAACTGGACCAGGCGGGCCTGACGATCGAGACCTTCGCCGAGAGTCGCGGTGTCACCGCCGCCGACGTGGAGAAGGACATCTCCGATGACGTTCGGAGGTCGGTCAAGGTCCAGTTCATCCTGGACCAGATCGCCGAGCAGGAGAAGCTGAGCGTTGAGCAGGAGGATCTCGGCCAGTATGTGACACAGCTCGCATATCAGCAGGGAGTCTCCCCGGATGTGCTGGCCCGCCAGCTGACCAGCCAGGGCCAGCTCGGCGCGGTCGTCGGTGAGGTACTGCGATCCAAGGCAGCCGCGCTGATCGCCGAACGGGCGAAAGTGACAGATCAGTCGGGCCGCAAGGTCGTCATCGGGGCTCAGGAGCAAGACGAGTCCGGCGCGCCGTCAGCCGACCTCGATGTGGCCGACAGCACCGAATCCGTCGACGCACCCGAGGCCGCCGCGGACGCCTCCGCTGACGCTCCGGCGAAAGGCCGCGCCGCCAGGCGCGGCGCTGCGAAGGCAGCGGCCGGCCAGGGCGAAGAGAAGGGTGCTGCCAAGGGCAGGGGGCGCCGGGGTGCCGCCAAGGAGGCGAAGCCCCCCGCGGACGCGGACTGAGCGGAGCCGTCCCCGAGCTGGCACCGGGCGCGCTGATCGGCCAGGCCGAGCGGAGCCGTCCCTGGGTCGGCCAGCGGGGCTGACCGGTAGCCGTCCCTGAACCGGCCGACGGGCACTGACCGGGCCGGATCACGCGATCGTGCGGCAGCCGCGGTGCCTCAGTGGACCGTCGACCGGGGGCTGCCTGCGCCCATAGCGAACAGGCCGGAGCGGCGGACGTTGCCGCCCCGGCGCCGGGTTAGGGTCGCAGTCATAAGACTCAACGGTGCGGGAGGGCACGGCGCGCAGGCGCGCGGTGCCGGACGAGACATACAGGAGGGCATCGTGACCACGTCGCCCGAAGTTCAGCCGCCAGCCCGGATACTCGCCCGGGCGACGGAGGCTCCGATGCTGCCGATGAGCGACCAGCTCTTCCAGCGCTTGCTGCGGCACCGGATCATCTTCCTCGGCCAGCAGGTCGACGACGATATGGCCAACCGGATCTGCGCCGAGCTGATCCTGCTGGCCGCCGAGGACCCCAAGCGCGACATCAGCCTGTACATCAACTCGCCGGGCGGGTCGGTCAGCGCCGGCCTGGCCATCTATGACGTCATGCAGTTCGTGCCGAACGACATCGCCACCTATGCGATGGGGATGGCGGCGTCGATGGGCCAGTTCCTACTCTGCGCGGGTACGACAGGCAAGCGCTACGCCATGCCGCACGCGCAGATCATGCTGCACCAGCCGCACGGCGGGATCGGGGGCACGGCATCGGACATCAGGATTCAGGCGGAGCAGATCCTGTACCTGAAGCGGATCCTGGCCGAGCGCACCGCGATGCACACCGGTCAGACCGTGGAGCAGGTAGAGGCCGACTCTGACCGGGACCGCTGGTTCACGGCCGATCAGGCCAAGGACTACGGATTCGTCGACCACGTCGTGCGCAATGCTGTAGAGGTCCAGACCAACGGCGCGGTGTCATGAGCATCGAGCCGAGATCGAAGGAGCCCAACGTGGCGACAGGCTTGACCGGATCCGCTCGGCCGGGACTGGCCGAGGCCAGGTACGTCCTGCCGTCCTTCGTGGAGCGGACACCGTACGGGATCAAGGAGATGAACCCGTACAACAAGCTCTTCGAGGAGCGGATCATCTTCCTCGGGGTGCAGATCGATGACGCGTCGGCCAACGACGTGATGGCTCAGCTGATCACGCTCGAGTCACTGGATCCCGACCGCGACATCCTGATCTACATCAACTCCCCTGGCGGGTCGATGACGTCCATGATGGCGATCTACGACACCATGCAGTACGTCCAGCCGGAGATTCAGACGTTCTGCCTTGGCCAGGCGGCCTCAGCGGCCGCGGTGCTGCTGGCGGCCGGCACCAAGGGCAAGCGGATGGCGCTGCCTAACTCGCGGATCCTGATCCATCAGCCGGCCATCGAGAGCGGCTACGGCCAGTCCAGCGACCTGGAGATCCAGGCGAAGGAGATCCAGCGGATGCGCCAGGCCATGGAGCAGGTGCTGGCCAAGCACACCGGCCGGGATGAGGAGGTCATCCGCCACGACATCGAGCGGGACAAGTTCCTCACCGCCCATGAGGCGAAAGAATACGGGCTGGTGGATGATGTTCTGACGATGGTTAAGCGCAAGCCGGAGGTAGTGTCGTCCTAGGCGCAGGTTGCCGTCGGCGCGACGCGCCAAAGGTGACCGGAGCTTAGGCAGCGGCCACGGTGCAAGACGCGGTACCGTCTAATTCCGGCCCCGCGGCGGCAGCCGCGCCGCGGGGATGACCGCAGGTGGTTCGAGTCGCCCGGCAAGGGCGGCGCAGGATAAGGAGTAACTGGGTGGCACGCATCGGCGATGGCGGTGACCTGCTGAAGTGCTCGTTCTGCGGTAAGAGCCAGAAGCAGGTCAAAAAGCTGATCGCCGGCCCCGGGGTATACATCTGCGACGAGTGCATCGACCTGTGCAACGAGATCATCGAGGAGGAGCTCGCCGAGCCTTCCGAGATCAAGTGGGACAGCCTGCCGAAGCCACGCGAGATCTACGAGTTCCTCGACTCCTACGTGATCGGACAGGAGAAGGCCAAGAAAGGCCTTTCGGTCGCCGTCTACAACCACTACAAGCGGATCCAGTCGGGCGGCGAGCGAACCGCCGAGGACGGCGTCGAGCTCGCCAAATCCAATATCTTGCTGCTCGGGCCGACCGGGTCGGGCAAGACGCTGCTGGCGCAGACCCTGGCCCGGCTGCTGAACGTGCCGTTCGCCATCGCCGACGCCACCGCCCTGACCGAGGCGGGCTACGTGGGGGAGGATGTCGAGAACATCCTGCTCAAGCTGATCCAGGCGGCCGACTATGACGTCAAGAAGGCCGAGACCGGCATCATCTACATCGACGAGATCGACAAGATCGCCCGCAAGAGCGAGAACCCGTCGATCACCCGCGATGTCTCCGGTGAAGGCGTCCAGCAGGCACTGCTGAAGATCCTGGAAGGCACCACGGCCTCGGTACCCCCGCAGGGCGGCCGGAAGCACCCGCACCAGGAGTTCATCCAGATCGACACGACCAACGTGCTGTTTATCTGCGGCGGGGCATTCGCCGGACTCGAGCGGATCATCGAGCAGCGGGTCGGCCGCAGCGGCATGGGCTTCGGTGCGGTACTCCGGGTGAAGAGCGACCGGGTGCAGTCGGATCAGTTCGCCGCGGTCATGCCCGAGGACCTGCTCAAATTCGGCATGATCCCGGAGTTCGTCGGCCGGCTTCCGGTCATCACCAGCGTGCACAACCTGGACCGCGAGGCGCTGATCCGGATCCTGACCGAGCCAAGGAACGCGCTGGTGCGGCAGTACCGGCGGCTGTTCGAGCTGGATGGCGTGGACCTGGAGTTCACCGACGACGCCCTGGAGGCCGTCGCCGACCAGGCGATCCTGCGCGGTACCGGAGCCCGCGGACTGCGCGCCATCCTGGAGGAAGTGCTGCTGTCGGTGATGTACGAAGTGCCAAGCCGCAAGGACGTCGAGCGGGTCGTCATCACCGCGGCCGCTGTGCTTGAGAACGTCAATCCGACCATCGTGCCGCGCGAGGTGGCCAGGCGGACGCCGCGGGAGAAGTCCGCCTGAATCTGGTCCGCGTCAGCTGGCCTGCAGACTCGGCCGCATCAGGCTCAGCAGAGCCGCTAGCTCGCTGACTGCGATATCGCGAGCCGGGGACATGATCGCGCCGATCGCGCCGGGCGTGGCCCAGCCGCAGACCGACATCTGGCTTCCGGCGATCACCGTGATGACGCATTGCGCCACGCCGCCGGCCGGACCGGCAGCGACCCGCCAGGGCCCGGCATCGGTGCCGGAGCCGGACAGGCTGGCCATCAGGCGGTTGACTGTGGCGGACAGCTTGCCCAGCCGCGAGGGGCTGTTGAAGCCGAGGTACAGCACCCAGGCAGAGCCTCCTGTGGTTGGGTCAGCGCGACCTGGCTCGGCATAGACCCCGGCTGGATAACTTGCGGTTGAGTCATCAAGCACGGCGGCGAAGCGCTGCCGGAATTGCGTCATCGCGGCCTGGACACCGGGCCGGAGCTCGGCGCTGTCCTGCCGCGGCAGGTTGCCAGCGACAGCGGGTGGCTGCTGGCGAAGCTGGCCAGCCTGGGTACCCGCGTTCCCGGCAGATCCCGCCGCGAGTCCGCTGACGATCAGGAAGGCCGTCGTGCCGGCCAGCGCGAGCGCCAGGATCGCCATGCCGATCGGCGCGAGGACGGCCTTCGTCCGGCTCAGCCTGGCGGCGGCGCGGGATGTCAGCGCCTTGCGCCGCACCCGGTTCAGGTCAGCCCCGAACTTCATCATCTCCCTGCCCCCGCAGCGAATCTCAGATCCGCGGCGGAGAGCCAACTATGCAGCATTGGCGCGGTGCCCTACCGCGGCCCGGTCTGATCAGGCGGGCTCGCGCCTTCGTCAGGCGAGAGCTGCCCGTTCCTGATGATGAGTACCCGGTCGGCGATGTCGATCAGCGCGCGGTCGTGGGTCGCCGCGATCGCGGTGATCCCTTCCGCGTGCACCACGCTCCGGATCAGGCCCATGATCTGGCGCGCGGTGTGCGAGTCCAGCTGGCCGGTGGGCTCGTCGGCGAGTAGCAGCTCGGCATTGTTAGCCAGCGCTCTGGCGATGCCAACCCGCTGCTGCTCACCGCCGGACAGCTCGTGCGGCCGCTGATGCCCGCGGCCCTCCAGGCCGACCAGTTCCAGCAGGTCGCCGACCCGTCGCTCCCTGGCGTCCGGGTCGAGGCGGGAAAGCCGCATCGGGACGCCGATGTTCTCGGCGGCGGACAGCATCGGCAGCAGGGCGAAGGACTGGAATACCAGGGCGACCTGCTCGCGGCGCATCCGCAGCTGCTCGTCCCGGCTCATCGCAGTCACCTCAAGTCCAGCCACCCACGCTCGACCCGACGTCGGCCGCTCCAAGCCGGCCAGAATGTTGAGCAAGGTGGTCTTGCCCGAGCCTGACCGGCCGCAGACGGCCACCAGCTCGCCCTGGCGCACGCTGAAGGAGATCCCGCGCAATGCCTGCACCGCGGCGGGCCCGCGGCCGAAGGTGCGGGTCAGCGCTTCGGTCCTGACTACCACCGCCGGGTCTATCGATCCCGCGGGTCCCGCCGCGTCCGCTCCGGCTGGGACCAGCGCCGGCTGCTGCCGCCTCCTCACCACTCCTCCTGCTGGCTGAACCGGTCGCGATCTGGCCACACGCCGACGTGGTCGGGCTCGAGCGCCAGGCGAACCCGGTCTTTCAGCGCCAGCGCCTCGATGAAGTCGGTGGGCAGCTGCAGCCGACCCGCCCGGTCGAGCACCGAGTATTCCCGCGCCTGGACGGCATGGCGGCCGCGCTCGCCGGTCGGAATCCGCAGCACCTCCGTGCTGATCCGGCCGTCCCTGATCGCGATGGTCCGGTTCACCTGCTCCGATACCGCCGCGTCGTGGGTGACGACGAGGACCGTCACGCCGGTCTCGGTGTTGGCCCGGCGCAGCGCGGCGAAGACCTCATCCGCGGTCTCGGTGTCGAGCTCGCCAGTGGGCTCATCGGCCAGCAGGACGCTCGGGGAGTTGGCGAGCGCTACCCCGATCGCGACCCGCTGCTGCTGCCCGCCGGAGAGCTGACCGATCAGCCGGTCCCGGCATTCGGCCACGCCAAGCAGGCCAAGGAGCTCGTCGGCGTGGCGCCTGCGCTCGCTGCGCTTGACCCGGGCCAGCTCCATCGGCAGTTCGACGTTCTCCACCGCGGTGAGCTGGGTCATCAGGTTCCTGCTTGTCTGCTGCCACAGGAACCCCACGGTCGAGCGCCGGTAGGCAAGCCGTTCCTTGGCCCCCATCGTGAGCAGGTCATGGCCGGCCACCGTGGCCTTGCCGCCGGTCGGCAGGTCGAGTGCGGCCAGGATGTTCAGCAGGGTTGACTTGCCGCTGCCGGACGCACCGACCAGCGCGGTCAGCTCACCGCGCTGCAGCACGAGATCAAGGCCCTGCAATGCCTGGGTCTCCACTCCGGCGACCGAGAAGATCCGGACCAGCCGGTCGCACACGATGGTGGCCGTCCTGGTCGGATCGCTCATCCGGTCCCGCGCCGCCGCGGCCGCATGTCGCTGCGCCCTGATGAGATCGTCGATGCTGGACATATCAGACAGTCTCCTCTTGACGCAGGGCGGTTCCGATCTCGCGCCGTCCGGACCGCATGCCGTCGATGGTGAGGAAGGACAGCGTGAGCACCGCTATCCCGGCGAGCGGAAGGATCAATTCCAGCCAGGCCGGCCGGAGCGGCACCGGCACCGATGATCCGGTGAACACGGCCAGGCCGAGAGCGGGCCCGACCACCTCGGCCAGCAGCCAGCTGGAGACCGCGGTGCCGATGGCAGCCACCGACAGCAGCGGGATCGCGTCGGTGAGGCCGAGGACGAGCGCCTGACGCCTGGCCATGCCGAGCGCGGCCAGCCGCGTCATCATCAATGACCGGCTGCGGGCGGACGCGGCCAGGGCGAACGCGGCGGCGAGCGCGCTGAGCGCGGCCGCGGCCAGTGCCCCGACGAGATAGAGCCCGTCCGACATGTGCAGCGCGGGGGAGGAGGCTAGCGCGCTGAGCACCTGGCGCCGGAAGGTCAGCTGGCTGCCTGGCAAGACCCGGGCGGCCGCGGCGCTCAGCTCAGGCGCGCTGATCGCTGACCCGGTCAGCAGCACGGTCGTGGCCGGCGGAATCGAGGGCAGCCGGCCCGCTGCCCAGCTGGGCAGGACCACGTAGCTGCCGCCGGCGGGCATCGCTGCGGTGTCGGTGATCGTGCCGACGATCCTGACCGGCAGGGCGAGGCCGCCGAACTCAAGTCGCGTTTGACCAGCGACCGTCCCGGCGGCGACCCCTGGGGTGGCGAGGATGGGAACCACCGCGGCCGACCCTGAGCGTGGCGGGGCCAGCGCACCGGCCGGGAATCCGGACCAGGGCGTGTCGGCGGAGAGGGCGGCATAAGGAATCGGGTCGACGACGGCCAGCCCGATCGGAGGACCAGCCGCGTTGCCGTTGGCCAGGACGACGGCCAGCACTCCCTGGCTCGGTGCGGTGTAGACGGCGGTCGCATGCCTGACTCCGGTCACCCGCTCCATAACGTGCAGGTCGGCGCTGGTGACCCCGGCAGAGCCGTTGACCGAGATGACCGCGTCGGCACCGACCTGCGCCCAGGACGCGGCTACCTGGCCGGCCGAGATCGAGGCAAGCACCATGGTGCCGAACGCGGCCAGCGTCAAGGTCAGGATCAGAGCCAGGGCCGGCAGCAGGGAGCCAGCCCGTGCCGTCGCCGCGCGGGCCATGCCGACCGCGCTGACCGGTCCGCGCCGGGTCAGGGCGACGGTGGCCAGTGCCCGGAGCGGACCGCGGTAGGCCCGGTTCACCGCCACGGCGACCACCGCGGCTACCAGGACAGCGCTGGCACTGAGGTAAGGAACGGTGGTGCCCGAGCCGGCGCCGCGGAGCCGCACATCGGCGACCGCCGCGCCGGCCACCAGGAGCACGATCAGCTCGGCGACCATCCGGCGCACCGATGGTCGGCCGATGATCAGGTCGGTGCGCCTGGCGGCGGCTGCGAATCGCAGCCGCCGGTGCGCCAGCACGCAGATCACCGGCGCGCCGGCGACCGCTGTCACGGCGGAGACGCCGCCGAGGATCCAGCTGGCCGGGCTACCGCCGCCGGGCAGCACGACGATCGCGAGGACGGCTCCGATGGCCAGGCCAGGCAGCGTGACGGAGCAGGAGCGGAGGAGCGTCCGGCGGGTCAGCTGGGCCAGGCTGCCGCCCCGGACCCGGAGCAGGACCAGTTCGGACCGGTACGCCTCGGCAGCCAGGCCGGCGCAGACCAGCAGCAGGATCAGGCCGGCCACGGTCAGGCCGACTATGAGCAGCGAGTCCGCTCCTTCGGTGCCATGCCACTGGGCGGTGAAGGCGGCCAGGCCGTCAGCCAGGCCGGAGGTGACCGCGGTATATTGCAGGGCGGCCGCGTTCAGTCCGACCTCGGTGTTGCGCGCCGTTGGCGCGGCTGCCAGCGCGGCCAGTTCGGATTCCAGCCGGGGAATCGCCGCGGCCGACAGCGCCGGGCTCAGCGGGAAGAACCAGTCGGCGATCTCGGCGTCGCGCGCGTACGCCACGCCGAGGCCGGGCAGGTCGGCTGAGCCGGTCAGCAAGCCGCCATACCAGTACGGCGCGCTCGGTCCGCCGTCGAGCTCAGGCGTGCCGAACACGGGGTCGAACTGCCAGAACGAGGAGGCTGCCGCGGTCGGCCGCACGATGCCGGTCACCAGCAGCCGGATCTGCGGGTCGCCAGACCGGGCCGTGCCGAGTTCCATCACGGAGCCAACCCGAAGGCTGAATCTCGCGGCGGTGGCCGTGGTCGCCGCTACGCCGAGGGTGACCGAGGCCGGTGCCCGGCCGGCGGCGGGCCGGATCTCCGCCGGACCGGTCGGCAGCGAGCCGGCCACGACCACGCAGTACCTGGCCAGCTCGGTGCGGTATCCGACCTCGGCCACCGGCGGGCCCTGGTCGACGGCGGACGGTGCCGCGTTCTGCACAACCAGCCTTGGCACGGTGAATCCGGCCCAGCGCTGCGCCGCCGGGAATTGCCGCCGCGAAGGGAGATCCGCGGCGAAGGCGCTGCCGAGCGCCTGGATCGTGCCGGCGCCGAGCACGGCGGCTCCCGGTCCGGCCTGCCAGTCGGCGCTGATCAGCGCGCCCCGGTCCACCGCGGGTGCCTGCGCGACCGCCTGGCTGGCCGCGCGATTGTCGGCAGAAACCAGGGCCCGCGGGCCCGCGATCGTGATGAAGGCAATCACCAGGGCCACCCCGGCGAGCACCAGGGCCGGCGCGGGTCCGGCCTCGCCGAACATGAGCCTGCGCAGCGCACCGGCACCGGCGCCCCGGCGGCCGCCGGTCCGGGCGGTCCGGGCGGTCCGGTCCGGCGCGCCTGCGGGCTGGACGTTCATGTCTCATCCTCCAGCCGGATCCTGGCAGTTGCGCTGGTCCGGCGCGGCACGGCCAGCATGATCGCGAGCGTGGGTGCGCTCGCCATCGCCACCGCGACCACGGCGACAAGCAGCCACGGCACCTGCACCACCAGCTGCGGGATCGGCCGGACCGCCTGCGAGGTCAGGGCCACCGCCGGAATGATGAGCTCGCTCAGCGCGGCGCCGAACAGCAGTCCGATGGCGCAGGTGAAGCCAGCGGTCACGGCCTGTTCGAGGCTGAGCAGCCGGGCCACCTGGCCGGGCGGCATGCCGAGCGCGTCGAGCAGCGCCACGTCGCGGGCCCGCTCGGCCGCCGTGGCGACGCTGACCAGCAAGCCGATGACGGCCAGCAGCAGGACGGCGATCGCGATGGCAAGCAGGGCCTGCTGCGAGGCCAGGGAGAGCGGGTCGGCGAGCAGTACCCGGGCAAGCGGGTTCCGGCTGGCGATCGAGGTGCCGACCGGCAGGCCGGTCAGCACCGGGTGGCCGGTAGTGCGCAGCCACCACTCCGAGACGCTTTCCGGCGGCGCGCCTTCCGCCTCCAGGACATTGGCGAGGGCGCGCTGATCGACCAGCACGCTCGGGCTGCCGTCGCCGATGGTCGGCAGGTAGCTGACCGCCGCCCGCAAGGTGATCGAGACGGTGGTGCCGTCAATGCCTGCCTGCATGCGCTGGCCGAGTCGCAGCCCGGTCGCCGCCAGGAAACTGCTCGTGACGACTGCCGGGACCGGCTGGCCTGCGCCGGGATAGCTATCGGACAGCGAGATGCCTGCCGAGTCCCCGGGCGAGCCCGCCGAGCCAGGATTGAATACCGCGACAATGCCGCCGCCGGAGGTAATGTGCATGCCAGCCGGCGACGGGGCAGTGCTGCCTGGATTCGAGGTGGCGTTGAAGAGCAGTGGCCGGCCAGCTGCCGCGACTGGGAACGGCCGGCCGCTGGTGCTCCGCGCGGTTGCCAGCGCCAGGCCAGGCGAGATCGTCAGCGTCTCGGCCGAACGCCGGAATGGCATGGCGTACTGCAGCGAGAATCCGGTCAGCCGAAGCGGGTAATCGGTGTGCTGGCCGGCCGCGATGGCGACCGTCAGCGTGTGCTTTCTGCCGTCAGCGGGAACGGTGCCGGCCGGCAGCAGGTAACCGATTCCGGCCGCGTCCTCGACCTGGATGAACAGGGTGGGCTGCCCGACGGCGGTGCGACTCAGCCTGGCGATCAGCCGCAGCGCGGCCGGTCGGCCAGGTACCTGAACGCCCATCGGTGGCCCGGCCAGGGCACGCAACACCGCAGGCGCCGGTCCGGCGGCCTGTGCCGGGATGACTGCCGCCGCGGCCCGGGTGTCCAGCGCGAGCAGGGTGCCGAGGTTGCCGCCGGGCAGGCTGAACGGGGTGCGGACCGCAGGCGTGCTCGCGGTCACTCCCGGTGCCCTGGTGACCTCGGTGACCAGGTCCAACGGCAGTGGTGCGGCGGCCGGCATGGTGATCCGCAGGTCGGCGCCGACGTCGAAGCTCGCCTGGGCCTGCACCGACTGCTGCCAGCTGTCCCGTTGCGCGACTGCCATCATGGCCGCGGCGACGGCGAGCACGGCGACCAGGGTTGGCCCGGTCTGGCGCAGCGTCCGGCGGCTGATCTGCCAGGCCGCGCCGGCCACGATCAGGCCGCGACCGCGGGAGGCGACCCGATCGCCGACCCTGGCGGCGATCGGCAGCGCGCGGAGCGTCAGCAGCGCACCTGCCACCAGCGCGAGCACCGGGGCCAGGACCAGGATCGGGTCGGTGCTGAGGGTGCCGTCCAGGCCGGTCGAGACCGGGCCGGCCGAGTGGATCAGCTGCCAGGCCGCGCCGGCCGCCACGACCACAACCGCGAGGTCGGCCCTGGCGTAGACCGCGGCGGCGATCGTGCGCGAACGGCTGCGGTTGGCTCGCTGCTGCAGCGGAGAGGGCGGGCGGCGCAGCCAGGGCATCGCGACGATGGCGGCGCTGCCGGCCGCCACCGCCACCGTGGCCAGCCAGACCGTCGTGGTCGCCCGCGGCGCCAGTGCGGGCCCTGAGCCGGCCACCGCACTGGAGCGGACCAGCAGCCCAGCCAGTGCGGCGCCGAGCAGCGGTCCGGCGACGGCCGGCGGACCGGCCACCAGCGCGGCGTCGATCAGGCCGCGCCTGGCCAGCTGAATCCTGGATGCGCCGCGGGCGGCGAGCAGCGCAGCTTCGGCCTCGCGCCGCTGAGCCAGCAGCCGGACCGCGAGCGAGAGTGTCGCTCCGGCGACGACAAGCAGCGTGAGTATCGCCGAAAGAATCTCGGTGCGAGTTACCACCAGGGCCGTTGCCAGGGCGGTCAGCTGGGCAGGCAGGTCCGTGGTCACGACGGCGTCTGGCAGCGCGGCCGAGTTCGTCAGAGCGTTGATCCTGGTGGCTAGCTGGCTGCCGACGGTGGCCAGGCCGGTACCACCGAGCCGGCTGAAGTCCGGCAGTCCGAGCCAGACCGCTGACCCGAACGCGAAGTGCCCGCCGGCCGCGGCCCGCGGGCCGGTAATCAGCGGCCCGGCCTCGGTGAAGCTGCTGCCGCGCTGGATCGCTGAGCCCAGCTGGTTGAGCAGCCAGTACCGGCTGTCCGGGTGAATCGGACGGTAGATCCCGGTGATCAGCACTCGCGTCACCGCGCCGGTCACGGTGTCGCGGAACGTGACCAGGTCCCCTGGCTTCAGCCCGAGCACGGGCACCGCGCTCTGCGGTACGCAGGCGGGGATCGGATCGGTGCCGCTGGCATTGCAGTTCCCGCTGAGCACGGCGATCTGCCGGGCCGCGGCTGGCAGCGAGATCAGCTGCGTCTGCAGCCGGATAACCGCGCCCTTGCGCCGTGGCAGGTCCAGGATGCTGGACTGCAAGCTGACGTCGATGCTGGCCATCAGGCCTGGCCGCGGCCCGTGGATGAGGCTCCCGACCAGGACGTTCGCCTGCGGGAAGCTGTTCCGGGTGACCGAGGCCGTGACCACGATCGCCGATCCTGGTCGGCCGGTCAGCTCGCTGCGGGCGGCCACGGCCATGACCGCGCTGAGGAAGGACACCGCAGCGGCCGTGAACACCGCTGTGGTCATCGCGGTGAGGACTACCGCCGAGAACGCGACTCGATGCGTGACCACGTGCCTCAGCGCAGGCGGCGGCCGCCGCACTCCGCTGCCACCCGCCCGAGGCCGCCGCTCCGCGTGCCGCACGTGCATGGTCCATGCTCGGCAGGTCCGGATGACGAAAATGTAACGCTGCGAAAGGGATCACTTGAAAGATATCCAATCGTGATGCCAAAGTGATTCGCCGTCTGCCGAGGGCGATCTCTGGCCGGCCGCTGGCGTGCTGGGATTTGCGGACCTCAGTTCGCGGCCGGCCTGCCGACGTACCGAATGAGTCACGAACCAAGGCGGCATCGGCACGGGCCGCACCTGGTCGGGCCGCTTTTCGTAGACTCTGCTGACGTGACCGACGCAGACCGTAATGACCTGCCGCCGCAGTATGCGCCAGGCGAGGTCGAGAGCCGCCGCTACCAGGGCTGGGTGCAGGCTGGCTATTTCACGGCGGACGCGACGTCCGCCGCGCCCTCCTTCACGATCATGATCCCGCCGCCGAACGTTACCGGCTCGCTGCACATCGGTCACGCACTCGACCACACGCTGATCGATGCCCTGGTCCGGCGCCGCCGGATGCAGGGTTACAACACGCTGTGGCTGCCTGGCATGGACCACGCCGGCATCGCGACCCAGAACGTGGTCGAGCGCGAGCTGGCGAAGGAGGGGCTGAGCCGGCACGACCTCGGCCGGGAGGCTTTCGTCGAGCGGGTCTGGCAGTGGAAGGCCGCCTACGGCGGCCGGATCCTGGGCCAGATGCGCCGGCTTGGCGACAGCGTGGACTGGACCCGCGAGCGGTTCACGATGGACGAAGGCCTGTCCCGCGCGGTGCAGACGATCTTCAAGCGGCTCTTCGACGACGGCCTGATCTACCGGGCACAGCGGATCATCAACTGGTGCCCGCGCTGCATGACCGCGCTCTCCGACATCGAGGTGGATCACACCGAGGATGACGGCGAGCTGGTCAGCATCAGATACGGCGACGGCGAAGGCTCGGTGGTGGTGGCCACCACCCGGGTCGAGACGATGCTTGGTGACACCGCGGTGGCGGTGCACCCGGACGATCAGCGGTACAGCCAGCTGGTCGGCACCACGGTCGAACTGCCGCTGACCGGCCGCCGGATCCCGATCGTGGCTGACCCGCACGTCGATCCCGAATTCGGCACCGGCGCGGTCAAGGTCACCCCGGCGCACGATCCCGATGATTTCGAGATCGGACGCCGTCACGACCTGCCCAGCCTGACCATCATGGACGAACGGGGCGTGATCACGGCGAGTGGCCCGTTCGAGGGCCTGGACAGGTTCGAGGCCAGGCCCGCGGTGCTCGCCGCGCTCCGCCAGGAGGGCCGGGTGGTGGCCGAGCGGCGGCCCTACCTGCACGCGGTCGGGCACTGCGGCCGGTGCGGCACCACGGTCGAGCCGAGGCTGTCGCTGCAGTGGTTCGTCAAGGTCGGCCCGCTGGCCAAGGCGGCCGGCGACGCGGTCAGGGACGGCCGGGTCCGGATCTCCCCGCCGCAGCTGGCGGCACGCTACTTCGACTGGGTCGATGACATGCACGACTGGTGCATCAGCCGTCAGCTGTGGTGGGGGCACCGGATCCCGGTCTGGTACGGCCCCGACGGCGCGGTCCGCTGCGTCGGCCCGGACGAGCCGCCGCCGGCGGCAGCAGGCTGGGTGCAGGACCCTGACGTACTCGACACCTGGTTCTCCTCGGCGCTGTGGCCGTTCTCGACCCTGGGCTGGCCGCAGGACACCCCGGACCTCCGCGCGTTCTACCCGACGTCCGTGCTGGTCACCGGCTACGACATCCTGTTCTTCTGGGTCGCCAGGATGATGCTGTTCGGCCTGTACGCGATGGCCGACGCCGGTCCTGAGCGATCCGTGCCGTTCCGGCAGGTGGCGCTGCATGGCCTGGTCAGGGACGGCCACGGCAAGAAGATGTCGAAGTCCCGCGGCAACACGGTCGATCCGCTGGACTGGATCGACCGGTTCGGTGCCGATGCGACGCGATTCACCCTGGCCAGGGGCGCCAGCCCGGGCAGCGACGTCGCGATCAGCGAGGACTGGGTTGCCGGGGCGCGCAACTTCTGCAACAAGCTGTGGAATGCCACCAGGTTCGCGCTGCTCAACGGCGCCGTGGCCGGCCGCGAGCTGCCCGGCCGCGGCGAGCTCAGCGTCCCTGACCGGTGGATCCTGTCCCGGCTCGCTGCCGTGACCGCCGAGGTGGACGCGCTCTTCGAGGACTTCGAGTTCGCGAAGGTCTGCGACGCGCTCTACCACTTCGCCTGGGATGAGTTCTGCGACTGGTATCTGGAGCTGGCCAAGGCGGCGCTGAACGGCCAGGATGCGGCGGCCGCTGACCGGACCCGCGGCGTGCTTGGTCACGTGCTCGACCACCTGCTGCGGCTGATTCACCCGGTGATGCCGTTCGTCACCGACGAACTATGGACGGTGCTGACCGGCGGGGAGTCGGTGATGACCGCCCGCTGGCCAGGCGCCCCCGCGCCGACAACGAACGCGGTCGCCCATCCAGGCACGGTCGAGATCTCGGTCCAGGGTCCGGCCGCCGCCGTCGATGTGATCGCCCGCCCGGGCAGCGCGGAAGTCGAGGTACAAGGTCCGGTGGCATTCGTCGATCCGGTCGCCGAAACCGAGATCGAGGCGCTGATGCGCCTGGTCACCGAAGTCCGCAGGTTCCGGGCCGATCAGGGACTGCGGCCGTCGCAGCCGGTGCCAGCGACGCTCGGCGGAATCGGTGCCACCGCCCTGGCGCGGCATGAACCCTCGATCCGCGCGCTGCTCAGGCTCACCGAGCCGGCCGCCGGGTTCAGCCCGAACGCCTCAGTTCAGGCGGAAGGTGTCACGATCGAGCTGGACACGTCCGCCGGGATCGACATTGCCGCCGAGCGGCGGCGGCTGGACAAGGATCTGGCTGCTGCCACGGCCGATGCCGAGTTTGTTGAACGAAAGCTCGCCAGCCAGTCATTCATCGACCGCGCGCCCGCCGACGTGGTGGCCAAGAGCCGGGATCGGCTGGCTGCCGCCCGCGCCGAGATCATCCGCTTGCAGCAGCGCCTGGCTGAGCTGCCGTGACCGGCGGACCTGGAATGACCGGCCGATCCGGGGTGCCCGGCCGAGCTGCCGTGGTCGGCGGAGCTGGGGTGCCCGGCGGGGCTGTCGTGACCGGTCGATCCGGCGTCACTGGCCGATCCGCGTGACCGGCCGGTCCGGCATGACCGGCAAGGCCGCCGAGTTTCGCGAGATCGAGCAGCAGATTCTCGCCCGGCGGCCCGAGCACTCGATCGATCCCTCGCTGGACCGGATCAGGGCGCTGACCGAATTGCTCGGCGAGCCGCAAGGCGCTTACCCGGTGATTCACATCACCGGGACCAACGGCAAGACCTCGACGGCCCGGATGACCGAGACCCTGCTGCGCGGCCGCGGCCTGCGCACGGGCCTGTTCACCAGCCCGCACCTGATGTCCATGCGGGAACGGATCTGCGTGGACGGCGAGCCGGTCAGCACCGAGCGGTTCATCGAGCTGTACCGGGAGATCGAGCCTTACCTGCGGCTGGTCGACGATGCGGCGCCGGTCCGGCTGTCGTTCTTCGAGGTGCTGGTCGGGATGGCGTTCGCCGCGTTCGCCGATGCGCCGGTCGATGTCGCCGTGATCGAGGTCGGCATGGGCGGTACCTGGGACAACACCAACGTCGCCGACGGAGCCGTGGCGGTGATTACGCCGATCTCCATCGACCACGCGCAATACCTGGGCGACACCGTCGGCGAGATCGCGGCCGACAAGGCCGGGATCATCAAGCCGGGCGCGGTGGCCGTGCTCGCGCAGCAGCCGCTGGAGGCGGCCGAGCAGCTGTTGCGGCGGGCCGCGACGGTGGGCGCCTCCGTGGCGAGGGAGGGCATCGAGTTCGGAGTGCTCAGCCGGGAGCTGGCGGTCGGCGGCCAGCGGCTGGCCATCCGGGGCCTGCTCGGCGAGTACCACGATCTGTTCCTGCCGCTGTTCGGCGCTCATCAGGCCGGCAACGCCGCGTGCGCGCTTGCCGCGGTTGAGGCGTTCGCCGGGACGGCCGGGCCGGGCGAGACGCCGGCCGCGCTCGACCACGGGCTGGTCGGCGACGCGTTCGCGATGATGTCCTCGCCGGGCCGGCTGGAGATCATCAGGCGCAGCCCGGTGGTGCTGATCGACGCGGCGCACAATCCGGCCGGGATGGCGGCGACGGTCAGCGCGCTGACCGAGTCGTTCGGGCTCGGCGAGCTGATCGTGGTGCTCGCGGTGAGCGCGGACAAGGATGTGGCCGGCATTCTCGATGAGCTGGAGCCCGTCACCGCGGCCGTGGTGGTCACCGCCAACTCCTCGTCCCGGTCCATGGCGCCGGCCGCGCTGGCCGAGCTGGCCGGCCAGGTCTTCGGGCCGGACCGAGTGCACACCGCGGCGCGGCTGGACGACGCGATCGACCTGGCGGTAAGCCTGGCCGATGAGTCGGCCGCCGCTCTCGGCGGCCTGCTGGCCGGCGGTGCTGGGCCCGGGCTGGCCGCCGGTGCCGAGCCCGGACTGGCCGGCGGTGCCGGGTCGGCCGTGCTGATCACCGGGTCCGTGGTCACCGCTGGTGACGCCAGGCTGCTGCTGACCGGCGGAGGAGCGGCGTGAGGCGGCTCTGCGCCACCGTGCTGATCCTGGAGTCGATCGTGATCGCGCTGGCGATCGTGCCGGCCATCAAGCTTGAGCACACCTCGCCGCGCGCGGCCGGCCTGGCCGGCGGGCTTGCGGTCATCGCCGCCGTGGCACTGGCCGCGCTGGCCAGGCGGCACCTGCCATGGACCCTGACTGGCGGCAGCCTGCTTCAGGTGCTGATTATCGCGTCCGGCGGTGTAATACCCGTTATGTATATTCTCGGCGGAATTTTCGCACTGCTCTGGGTCATCGGTATCTGGCTTGGTCATCGAGTCGAAAACGCGTCGTAGCATTACGGCAAAGCCAGCACGTCACGGCAGCATTCGGCAATTCGTTATCTGATTCAGGCATGCCCCGTGCAGAACGCCGCTACCTATCCAGGTAGTCTCTTTCCTTGCGGATCGCTGATTCCTGCGCTCGGTCGAATGCGGACACTATGCGGCGATCCGTAGCACCCGGATTTACCAGAGGGAAGGTTCTCGTTCCAGATGAGCAACGCGCTGGCCTTTCTTGGCCGTGATATGGCCGTCGACCTGGGCACCGCCAACACACTGGTGTACGTCCGTGGCCGCGGGATCGTACTTAATGAGCCGTCCGTAGTCGCGCTCAACACGAATACCGGACAGATCGTCGCTGTCGGTCTTGAGGCTAAGCGGATGATCGGACGGACACCGGGAAATATCATCGCGGTCCGGCCGCTCAAGGACGGCGTTATCGCCGACTTCGACGTCACAGAGCGCATGCTGCGTTATTTCATCCAGAAAGTTCACCGGCGCGCCGGACTTGCCAAGCCGCGGCTAGTCATCGCCGTGCCCAGCGGTATTACCGGGGTCGAGCAGAGCGCCGTCAAGGAAGCCGGCCACCAGGCGGGTGCCCGGCGGGTCTACATCATCGAGGAGCCGATGGCCGCGGCGATCGGAGCCGGCTTGCCGGTCAATGAGCCGACCGGGAACATGGTGGTCGACATCGGCGGCGGCACCACCGAGGTCGCCGTGATCTCGCTCGGCGGCATCGTGACCGCGCAGTCGATCCGGGTCGGCGGCGACGAGATTGACCAGGCGATCATCACCTTCGGCAAGAAGGAGTACTCGCTGATGCTCGGCGAGCGGACCGCCGAGGAGATCAAGATGGCGCTCGGCTCCGCGTATCCCGCGGAGAACGAGCCGAGCGCGGAGATCCGCGGCCGCGATCTGGTGAGCGGGCTGCCGAAGACCGTCGTGATCTCCACCGAGCAGGTGCGCCGCGCCATCTGCGAGCCGCTGACCGTGATCATCGACGCGGTGCGCACCACCCTGGACAAGTGCCCGCCGGAGCTAGCCGGGGACGTGATGGACCGGGGTATCGCGCTGACCGGCGGCGGGGCGCTGCTCCGCGGCCTGGACTCCCGGCTGCGCGAGGAGACCGGGATGCCGATCCATCTCGCCGACAACCCGCTCGACTCGGTGGCAATGGGTACCGGCAAGTGCGTCGAGGACTTCGACACGCTGCGTCAGATCCTGGTCCCCGAGTCCCGCCGGTAGATCGGAGGTCGGCGTGCGCGATACGCGATCCAGCAGGCTGCTGCTGGCAGCCGCGCTGATCACCGCACTGGCGCTGATCGCGATCAGCTATCAGAACGCCTCGGCTCCGCTGCTCCGAGGGATCAGGAACGTGGCCGGCTCGGCGCTCGGCGGCGCGGAGCGGGCGATCAGCCCGGTCACCGCGCCGGTGGCCAGGTTCCTGCGGTCCGGTGTGGTCGCCGCGGGCAACGGACAGGTGACCGCGCTGCAGCGGCAGCTTACGACGCTGCGTGCGCAGGTGGGCGCAGCCCAGCTGACCAAGGCCGAATACCGCCAGCTTGATCAGCTGCTGCGAACCTCTGGAACCGGCGGCTACCGCGTGCTCGCCGCCTCGGTGATCGCGTTCGGCCAGGGCTTCCAGCAGACCGTGACGCTGAACGCCGGCACTGCGCAAGGGGTCAGGCCCGAGCAGACCGTGCTCGGGCCGGCTGGCCTGGCTGGCCGCGTCATCGCGGCGACCGGGCAGACCTGCACCGTGCTGCTGGCCAGCGACGCCGGCTCGGTGGTCGGGGTACGGCTTGAGCCGAGCGGACAGATCGGCTGGGTCACCGGCTACGGCCGGACCGCGGACCACGCCGGGTTGCTCAAGCTGCAGATCCTCGATCCTGCCACCGTGCTGACCCCTGGCGAGCAGCTGGTGACCGCCGCGTCCATGAATGACCGCCCATTCGTGCCAGGCATCCCGGTCGGCGTCATCGCGGCCGTGCTGAACCGGGCGGGCACGCTGACCGCGCAGGCACTGGTGCGCCCCTACGCCGACTTCACCGCGCTCGACGTGGTCGGGATCGTGATCGGGTCGGCCGGCCACAGCCCGAGTTTCGCCGTCCTGCCACCGCCGTCGAAGGCCAGGCGCTGAGATGCGGCGGGTGGCAGTCGCTGTCGCCGCTCTGGCGGCGGCGCTGCTGATCCAGCTCACCATCGTGAACGGCCTGGTGCTGCCCGGCGGCGGGACCCCCGACCTAGTGTTGCTCTGCGTCATCGCGCTGGCCCTGGTCGGCGGTCGGCGGGGCGGCCTGATCGCCGGGTTCGGCGCGGGGCTGGCGATCGACCTGGCGCCCCCGGCCAGTCAGCTGCTCGGTCAGTATGCGCTGGTGTTCTGCCTGGTCGGTTACTGCTGCGGCAGGCTCAGATTCACCCTGCGGCGGTCGGCGGCGCTGGCGCTTGCGGTCGCCGCGATGGCGGCGGCGGTGGGCGAGGCGCTGGCCGCTGGCATCACCCTGGCGCTCGACTCACCGGACGTGACCTGGGCCACTGTGGTGCAGCTGCTGCCGTCGTCGGTGCTCTACGACGTGGTGCTCAGCCCGCTCGTGCTCTTCGTGGTGGTCCGGGTCGCACTCGCACTCGGCGCCGGAGTCGGCGAGCCTGCCGGCTCGCCCGCCCTTGAGCTCGGCGGCAGCGCCGGGCCGGCCGGAGCGGCGGGTGAGGGTGCAGCTCGGCGGGTCGGGCTGGCCGGGGCCGGCCGGGTGGGCCTGGCCGTCTGCGGCAGCCTGCGGCCGGCCGGCGACGTGGCAGCCGCCGGTGCGGTGGGCTGGCTGTCCGGCCCGGCCAAGTCCCGCCAGGCCCGTCGCGCGCAGGATCGGCGGATCGCGCTGCTGACCGGGGCAGCGCAGCGCAAGGGAGATGTCTGGGTGGGCAGCCGGCCGGCTGGCGTTCGCCCGGCCGATCCGGTGCCGGCCGGCCGGAAGACCGGGCCGGTTCGGCTGAATCCTGGTGCCGGGGTGGCAGGATCCGCCGCTGCGGTGAGCCGGCCAGCTGCCAGAGTCGTGCCGCAGCGCCCGGTGCGGCTGGGACTTGCCGACCAGCAGCGCCGGTCGCGCCGGGCCAGATCGGGGGGTCTGATCCGGTCCGGCGCGGACCGGTCCGGCGCGGGCCGGCCCGACCGTGACGGCCACGGCGTCGACCGGCATGGCCTGTTCGGGTCTGGGGTGCGCAGGATCTCCTTCGGCAGCGGGAACCCGGTCGGCGCCGGCCGGCTGAGCCCGGGCCGGCTCAGCCCTGTTCGGCTCGGCCCTGGCTGGCTCGGCCCTGGTCGGCTCAGTCCTGGTCGGCTCGGCCCTGGTCGGCTCGGCCCTGGTCGGCTCGGCCCTGGTCGGCTCAGCCCTGGTCGGCCTGGTGTGCCGAGGATCTCCTTCGCCGGCGGCAGCGAGCTAGTCGGGGCCGGCCGGGTCAGCCGCAGTCGGCCCGGCATTCCCAGCATCGCGTTTGGCGGGGGGAGCCTGCGCCGGGCCGGGCGGATGAGTCCGGGGCGGCCCGCGGCACCCAGATTCCGGTCCGAGTCGTCGAGCTCGGTCCGCAACCCGGCGGCGCGATCGCGTCCGCGCAAGACGGCTCGGTTTGGGATCGGCCGCAGCTCGGTGCTGCACCTGCCCGGACTGCGGCGAGCCGGCGGCCGGTCGACGGTCTGGCGGATCGGGAGCACGCGAACGAAGGGGTACTCATGATCCCGGCGTCACGGCCGCGCCTGGTCGCGCTGCACCTCGTGGTGGCGGCGCTGCTGATCGGGCTTGGCGTCCGAGTCTGGTACGTCCAGATCAGGACCGGTGCAGCCGATGTCGCGCTGGCCAACGCGGAACGGGTCAGGGTGGTGGTCCAGCCCTCGGTGCGCGGCCCGATCCTGGACGACATCGGCACGCCCCTGGTGGACAGCCACCCGGCCCTGGTGATCTCGGTGAACATGCCGACGCTGTGGCAGCAGAGCGACGGCGGAACTGCCGAGCTGCGCCGCCTCGCCGTACTGCTGCATGTCAGGCAGCGGACGATGCTGCGCGAGGTTCGGCTGTGCACTGTCGGCGTGTCCAAGCCGTGCTGGCCGGGCTCGCCCTACCAGCCGATTCCGGTCGCCGAGCGGGTACCTGCGCGGCTCGCGCTTCAGGTGCTTGAGGACCAGCGGCTGTACCCGGGTATCACCGCCGCGGTACAGCCCGTGACGCACTACGAGCAGCCCATCTCGACTGACCTGGCTCAGGTGCTCGGCTACCTGCAGCCGATCACGGCCAGCGAGCTGCAGACCGAAGGGCTCCCGGTCACCGGGTTCTCCGCGGTTGACCTGGTCGGTCAGGCAGGCCTTGAGCTGCAATACGACCGCCAGCTGCGCGGGGTGCCCGGCGAGGAGCGGCTCGCGGTGAACGCGGCCGGCCAGGTGACCGGGACGGACAGCCAGGTCAAGCCGCGAGCCGGCGACTATCTGGTCACCAGCATCAACGCGGCGGTGCAGCGGGACACCGAGGCTGCGCTTGCGGCCGCGATCCAGCGCAGCCAGTTCGCCGGCAACCCGGCCAGCTCGGGCGGCGCGGCGGTGGTGCTGAGCACCACCGGCCGGGTGATCGCCATGGCCAGCTACCCGACCTACAACCCGACTGTATGGACGGGCGGCATCTCTGAAGCTGAGTTCCGCCGGCTGTTCGGCACGGCTCACGGCGAGCCGATCCTGAACCGGGCCTCCCAGGGCGAATACGCGCCAGGATCGACCTGGAAGGTGACCTCGGTTGCCGCCGCCGTCGCCGCCGGATACTCGCTCTACGGAACCTACGACTGCCCGGCGGCGCTTAACATCGGCGGCCGGTCGTATGCCAACGACGGCAACCCATCGCTCGGGCCGATGAGCTTCTACACCGCTCTCGTGGTCTCCTGCGACACCGTCTTCTACGACCTCGCCTACGCCATCTGGCATCGGGACCACCCGGGCGCCAATGTGGTCACCTCGCCCCGCGCTCCGGTCCAGGAGATGCAGAAGATGGAGCTGGCCTGGGGCTTCGGCCGGGACACCGGGGTCGATCTGCCCGCCGAGAATCCCGGCGGGGTACCGACCCGCGAGTGGCTGTACTACCTATGGAAGGACAACGCCCACGTCGGCCAGGACTGGTGCAAGTATGGCCGGGCGAACGGCAGCTACGTGCAGCAGATCGAGTGGGATGACTGCCGCTACGGCAACATCTGGACGGCAGGCCAGGCGGTGATCGCCGCGATCGGCCAGGGTTATGTGACGGTGACACCGCTGCAGCTGGCGCGTGCCTACGTGGCGCTGGCCAATGGCGGCACGCTGTACAGCCCGCGGATCGGCGAGGCCCTGCTCAGCCCGGACGGCAAGCTGCTGCGGCGGATCACGCCGCCGGTCGTCGGGCACCTTCCGGTGGCGAAGTCGACCCTCGCCTACATCCGGCATGCGCTGGCCGGGGTGGTCACCAGCGGCACGGCGGCTGGCACGTTCGGCGGCTTCCCGCTCGGCCGGGTCTGCGTGGCGGGCAAGACCGGCACAGCCGAGGTAGCCGGCACCCAGGCGACCTCGGTGTTCGCCTCGTTCGCGCCCTGCGATCATCCCAGGTTCGTGGTCGTGATGATGATCCCCAACTCCGGTTACGGCGCCGATGTCTCCGGTCCAGCGGTGCGCCAGATCTGGGACGGGATCTTCGGCCTTGAGGGTCACCAGGCGGCCCTGCCCGGCGGCGTTCTGCCGGGCTTGCCGCACCTGAATCAGGCTGGCCAGGTGGTACCTCCGGCCGGCTTCGGGCCGCCAGCCAAGGCCGCCAGGCACCGAGGGCGGCACCGATGAGCTGGGTAAGCGGCCATCCGCGCGATCGGACGGCGGCGCCGTGGGCTGTGCTGCAGCGGGCCGCGGTGCGGGTGGTGGGCCGCGACTCGGCGCTACGCCAGGCCGACTGGATCCTGCTCGGCGCCGTGCTGGCGCTGAGCCTGCTCGGGACCGTGCTGGTCTGGGCATCGACCCAGCCGCTGCTGCTGCAGCAGGGCGTTAATCCGCACACCTACCTGCTGAAGCAGTTGCTCAACATCGCGCTCGGGCTGGTCCTGATGCTGATCGTGAGCTCGATGGGCAAGCGGCAGCTCAAGCTGTATGCGCCGATCGTGTACATCGCGAGCTGCCTCGGGCTGGTGGCCGTGCTCACTCCGCTCGGCAGCGCCGTCAACGGGTCCAGATCATGGATCTCGCTCGGCGCCGGGTTCCAGGTCGAGCCTTCTGAGTTCGCCAAGCTCTCCGTCATCGTGATCAGTGCCATGATCCTTTCTCAGTTCCGGCCGGGCCAGACGAGGCCAGGGATCAGGTCAGTCGGCCTGACACTCGGCCTGGCGGCAGTTCCGATCATGCTCGTGGTGGCCGAGCCCGATCTCGGCGTCACGATCGTGCTTGTGCTGCTTGTGGTCGGGCTGATCATGCTGGCCGGCCTGCGGCTGCGCTGGCTCGCCGCGATGATCGCGGTCAGCGTGCTATCGGCCACGGCCGTGATCAGGCTGCACCTGCTGCGGGCATACCAGGTCAGCAGGCTGACGTCCTTCCTCAGCCCGTCGGCGGATCCCCGCGGCACCGGTTACAACGCCGCCCAGGCCAAAATCGCCATCGGCTCGGGCGGCCTGCACGGCACCGGGCTGTTCCAGAGCCGGCTGATCGCCGGGGACTTCGTGCCCGAGCAGCACACCGACTTCATCTTCGCCGTGGTCGGCAACGAACTCGGCTTCATCGGCGCCGTGGCCGTCATCGGGCTGCTCGGGCTGATGCTGCTCCGAGCACTGCGGATCGCGGCAAAGGCCGATGACCAGTTCGGCATGCTGGTCGCCGCCGGGATAGCGATCTGGTTTGCCGCGCAGGCGTTCGTCAATATCGGGATGACGGTCGGGATCATGCCGGTGACCGGCCTGCCGCTGCCGTTCGTCTCCTACGGCGGGTCGGCAATGTTCGCCGACATGATCGCCATCGGCCTGCTGCAGGTGGTGCGCCGCCGCCGCTGCGTCTTCACCAGCTGACCGGCCGTGCCGCGGCGGCTGGTCCGGCCGTGCCGCGGCGGCTGGGCGGCGGCCGCGGCGCCGTGGTCTGCTTAGCTGGACCGCGAGGAGGCTGGTTCGGTGAAGACGGCGTTCGTGCTCGGCGGCGGAGGCATTCTCGGCGCTAACGAGGTCGGCATGCTCAGGGCGTTGTCTGGGGCTGGTGTCCGGCCTGATCTGGTGGTGGGCACATCGGTGGGCGCGATCAATGGCGCGTTCGTCGCCGCCGGGCCGGCCGCTGCGGCGGCGCGGCTCGAAGAGCTGTGGCAGGGCGACGCCTTGCAGCACGCGTTCAGCGAAGCGCTCTGGGGTCGGATGATCCGGCTGGCGCGGTCCGGCACCCACCTGCATTCGATCGAGCCGCTCCGACACCTGCTGACCGGCCGGCTCGGCGCGACCGAGTTCGCCGATCTCGAACTGCCTTTCCACTGCGTGGCTGCCAGCATCGAGCGGGCCCACGCGCACTGGTTCAGCACCGGGCCGATCGTTCCGGCGGTACTGGCCTCCTGCGCGGTGCCCGGGCTGCTGCCGCCGGTGGAGATCGATGGCGAGCACTATTTCGACGGCGGCCTGGTGGATTCGATTCCGGTCGGGCGAGCGGTTGCTCTGGGGGCGCGCATCGTCTATGTGCTGCACGCGGGCCGGATCGGGCGTCCGCTGACCGTTCCGCGCCGGCCGTGGGAGGTGGGCCTGGTCGCCTTCGAGATTGCGCGCCGACATCGATTCCATGAGGAAATGTCGTCATTGCCCAGCGACGTGGAAGTACACGTTCTGCCCGCGGGCGAGGATCGCCGGCCGCCGGATCTGTCCCAGCTGCGATATCGCGACAAGACTAAGGTCGGTGCGAGTATCGAGCGTGCCTATGCGGCGTCCGCTAGCTATCTCGCCGAGTTGACCGGGCCCGGCTGATCGGGCCCGGCTGATCGGATAGTGACCGGTCACAAGGACGGAGGAGCCGCCATGCTCCCACCAAAGCCGATACGCAGGTTGGTACTGGCGCCGCTTGCTGTCGTCATCGCCATCGCGACCGCGGTGCTCTTCCCGCTGCTCGCGCTGCTCGCGGTGATCTTCGGCCTGGTCGGACGGTCGCGGCCGGGCCGGATGCGTGGTCTTCGGCTGCTCTTCTTCGCGCTGGTCTGGCTGCTGGCCGAGACTCTGGCGCTGGCTACCTGCCTGGGCCTGTGGGTGGCGAGCGGATTCGGCGGCCGGCTGCAGACCGAGCCTTATCAGAGCCGCCATTACGCGATCATGCGGCGGTTCCTTGACCGGGTCTATCGCGCTGGCACGAACACATTCGGAGTGAAGGTCGAGGTCGAGGAGCCGGAGCTGACCGAACAGGAGCAGGCGGCCAGGCTGGCCCGGCCGGTCATCGTGCTCAGCCGCCATGCCGGACCAGGTGACTCGTTCCTGCTCGTGCACCACCTGCTCAGCGTGTACGGTCGGCGGCCGCGGGTCGTGATGAAGGCAACGCTGCAGCTGGATCCCGGCCTGGACGTCGTGGCCAATCGGCTGCCCAATGTGTTCGTGCAGCATCGCCGGGCCGGTGAGAAGCTCTTCACCGAGCAGATCGAGCGGCTGGCCAGCGGCCTGGATCAGGCCGGCGCGCTGGTGATCTTCCCTGAGGGCGGCAACTGGACGCCGAGCCGGTGGCAGCGCGGTATCCGGCGGCTTGAGCAGCTGGGCCGGAGCGATCTCGCCGCCCGGGCGCGGGAGATGCCCAACGTTCTCGCGCCGCGGACCGGAGGCGCCTTCTCGGCCATCGCTGCCTGCCCGGAGGCTGACGTGATCTTCGTCGCCCATGCCGGACTGGACCGGCTGGTCAGCGTCGGTGACATCTGGCGCAGCCTGCCGATGGACCAGGTGATCCGGGCGAAATGGTGGCGGATACCGGTCGATGAGGTGCCGCGCGCCGCGGATCACGAGTCCCAGGTGCGCTGGCTCTACGACTGGTGGGAGCGGATCGACACGTGGATCTCGCAGAACCGGCCGGCCGACACCGGCGCCGCCGCCCTGTCGTAGGGCGTGCGGCTGCCGGGGCAGTAGCTTGGCCGCCGTCCGGACGGGCGTTGCCGCGCCTGGCGGACGCCGGCCGGGCGTTGACGTGCCTGGCCGCCACCGGGCGGGCCGCGGCTTTGGCAGTCCCGTGCGCGCGCTACCGCCCGGCGGAGCCGTGGCCTAGCGGAGCCGTGGCCTAGCCGCGGCTTTGGCAGTCCCGTGCGCGCGCTACCGCCCGGCGGGGCCGTGGCCTAGCGGGGCCGTGGCCTAGCCGCCACGGGGCGGGGCAGCGTCTCCGGCGGCCGGCAACTGGCCAGCGTCGTTGGCGGCCTGCATGCCGGTGGAGGTCTGCCTGCTCCGGTTGGTGGTTGACTCACTGCCGATGGTGGTTGGCCCGCTGCCGTTGGTGGTTGGCCCGCTGCCGTTGGTGGTTGGCCCGCTGCCGTTGGTGGTTGGCCCGCTGCCGTTGGCGCGCACGATCGTCTCGGCCTGCCCTGCTGCGATCGCGTCGGCGGCGCGCGGCGCGTGGCCATTGCGCCAGGGGCGGACTCGGATCAGCCAGTACACTGCGGCGGCCAGCGCGACCACGCACAGGATCCAGCCAAGCGCGGTGGTGCCGACCCCGACGTACTTCAGGCCGGACGCGAAGATCACGAATGTGATGATCGGCCGGATGTAGCGGTCCGGGGCACGGGATGACAGGAAAGCGCCGATCAGGACCGCCGGGACGCTGCCCAGCGCGATCGACGCGGTTACCCCGAATTCCACATGGCCGAAGATCAGCGCGCCAAGGGCGGCCGCTGCGGTCAGCGGAACGGCCTGGGTCAGGTCGGTCCCGACCAGCTGGCTGGCGCCGATCAGCGGATAGAGAAAGAGCAGCAGCACGATCATCAGCGAGCCTGAGCCGACCGACGTCATGCCGACGATCAGGCCGCCGATCGCGCCGATCACGACGGTTGGCACCGGCCGCACCCTGAGGTCGGAAACCGCGCCAAGCCGCTGGTGACCGGCCCGCCGGTCCAGGTAGTAGCGCAACACCATGGCTCCGGCGCCGATCAGCAGCGCGGCGCCAAGAGCGATCTCGACGTGCGTCTGCTCGGCAGAGCTGTTTCCGAGCTGACGCAGCAGGAAGGCGCCGACGAACGCCATCGGCACCGAGCCGACGACCATCCAGCCGACCAGCCGCAGGTTGACCGTGCCCTTGCGCAAGTGGACAGCGGCGCCGACCGGTCGCATCAGGACCGCGGCGACCAGGTCGCTGGAGATCGCCGACGACGGCTTCACGCCGAACAGCAGGATCAGCATCGGGGTCATCAGGGCGCCGCCCCCGGCACCGGTGAGACCCACCAGGAGTCCCACCACCGCGCTGCCCAGGACAATGTAGGGATTCAGGTGCATGGATATCCGTTCTGTGCGCCTCGCCGAACGACCGTGTCTGCATCCGCCGTGTCGGCGGCCGCTGTGTCGGCAGCCGCTGTGTCGGCAGCCGGTCCGTGCTCCAACCATTTCCTATTATCCAGAGCTGGAACATAGCCCACAACCCGGGGTGGTGTGACCAAATCGGCGGATGGCGTGCCTTCCGGCCGCAGCGTCGCGTGATCATGCGGTTCTTTCAGGGACAGTTGCTGAAAGAACCGCGTGATCAAGGAACACGGCAGCCTCGGGCAGCTACGGACCCGGGTGATCAAGGAACACGGCAGCCTCGGGCAGCTACGGACCCGGGTGATCAAGGAACACGGCAGGCCTCGGGCAGCTACGGACCCGGGTGAGCTATCCTGCGCAGCCCCGCGGCCGCAGGTACCCGGCAATGATCGGTAGTCTGTAACGATGCCTGTCCAGTCGGTCTACCCCCAGCTCGAGCCGCTGCTCCCGCTGGTGCGCAAGCCGATCCAGTACGTCGGCGGCGAGCTGAACAGCGTCGTCAAGGACTGGGACAGCGCCGATGTCCGCTGGGCGCTGATGTACCCGGACGCCTACGAGGTAGGCGTGCCCAACCAGGGTATTCAGATTCTTTACGAGGTGCTTAACGAACGCGACGGCGTGCTTGCCGAGCGCAGCTACTCGGTCTGGCCGGACCTGGAGGCGCTGATGCGCGAGCATCAGGTGCCGCAGTTCACCGTGGACGCGCACCGGCCGGTCCGGGCGTTCGACGTGCTCGGCGTCAGCTTCGCCACCGAGCTTGGCTACACGAACCTGCTCACCGCCCTGGACCTGGCGCAGATCCCGCTGGTCGCAGCCGACCGGGGCCAGGACGACCCGATCGTGCTGGCCGGCGGGCATGCCGCGTTCAACCCCGAGCCGATCGCCGACTTCATCGACGGCGCGGTACTCGGCGACGGCGAGCAGGCGGTGCTGACCATCACCGAGCTGATCCGGGCCTGGAAGCTGGCCGGGCGGCCGGACGGCAGGGATGGCCTGCTGCTCCGGCTGGCCGTCGACGGCGGAGTGTACGTGCCGCGGTTCTACGACGTGACCTACCGGCCGGACCGGACCATCGCCAGGGTCGCGCCCAACCGGAAGGCAGTGCCGCGCGCGGTAGCCAAGCACACCGTCACGGACCTGGACTCGTGGCCATACCCGAGCAGACCGCTGGTTCCGATCGCAGAGTCGGTGCACGAGCGGTTCAGCGTGGAGATTTTCCGTGGCTGCACCCGTGGCTGCAGGTTCTGCCAGGCCGGCATGATCACCAGGCCGGTCCGTGAGAGGTCGATCACGACGATCGGCGAGATGGTCGAGACCGGCCTGGCCGCCAGCGGTTTCAGCGAGGTCGGGCTGCTCTCGCTGTCCAGCGCCGACCACAGCGAGATCAACCAGATCGCCACCGATCTCGCCGACCGGTACGAGGGGACCAACACCGGCTTGTCCCTGCCCTCGACCAGAGTCGACGCGTTCAACATCACCCTTGCCAACGAGCTCAGCAGGAACGGCCGCAGGTCCGGGCTGACGTTCGCCCCGGAAGGCGGCACCGACCGGATCCGCAAGGTGATCAACAAGATGGTCACCGAGGAGGATCTGATCCGAACCGTGTCCGCCGCGTACGCGAACGGCTGGCGCCAGGTCAAGCTGTACTTCATGTGCGGCCTGCCGACCGAGACCGACGAGGATGTGCTGGCCATCGCCCGGGTCGCGCACCGGGTGATCGAGGCAGGCCGGGCTGCCAGCGGCCGGCGCGACATCAGGTGCACGGTGTCGATCGGCGGGTTCGTGCCCAAGCCGCACACGCCGTTCCAGTGGGCGGCGCAGTGCGACCACGAGACGGTGGACGCGCGGCTGAAGGCGCTCGGTGCGGCGATGCGGGCCGACCGGGGCTACGGCAGCTCGATCGGGTTCCGCTACCACGACGGCAAGCCGTCCGTGGTCGAGGGACTGCTGTCCCGCGGCGACCGCCGGGTGGCCAAGGTGATCAGGGCTGCCTGGGAGGACGGCGCCAGGTTCGACGGCTGGAGCGAGTACTTCTCCTACCAGCGGTGGGAGGCCTGCGCGACCGCGGCTCTCGCCGACGACGGCATCGACCTGGACTGGTACACCACCAGGGAGCGGCCGTACGCCGAGATCCTGCCCTGGGATCACCTGGACGCCGGGCTGGACCGGGACTGGCTGTGGCAGGACTGGCAGGCTGCGATCGATCCGGCCGGGCCGGCCGAGGTAGCGGACTGCCGGTGGACACCCTGCTTCGAGTGCGGGGTCTGCCCGGCGATGGGCACCGAGATCGAGACCGGCCCGACCGGCGCCAGGCTGCTGCCGCTGACGGTGCTTGACACCAGGCCGCCATCTGACCCTGGCAGCGAGGCTGATACCGGGGCCGAGGCGGTCGCGGTCGGCGCCAGGCGGCGAGACTAGATGGCCAGGCCTGCGCCGACCGGACCGGCACCTGCGCCGATAGCTCAGCGGCTAGCGATCAGGTACGCTAAACGAGGCAGGATGCGCTTCGCGAGCCACCGGGATCTCGCACGCGCGATCGAGCGGGGAGTGCGCAAGGCTGGCTTGCCGGTTGCCTACTCCGCGGGGTTCTCGCCGCATCCGAAGATCTCATATCCGGGCGGGGCTCCCACGGGGTCCGCGAGCGAGGCAGAGTACCTGGAGCTCTCGCTGACCCGCGAGTGCGATCCGGCCGACGTCAGTCGGCGGCTAGACGCAGCCCTGCCGGACGGGATTGACGTGATTGAGGTCGTTGAGGCGGGCGCCGGGTCCGCCGCTATGCGGCTGGAAGCCTCCGACTGGGAGGTGATCCTGCCAGGCGTGGAGCCCGCCGCTGCGGCCGCGGCGGTTCAGGAGTTTCTCGCCGCGTCAAGCGTGGTTGTCGAGCGCGTGACGAGCAAGGGATTGCGGCGGCTCGATGCGCGAGCCGCTGTGCTGACGCTCCGCGTTGACCGGCGTGCCGGAGCAGGCGCGGGTGCCGGATGTGCGATACTTCGAATGATTGTTCGGCAGATGACACCTGCCGTCCGACCCGATGACATCCTGGCCGCGCTTGCTCAATCATCGGCCCTGGCGCCCGCGTCGCCTGAATTGGTGACCCGGCTGTGGCAGGGGCCGCTGGATAGCTTGGCTGCCGGCGAGACGGGGATGATCTTGGCCGCCGAGGCTGCCGAGCCGTCAGCGTTCGGTGAGCCGCCGGCAGCCGGTTCCCGGCCAGCCGGGCAGCACGCAGGACAGGGAATAGCCAAGGCACTGTGCCTGGAGGCGGGGAGCGCCGATTCGGCGACCGCCGGACAGGTGCGTGCGAATGAACAGCTTCCGCGCGGCGCGGGGGACCAGCTTGCTGGCCCGTGCGCCCGGGAGCCTAACGGAAGAGATTGCCCGGATGCTCGAAACCGAGCCACAGAACGTACAGCCCAATTCAGATGAGCCCGCAGCGGCGCCGCAGGCGTCCGATCAGGAGGGCAGTCCGCGGCGCGGTCTGCTGCGCAGGGCTCGCCGTGGTGTAACCAGGGCCGCCGGACCCCCTGCCTTCCGGTCGGGTGCCCCGACGGACAGCGAGCAGAGCGCGGCTCCGCCGTCAGGCGGCGCGGGCCGGCCAGTTCCTGCCGTCCCAGGCGTGCCAGCCGGCGCGCCCGAGCCACCGGGCGGCAATCGTCCGGACGGCGGTCAGCATCCAGTCCCCGCTGCCGCGTTTCAGCCGCCAGTAGTGATCTTTCAGCCTCCGGATCTGACCGAGACTCGGCCGCCTGCCGAATCGGGTCGCGGCGGGTCGGGCTCAGCTCAGGCCGGCGCCTGGCCTGGCCGGGTGCGAGGGGCCAGAGGCACTGGGTCGGCCACCGGGCCCGATGGCGACGCCGCAGCCGAAGCTCCCGACGAAGCAGCTGAGGTGCCAGGGACCGGCTCGCGCCGGCGGCGTCGCGGCGGCCGGGGACGCGGCAAGGGCGGCTCAGCCGACGGGGCCGGCGATGGCGGTACCGGCCAGGGTGCGGCGGGGGAGAGCGGCCAGGGTGCCGGGGCGGTCTCCGGCGACGGCGCCGATGGCGGCGGCCGGCCACGGACGACCGGCGACCGGCAGGAGGCCGGGAGATCGACCGCGTCCGCCGAGGGCACGGACGGCGCCGACCAGGCTGACGAGTACGAGGCTGACGACGGTGAGGTAACCGGCACCGGGACAGCCAGTCGGCGCAGGCGCCGGCGCCGGCAGCGCGGCGGAGCTGCCGCGGCCGGCACCGAGGAGCTGTCGCCGGATGATCCGTCCGACACCGTTGTGCACGTGCGGGCACCGCGTGCCGTGGCGGAGACCGATGACGTCCGGGCGGTTAAGGGATCCACCCGGCTCGAGGCCAAGCGGCAGCGGCGGCGGGAGGGGCGCGACTCCGGTCGGCGGCGCCCGCCGGTGATCAGCGAGTCTGAGTTCCTGGCCCGCCGCGAGGCGGTCGAGCGGGTGATGGTCGTCCGCCAGCAGGGAGACCGGACGCAGATCGCGGTTCTTGAGGACGGCGTGCTAGTCGAGCACTACGTCGACAAGGCGAGCCATCAGTCCTATGTGGGCAACGTCTATCTCGGCAAGGTGCAGAACGTGCTGCCCTCGATGGAGGCGGCTTTCGTCGACATCGGCAAGGGGCGCAACGCGGTCCTGTACGCCGGCGAGGTCAATTTCGATGCCAGCGGCCTGGAAGGCGTTGCCAAGCGGATTGAGTCCGCGCTCAAGTCCGGGCAGTCGATCATGGTGCAGGTCACTAAGGACCCGATCGGCCACAAGGGCGCCAGGCTGACCAGCCAGGTCAGCCTGCCTGGGCGGTATCTGGTCTACGTGCCTGGCGCGTCGATGACCGGGATCAGCCGCAAGCTGCCTGACACCGAGCGCACCAGGCTCAAGCAGATACTCAAGAAGGTCGCGCCGGAAGAGGGCGGGATCATCGTCAGGACCGCCGCCGAAGGAGCTTCCGAGGCCGAGCTCAGCCATGACGTGACCAGGCTGGTTGCGCAGTGGCAGGCGATCGAGCGGAAGGCGAAGTCAGCGACCGCGCCCGACCTGCTCTACAGCGAGCCTGATCTCACCATCCGGGTGGTCAGGGACATCTTCAACGAGGACTTCACCAAGCTGGTCATCGCCAGCGACAGTGAGTGGGACCTGGTGGATGAGTACATCCGCTACGTCGCGCCGAACCTGGCCGAGCGGCTGGAGCGGTGGACCGACGACAAGGACCTGTTTGCCGCGTACCGGATTGACGAGCAGCTGGCCAAGGCACTCGACCGCAAGGTGTGGCTGCCGAGCGGCGGTTCGCTGGTGGTCGATACCACCGAGGCCATGACGGTCATCGACGTCAACACCGGCAAGTTCACCGGCCAGGGCGGCAACCTGGAGCAGACGGTCACCAGGAACAACCTGGAGGCGGCCGAGGAGATCGTCAGGCAGCTCAGGCTGCGGGACATCGGCGGCATCATCGTGATCGACTTCATCGACATGGTGCTTGAGAGCAACCGCGAGCTGGTGCTGCGGCGGCTGATCGAGTGCCTGGCTCGGGACCGGACCAAGCACCAGGTCGCCGAGGTGACCTCGCTCGGGCTGGTGCAGATGACCAGGAAGCGGGTCGGCACAGGCTTGCTCGCGGCCTTCTCGGTGCCATGTGAGCAGTGCAACGGCCGCGGCGTGCTGGTTTCGGTGGACCTGACCGATCATCCGCAGCCGCCGAGCCGGGGCGGCCATGACCGGGCCGCAAACCAGGCAGGCGGGATACCGAAACCCGGTCCGGCGCGGTCCAGGTCGGCCAGGGGCAAGGCGGCGGCAGCTGGCGGCGTGGCCGCCGAGCCGGCTCCCGCTGACGGCGAGCCAGCCAGTTCCGGGCCGGCCGGTTCCGAGCCGGGGAATGGTGAGCTGGTCAAGGGTGAGCCGGTCAGTTCTGCGCTGGTCAAGGGCGAGCCGGTCAGTTCCGAGGTGGTCAAGGCAGAGCAGGCGAGCTCCGATCTGGTGCGGGCCGAGTCGCGCGAAGGGCAGCTGATCAAGGCCGAGTCGGCGAGTTCCGAGCTGGTCAGGGCTGAGCCGTCCGGAGCGAGTCTGGCCGGGGCTGCGTCAACCGGAGCCGGGCCGGTGATGGCGAGTACGGCACCGGCCGGTGTGGCCTCGGTCGTGGTACCAGGTGCCGACGGCGCGGACGGACTGCCGCAGGCCGGATCGGAGACGGCGGCGCCACGGCGGCGTGCTCGAAGGTCCGCTCAGCGGGAGGCAGGTCCGCCTAAAACGGTCACCGCGGATGGTCCTGCGCCCGGTGGGTCCACCCCGCCCGCCGGGTCCACTGCCGCTGGGTCCGCTGCGCCCGCTGCGCCCGCTGCGCCCGCTGCGCCCGCTGCGTCAACCCCGTCCGCTGGGTCGGCCAAGGCCAGCGAGACTAGCGAGTCGACTCGGACACCTTGATCACGCGGGATTTTCAGGGCTATG
>Ga0208565_1000352_pt1 | contig 35894 bp, 23 predicted proteins | sample Sb_taG_7_FD_187706 | JGI IMG/M metagenome (GOLD analysis project Ga0208565, IMG submission 187706) | Peat soil microbial communities from Weissenstadt, Germany - Sb_50d_2_FS metaG (SPAdes) (version 2) | ecosystem: Environmental > Terrestrial > Soil > Wetlands > Peat | place: Germany... | reverse complement strand
CGGATCCCGCACGACGCGGCCGCCTCGGCCTCGCTGCCGAATTCTGCGCCGCTATCGCCGATGACGAACTGCGGGTCATAGAAGTCACCCCGTACGACTACCGGCGGATGTCCGAACTGCTGACGACTTATTCTTCCTTGCGGCTGCAGGCTGTTGATGCCTGCGTAGTCGCGCTTGCCGAGCGACTTGATCTGCACGAGATCGCAGCTCTCGACGGGCGCGACTTCCAGGTGGTAGCACCGCGTCACCTGCGCAAAGGGGATCGGTTGAGACTACTACCAGACAACTGACACAGCTCTTCTGCTGACGCGCGCGTCCTGGCCCGGGCGACGCTGAAAGCGTTCAGACGCCGCCCTTCCCGGCCGCCTCAGCCGCCCGTCTCCCAGGCCCGGGGCCCGCCTCCGGCCAGCGTCCCCTGATAGACGACCCCGGCTCCGCTCCGGATGGCTTTCCTGGTCGCCCCGGCCGCGTCCTGCGCCCCGCTGACATCCACGACGTCATGGCCGTCCGCGCGGAACCGCTCAGGCGCGGCCCGCTCGTGCTCCTCACCGCGCCGGACCAGATCCTGGAACCCGATGTCGAACTCGCGGGGCGGCCGCAGCTCCCCCCGCGCCCTCAGCAGGTCCAGCTGCGTCAGCCGCCGGCAGGCCAGGAAGTTGGCGACATCGCTGGCCGCCAGCCGCACCCGCCCCTCAATGATCTTCATCTGGACCCCTAACGATCTCCGGTCCCAGCCGCCGGACTCCCTCCCCGCCAACCGTCCATTTTCGTCCCCGCGGGTTCATCCGTATCTCCGAAGGGCGATTCTTCTGCTCCAGCCGCGTGCGCCTGCAATACCCTTGGCGAGCATGCCGGCTACCGTCGACCCCGGAAGTCACCGTCGAGCTCGTCATCAACGGCACGACCTGCGCCGCCTTCGCCGCCTTCGCCGCCCAGGTCAGGCCAAACTGAAGAAGGTCGACGGCGTCACCGCGACCGTCAACCTTGCCACCGAACGGGCACACATCACCGCCCGGCCCACCTCCCCGCCTCAGACTTGGTCGCCGTGGTCGAGGCCGCCGGTTACTCCGCCGCTCTCCCAGGCCTTCATGCCTGGTCTGTGGTACACAAGGGCTCGCATGACCATCTCCGCTTCGTTGGGGATTGACCACAACGGGGCCGCCGGGGCCGTCCGACGGCAGGGCCGAAGGGCCTGTTGAACTTCTGTCGTCACCGTCTCGCAGCGCCAATTGGGCAGCCAGGCGCGTGATGCGTGAGAATGGCTCATGCCCACGCAACGCTATTCCGTCACACCACACCCGATCGAGACACTTCTGACTTGGGTGAAGTCTGGTGAGATCGCGATCCCGGAGATTCAGCGACCGTTCGTATGGGACGCCACCAAGGTCCGCAACCTCCTTGACTCGTTGTACCAGGGCTACCCGGTCGGCTACCTCATCGCATGGCGGAATCCGACGGTAAGGCTGAAGGACGGCACCCCGTCTGCCGGCAAGCGGATTCTGATCGATGGTCAGCAGCGTGTGACGGCACTCATGGCTGCGTTGCTCGGCTACGAGGTCCTGACCAGGGGCTACGACACGATTCGTATCAGGATTGCTTTCCATCCGATGGAGGAGCGATTCGAGGTGTCGAATCCTGCGATACAGAAGGACAAGACCTGGATCCCGGATGTGTCGGCCCTGTTCGCCCCGGACGCGAGCTTGCTGACGACTACGAACACCTACGTCGCCGCGAATCCGGAAGCTGATAGCGTGGCGATCCACCGGACGCTCGAGAACGTCAAGGCGATCGTTCATAACCATGTCGGTGTGATCGACTTGGCTGAGGAACTCGACGTGGAGACTGTCACCGAGATCTTCATCCGTGTCAACTCCGCTGGGGCCGAACTGTCCCAGGCTGACTTCGCGATGTCGAAGATCGCGGCCAACGAATCCTATGGCGGCAATGTCCTGCGCAAGGCCATCGACTACTTCTGCCATCTCGCAGTCGCACCGGAATTCCTGGCCCAGATCGAGAGGGTCGATCACGCATTCGCCCAGTCTGAGTTCTACCCCAAGATGCGATGGCTGAGGGAGGTCAAGGACGATATCTACGATCCGTCGTACACCGACATGCTCCGCGTGGCGTTCACCTCAGAGTTCCGCCGGGGTAAGCTCAGCGATCTTGTGGCGCTGCTCTCCGGGCGCAATTTCGTAACCAAGCAATACGAGGATGTCATCGCTGAGGAGTCTTTCAGTCGTCTCAGGGCCGGAATCTTGAGATTCATCAACCAGACTCACTTCGAGCGGCTCACGATGATCCTACGCTCGGCCGGGTTCGTCACAAGCGACCTGATCGGCGGTCGGAACGCTGTCAATTTCGCCTACATACTCTACTTGCGCGGACGAGCCGAGAGTATGAACGCCGCTGACCTTGAGCGGCTAGTTCGTCGCTGGTATGTGATGTCAGTACTCCGAGGGCGGTATACAGGCAACCCGGAGACGACATTCGACTTCGACATGCGGCAGATCGAGGCACGCGGCCTGACGGCCTATACAGACGCCGTCCTTGAGTCAGAGCTTCCGCCGAGTGCCTGGACGGGGATGCTTCCCCAGCTCATGGACAGCTCCTCATCCATCAGCCCCTACTTCCTGGCCTACAAGGCGGCCCAGGTTAAGCTCGGAGAGAAGGGCTTCCTCTCGCGCGACATTACTGTCCACGACCTGCTCCTGAACCGGACTGACGTCCACCACGTCTATCCACGGAACCATCTGAAGAAGCAGGGCCTCTCTCGCGGCCGCTACAACCAGATCGCCAACTTCGTTCTTGCGCAGAGTGAGATCAATATCGCTATCGGCGACCGGCCGCCTGGGACATACTTTGGCCAATTGGCGAAACAATGTGACGGCGGGCCGAGACTATACGGGGCCATCACAGACGAGGTTGAGATGCGCGCCAACCTACGAATGAACTGCATCCCGGAGGCACTACTCGGCGGCGAGATCCTCAACTACGAGGATTTCCTCGAACAGCGCCGGGCTCTCATGGCTCAGAAGATCAAGACCTGGTTCCACGCGCTCTAATTGTTGGTTGTCCCAGCCCGGACCCGAAATTTACGATACGCATTTCAGTTTAGACATGGACATATAGCTAACCAGCCAGCCGACGGCCACGCGGCCAACCACAGCGAACCTAAGCTGCCTGTAAGTCCTATACGAAGGACGGCGCGCCTGCGGAAACTGGCGTTGCCCCAGTTGGAGCGGCACTTGTTTGCGGCAGCAGACATCTTGCGCGGGAAGATGGACGCGTCGGAGTTCAAGGAGTGGATCTTCGGATGCTATTCCTGAAGCGGGCGTCTGATGAGTTCGACGTCGCCCACCTGATCGCGCACTTCTCCAAGTAACGTCTCCATAGCGACTGTTCACCGACCGCGGGATGGCCATCCCTCGACCTTGCCGGGTGGTGCCGCTTGCAGGAACAGGCTGACTGCACCACGGTGCTGGTCAGCTGGGACGACGTGATCCGAGGCGCCCACGCGGTGACCGACACCATCTGGTACGAGCCGCTCGTCGTCCCCGGCCTGCTGCAGACCGAAGAGTATGCCCGCGCGATCCTCAGCGCCCGCCCCGACGGCTACCTGGACGACCTTGAGGAGCAGGTAGCCGCCCGTCTGGCCCGCCAGGCGATTTTGGACCGAACGGGTGCGCCCCAGCTCTGGTGCATCCTCGACGAAGGCGTCCTGCACCGCGCCATCGGCGGCAGCAAGGTGATGCGAAGCCACCTCTACCGCCTGGCCGAAGTAGCCGAGCACCCCAAGACCACCATCCAGGTCATCCGCTCCGGCGGCGCCCACGCCGGCCTGCTGGCGCACTTCGTCATCGCGGACCTAGACGGCAAGCCGCCCGTGGCCTACCTAGAGACAGCGGCGCATGGGCAGGTCACCGACAGCGCCTTGGTGACAGCTCACGTCGCTCTCTCGTTCCATAGACTGTCCCCCCGGCACTCCGGGTGCGTCCCGGACGGGACCGTTGTCTCTACGATGGGGTGGTGAGCGTCGGCGGTCGCGTCCAGAGATGAGTACATGACTCGCGGCGAGCTGCTGGTGCAGCTGGTAAGGCTGCGGCAGGCGCGTGTCGGCCATGTCAGGGTGCCGCACAAGCCATTGCTGCTGTTGTGGCTGTTCGGCCAGTTCGCGGCGACCGGCAGCAGCGCGACCAGTTACCAGCAGGCTGAGGAGCCCGTCAGTCGGCTGATCAACGATTTCGGCCCGCCTATGGCCAGCGAGGCTAGAGCTCGGCAGCGAGCCGCTATGCCGTTCGTTCACCTCGAACGCGAGTTGTGGGATCTTCGTGACGCATCAGGACAGGAAATCGGCCCGGATGTGCCCGAACGCCGCGCCTGGCTGCTGGAGCGGGGAGCGGTAGGCCGCCTGCAGGCCCCGGTGGAACGGCTCCTGGCCGACCCGGGAACTCTGGCCGCAGCCGCCCGGCTGCTCCTGGACCGGCACTTCACCCCGGTCCTGGCTGACCTGATTTGCGCGGCGGTCGACCTTGACCTGGCCGCTCTCGACCTGGCCGGGAACGAGAAGGTACCACAGGCTGTCCGCTCCCGGCCGCGGCGCAGCGGGTTCGCCGAGGAGGTCCTGCGCGCCTATGCATACCAGTGCGCGATGTGCGGATTCGACGGGGCGCTCGGGCGCTACCCCGTCGGGATCGAAGCGGCCCACGTGCGCTGGCACAGCCAGCGCGGCCCCGACGAGATAACGAACGCGCTGGCGCTGTGCGCGCTGCACCATGCGCTGTTCGACCTAGGCGTCCTAGGCGTCACCGAAGACCGCCGCATCCGCGTATCCAGCCTGTACGTCGCCAGGAACGAAGCGGGCCGGGCCGTGGACGCGCTCGCAGGTAAGCCGCTGCTCATCCCGTGACCACACCAGCCGACGGTGGACGTCGTGTACATCTCCTGGCATAACCGGCAAGTCTTTAAAGGGCACCACGCCAGATAGCAACTGGCGGGTCGGCCAGGATCTACGATCGCCACATGGCCTTCTGGGATGTCGTTCAGCCGCGCCACGTGAGGCAGGCTGCTGCCGAGTATGACGAGTTGGGTCAAGACGAGTTCCTGGTGCGTTACCGCTTCGGGCGGGCCCGTGCGTACCTGCTGATCATCGACGGCAAGGCGTATGACTCGAAGGCGATCCTGGGAGTTGCCTACCGGCATGCCACCGGTCAGTCGCTCGGGCCCAAAGACTTCAGCGGCGGTACCGTCGGCGCGGCGCGTGTTCTGCGCTCCCTGGGCTTCGAGGTGCGCAACGAGCGGAATGTGACGAATTGACCAGAAGGCGGATTGCTACGGGCGGCGAGGTCCTGCCGTGCCCGCACCAGCCGACGCCGGTTTCACCGTCGATGCTGTCACGGCCGGAGCATCCGCGGCGCTCAATTGAGCCGGGTTAGCTTGCCACTCGATCGGAGGGCATCGACGTGCTCGGCTGCGCGGACGGGGGCTGTGCCGCCGCGGATGAGCAGGCCGGCTTCGATGTTCTTGGCGACGCCCGATTGGGTGAGGTTGGCGCTGGTGACGAGCAGGACGCGGCGGTCGGCGACGGCGAGCTTGGCGTGCATCTTCGCGCCTGGCTCGGTGCGCTTGGAGGCTGGCCAGTGCCATAGCTCGAGGCCGGGGACGCCGGTGAACGCCTGGTAGGGCTCGTCGCCGGACAGGGCGCTGCCCGCGCCCTGCAGCGTCTCCACTACGACGCTGACCGCCACACCGCGGCTAACGGCTGCGCCGAGGGCGTCCCTCAGCGGCTGATGGGGCTTGGCCGAGTAGGTCATCAGCAGCAACTCGTGCCGCGCCTCGCGCACCACGTCGGCCAGGACGGCGGCGGTAGCTCGTACCGGCACATGGTGAGAAGCCGGGCCACTCCACACCGTCTCCACGCTGACCTCCCCGGCCCGCTGAGCGTATCCAGCGGCCAGGCCGGTGAGGTAGGGCAGGCCAGCCGAACGGTCCACCCCTTCCAGCGCGTCGAGCAAGGTCCCGGCGCCTGGCGTCGCGCGCAGGATCGCGTCGCGGGGCCACCTGTCGAGGGCGTGATCGAGGACCGTGCGCAGGGCCGACGGGCCGAGGCGACGCAGCAGGTCAGCACCGGCCTTCTCCAGCGCGTCCCAGGTCATGCCGGGATGAGGCAGGGGAACTGGTCGTCGATGGGCACGATGAAGCGCCGGTCGAGGAACCGGTTGCCGCGTTCGCAGGTGGTCTCGGAGACGAAGAGGCAGGCATGACAGGCGGCGCCGTGCAGGAAGTCGGCAGGTGCCTTCGGCAGCCGTTCGGTGCACAGCGGGTCTGACGAGCAGCGGTGGGCGTCACGCAGGGCCCGGTGCATGATGCGGGTCAGCGGCTCGGGCTCGGCTAGCGACACCAGGCCGCCCAGGGTGCCCTCGGCGTCGGGCACGGCGGTGTAGATGAGGATGCCGCCTTGGTCCTGGCCCGAGTAGATCCGCTCGGACAGGCTGGCCGAGCTGTAGCCGCACTCCAGCGCGATGGTCCTGATCAGCAGGTGGGACAGGGTGTGCAGCGCAATGTAGCGTGCTTCCGGCCAGCCGTGCAGCGGGTCGAAGTCGGTTCTTAGCCGGCCGGAGTAGCGGTTGGTCCGGAAGCGCCTGAAGGCTTCCATGTGCTCGCGGACCACGTCCGAATCGTGGACGCGGGTCTCCCAGGCGGCCATCAGGGCCGGGTCGACGCGCAGGAAGATCCCTTCCCCACGGACCTCGCTGGCAGGGACCCAGGTCGGGCGGTCGCGGGCCAGCGGCGCGCGCGTCACCAGGTCGGGGTCCTCCGGGTCGGGCGCGTCCAGCCTGGTGAAGCCGGTCAGGGCGCGGACCTCGCGCAGCCGCTCGGCCTGGGCGACGTCGGCCAGGAATCCCGCCAGCGCGGAGGGCACGCCCTGCGGGTCGCGGCGGAGGGTGAAGTCGTCGGTGGCCTCGGGCGGCTCCGGGGCGGAGAACACCTCCCATTCGGGCGTGCGCAGATCGGGGTAGGCCGGCTGGTCGCCGTCCGGCCCGGATTCCAGCGCCTTGCGGTGCTGGGCGATGGCGTCGAACACCTCATCCTTGCCCCACTGGTGCAGGACCTGGAACTGGGGCAAGGTCCAGGCGAAGTCCAGGGCAGCGAATTCCTTGACGTTCTGCAGGTCCCCCCACAATTGCTCCACCTTCGCCTGCAGCGCGCTGGCTCCGACCTGCGGCACGGCCAGCGCGGACAGCGTCTGGGCGAACCACTGGTTGGATGCGCCGACCACAAGCACCATCGGCCGTTCGGCACAATTCTCGAACGTGCTGAGGTGCGGGTGCCTGCCCCGGCAGGCCGGCAGGTTCTCGGCACCGCGCTGGCCCATGGCCCGGCTGATGTTCCGCTTGGCGCCGCAGCTCGGGCATCGGATCATCACGTTGGCGCCGCGGTTGCCGCCGTAGTCGTCCATCTGCAGCTGGGGGTGGCTTACCGCCGGGCAGGCTCCGCCGTTGTGGACGAACTCCCGGTAGGGGAAGTCGTCCAGGTGCCCGTTGACGCAGGCCAGGACGAACCGGGCGGCCACCGCGAGCGGCTTCTTGCGGCGTCGCGGGCAGTCCTGGTGGAAGAACCTGGCCTCGTCCGGGCGCCGGGCCCTGTCGTTGGCGAATCCCCAGTTGCCGGAGTCCAGCGGCGCGAGCCGGTTGCAGGCCGTGCACCGCAGCCATTGCGGGAACGGGATGACCGGCACTCCGACCCTGGCGGCCTGGCCGTTCGGGTCGATGTCGAAGCCGTCCAGCCAGGGCGGCGGCCGCAGTTGTGTGACCGGCGCGCTGAGCAGCTTGGCGACGGCGGCGAGTAGCCGGGGCTCGTGGAGAGGTACCCAGTCGGGAACGGTGTCGAAGCGCCAGTCGTCGAGGCCGCGGACGAGGACAGGGAAGTTCGGCAGGTCGATGAGCGCGCCGACGCCGCCGGTGTACATCAGGTGGCTAGGCCGCACGGTCCCGACCCGGCGCCGGTGCTGTGTCCCCGGCATCAGCGGCCTCCTGCCTGGCCGCCGGCTACCGACTCGCCGAGTTCGTCGGCGTCGGGAACGTCGTCGCCGTCGTCCGGGCCTTCGGCGGCGGATTCGTTGTCCCGGACGGCGAACGACCAGGCGGGCTGGCCGTATACGGGATCGAAGAGGCTGCCGCCGGGGACGAGCAGGTTGATCTCGTTCTCCGTCTCCCGCATCGACATCGGAACGGTCAAGGCCGTCCAGGCGGTGCCGTCGGCCTGATCGAGCAGGCCGTTCAGCGGCTGCTTGCCGGTCCGTTTCCGGTACCCCAGCCGGGTGGAACCGGTCATGGCGCCCTTCCAGTCATCCACCAGCCGCGCGATCCGCTCCCGCAGGTATTCCCGGCCGCGCAGGTCCGAGGCGGCCTCGGCCCGGTCCAGCAGCCGCTCGGTCACCGCTTCGACCACGGGCCCGTCGAGGTCCACATCCTGCGCATCGCCATCGCGCGAGTACGGCTCGGTGATGTTGCGGACAGCAGCCACGAACGTCGCGGCAGTGCCCCGGTCTAGGGCCCTCCGGGTGTACGGCGTCACCGACAAGGCCTCGACCTGGCGGTAGTAGGTGGCGTGATAGTGCTCGAAGTCCTCGTAGTGCGCCAGGTCACGCGGCCGCGACCAGTTGTAGAGCGTCACGACGAGACCCGGCTTCTCGGCGGACCGGCCGACCCGGGACGAAGCCTGGATGTACTCGGCGGTGTTCTTCGGCTGCCCGGTCACCACCATCAGCCCGAACCGCGACACGTCGACCCCGACCTGCAGCATCGAGGTCGCCAGCACGACGTCCACCGGCACGCTGTCCGTCTTGATGCGCTCGAAGTCGCGGTCGGCGAGAGGGTGCGGGGACCGCTTGTTTTTCATGGCGTCAGACCGGTCCAGACCGATGGCGCGCCGTCGTCCAGACGTGTCGAACTCGGGATCGAAGCCCGCCTCCAGGCGCTTCAGCACGCTGCTGATGTCCGCCGAGGAGATCCGCGACGTCAACTCCTCGATGGCGAGCATCCCGGCCGGGGACTGAATCCGCTCGGACAGTCCCCGCGGACGGCCGTGCCTGCGGACCCGGGTGGTCACGTCGTCGTCCAGGTACCGCCGCATCCCGGCCAGTTCCCTGGTGGCGTTGAAATAGCCGACCACGGTCATATACGGATCGGCGGCCGCGCCGTAGGCGTCGAACAGGGACTGCCCGGCGATCAGCAGGATCTCCGCCAGCCGGATCTCGGCTGACTTCAGCCGAACCCCGTGGGCGCAGATGCCGAGGTAACGCCGTCCGGGCGTCCCCGGGGTCACCGGCATCTGCCGGGAAAAGAATGTGTCGCTGATGTCGAGCACCGGCGGCGGGAACACCGCAAGGCCCCGGGCGAAGACTCCGCGTACCTGTTCCGGGGCCCGTTTGGTGGTGGCCGTGGAGGCGACGATCTTGGGACCGGTCAGCACATCCCCGACTCGCCAGCGACAAAGCTCGTCGACGGCGGCCTCGAACAGCCCGACGGTGGTGCCGAGCGCGCCCGAGATCAGGTGCAGCTCGTCCTGGATGATCAGGTCCGGCGGGCGCAGCCGGGTGACCGGCTGGCTGGTCACCGCGGGCAGCCCGGAAAGGCGGCTGGTGTTGTGCCGCTGGCCGCAGCCCGTTCGGTCATCAAGATCGTCGTGCCGGTAGCCGTGCCGGGGGCAGCGGGAGCTCACCCGGCCGAACAGCAGGCCCGCGTACCCGTGCCAGGGCAGTTGGGCGAGCTTGTCCACGGTGGCGATGACCAGGCTGGGCAGGCACCGGTAGATCTCCTCATCGACGGTGAGGATCGGAAGCCCCTCCGCCGGCGACTTCATCTCGGAGAACGGACACGGATCTGGTCCCTCGCCCGACGGGCAGTACAGCAGGATTCGCCTGCGGTCATCATCCGGGTGCAGGTCTCGCTGCGCTAGCAGCTTGGTCCCGCACCACGGGCAGGCCAGCGTCTGCAGCACGCCGGCGCGCTTGGAGGACGGGGCGTCGCGGACGTCGGAGACCTGCTCGGCGGCGGCGTCATACCAGTTCGGCGACACCGCGCCGCCCACCCACAGTCCGATCCGGAACGGCTCGGCACCCCATCGGGTGTCCCCGCCCTCGACCGCAGCACGCCGCAGTACCTCGGCCGCGCACACCAGCGCCGCTGCCCGCTGGAACTGCTGCGCGGTGAGTAGCCGCAGCGTGTAGCGCATCAGCACGGCCACCCCGCCCTCGCCGCTGCGGGCCGACGCCCCGGTGCCGACGACGCGCTGCAGTCGGCGGATCGCGAACGTGTAGGCGGCCAGGCCGAGGTACGCCTCGGTCTTCCCGCCGCCGGTCGGGAAGAACAGCAGGTCGACGAGGGCTTTATGGCGGTCGGGGACGCGGTCGGGGTGCGCGGGCTCGGTGAGGGCGGGCAGGTTCAGCAGGACGAACGCGAGCTGGAACGGCCGCCACGAGGCCACGTGCGCGCCTTGAGCCTGGACGGCGGCGAGGGCCTCCGCGTACGTCAGCCCTTCGGATTCCCGTATCGCGGCGATGGTGGTGTGCCGCCGCTGCAGCGCCATCGCCTGGTTCGCGAACCGGAACGCCTTGAGCGCCAGCTCATGCCCAGGAGCGGAAGGCGAGGTGAGAAGGTCGATCCCGGCCCGGATGCGGCCCGCACACTGGCGCGCGGTGAAGACAGCCGTCTCAGCGGTCTCCCGCAGCGCCGCAGGCAGCTCGGCGATCCGGGCCTCCTGCTCATCGAGCCAGACCGCGTACCCGTCCGCCAGGGGCCCGAGTCCGGCAGCGAGCTCCTCGACGGAGGCGGTGGCCAGGTCGTCCATCGACAGCTCGACGCCGGCCAGATGCGACCCCGTCTCCGCCGGTGGCGCGATCGTCGCGGGCACCTCGTAGGTGGGCAGCCAGGTAGTCTCCAGCCGGTACGCGTGCCGCTCACCCACGCGGACGTGAGCGTGCACCGCGACGTTGCGCCCCACGGCGTGCCGGAGTTCGTCCCGGTACAGCAACCGCAGCTGCCGGTCTTCCGCGTCGCCGTCGAGCGCCGCCAGATCATCCAGCGGATCATCGATCGGGCAGAACACGGCGAGGTCGTGCTCGACGGCCGCGGTGACGGTCAGCTTGGGCTGGAACAGCCACGCCGTGTCCTTGTTGACCGCAGGCTCGGTTTGCGCGTTCACCAGGCCGAGCTCGACCACATGCGCTCCGGTGTCCAAGCCATTCACGCGCGGCCGGATGTCAACGGCCAGGTACACCCCAGGCTGCCTGGGGTCCGGCATGGTCAGCGGGATGCGCTGGGAGGGGCCGTCGCCGAACCGCACATGCTTCACGTACTGCGCGGGCTCGCGGCTCCAGCTGCGCCGCAGGTTTCCCGCGTCGTCCAGCACCTCGGCCTTACCGTACCGGCCCCAGGACACGGTGACGGTCATCGTGTCCACGCCGGACGCGACCACGCACGACAGCCCCATCGACGACGCCCACATCCGCCCGGCGTTCTGCATCGTCAGCAGCTCAGGCAGTTCCCCGTCGGCTCCGTCCCCGCCGGCCGAGATCTCGGTGTCCACCGTGTCCCCGGCCGTGTCCGTTTCGGAGTGCGGGTCGTGCCGCGGCCCGAGCCTTCCCACTAGGTAGCGCTCCCCCGGACCCGCCGAACGCGGCGGGAGCACTTCGAGCTCCCCGTCCCACGGCCCCAGCAGGTCCCGCTCGATCAGCTCGACGAGCTCGTCGCGTACCTGGCAGGAGGACGCGGCCGCGAACTCCTGCGGTTCGTCGAGCGGTGACGGCTGCTCGCCCTGGACCACTTCGGTCATTGTCCCGCCCTCCGTCGCTACACACGCGTCCCGGTCACCGCACCCAGAGTAATGACGCTCTCCGGCATTCCGGGCCCAGTGAAATTCCATTGATACCGAACAGGCGGTGGTGCGTCTTTCGCTCCAGCCGTGACTGGGAGAATGCGAGGCATCGAGGTGACCGGGCCGCATAGGTAAGGACTAGCTGCATGGCTGACGAACCCAATAGCGTGTCCAGCGCGGCCGGGATGATCGGGGCGCAGGCCTTGATCGGCAGCCTGGTCGGCGCTGGCGTGGACGTGTGCTTCATGAATCCCGGCACGTCGGAGATGCACTTCGTGCATGCCCTGGACTCCGTGCCGTCCATGCGCGCGGTGCTGGCACTGTTCGAGGGAGTCGCGACCGGGGCCGCTGACGGTTATGCCCGCATCGCCGGCCGGCCGGCCGCGGTGCTGTTGCACCTGGGCCCCGGTCTGGGCAACGGGCTGGCGAATCTGCACAACGCGCGCCGGGCGCACAGCCCGATCGTAAACATCGTCGGCGCGCACGCCACCGGGCATGTCCGCTACGACGCGCCGCTTCAGTCCGACATCGAGGCGGTCGCGCGCACCGTGTCCGGCTGGGTCCACACCTGCGGCACCACCCGTGATGTCGCTCAGGACGCGATGCGCGCCGTCGCGGCCGCCGGCCGCGACGGCGGCCAGATCGCGACCTTGGTGCTGCCGGCCGACGTGTCCTGGAGCGGCGGCGGAGTGCCCGCGCCGCCGCGCTCCCCGGCCCCGCCGCAGACCGTTGGCAGGGATCAGATCGGGGCCGCGGCCGGCATCCTGTCCGCCGGCGCTTCCTCGCTGCTGCTGCTTGGCGGGGCTGCGCTCACCGAACGCGGGCTGCGGGCAGCCAGCCGGATCGCCGCCGCGACCGGGGCGCGGCTGCTCGCCGAGACCTTTCCCGCGCGCATGGAGTGCGGCGCCGGGGTCCCAGCCGTCGAACGGCTCGGCTACCTGGCCGAACAGGCTGACACGCAGCTGGCCGGGCTGAGCGACATGATCCTGGCCGGGGCCCGCTCACCGGTGTCGTTCTTCGCCTACCCCGGGCGGCCCAGCGATCTGGTCCCCGAGGGCTGCTCGGTCACCGAGCTGGCCGACAGCGGCCAGGACGTCCAGTCCGCGCTCGAGCAGCTGGCTGATCAGGTCGCTGCCGGGACCGAGCCGGTCCTGGCGAGCGCGGCCACACCGGCGCTGGACACGGGGCCGCTGACGGTGCTCAACCTGGCCGCCGCGATTGCCGCGTCCCTGCCCGAGCACGCCATCGTCGTCGATGAGGCCAACACCTCCGGGATCGCGCTGCCCGGGGCCCTGGCCGGCGCGGCGCGGCACACCCTGCTGACCCTGACCGGCGGTGCGATCGGGCAAGGCCTGCCGGTCGCAACCGGCGCAGCGGTCGCCGCCCCGGATCGGCCGGTGGTGTCTGTCGAGGCCGACGGCAGCGCGCTCTACACGATCCAGGCGCTGTGGACCCAGGCTCGCGAGCATCTCGATGTCACCACGGTGCTGATCAACAACGCCGCGTACGCGATCCTGCGGATCGAGCTGGCCCGCACAGGCGCCGGCCCGGCCGGTGAACACGCCGCACGGATGCTCGACCTGTCCGGCCCGACCCCGAACTTCGCCGAGATCAGCACCGGGCTGGGTGTGCCCGCTACCCGCGTCGCCACGGCCGGGGAACTCGACGAGGCGCTGCGCCGGGCCTACGCCGAGCCGGGGCCGCACCTGATCGAGGCCATCGTTCCCCCCATCGCCTGAACGCCCCCGCCCACACGGCCGCGACCGGAAGGTGCCCTGATGAAGAAGCTGCTGACCCCCGACGCGACCGCTGTCGGCCGCCCCGGCGGGCCCGGGCTGCCGGATGCGGTGGGCCCGGCCCGGGAGCACGGCACCCCCGGGGGACTCAAGACAGACCTGATCAGGCTGCTGGGCAGGGACCAGGTGCTGCATCGGGTGCTGGACCTGGTCCGCTACGCCTCCGACGCCTCCCCCTACCGGCTGCTGCCGCAGGTTGTGGTGCAGCCCCGCGACGTCGGCGACATCGTCAAGATCATGGCCTATTGCCGCCAGGCCGGCCGGCACGCCACGTTCCGCGCCGGCGGGACGAGCCTGAATGGCCAGTCGCAGTCCGATGACATCCTGATCGACGTCCGGCGGCACTGGACCGGCATGGTCGTCGAAGACGGCGGCGCGCGTCTGCGTGCCCGGCCAGGCACGATCCTGGCGCACGCTACCGCGGTGCTCAAGCGTCAGGGCCGCCGGGTGGGCCCGGATCCGGCCAGCGCCGATGTCGCCACGATCGGCGGGGTCATCGCCAACAACGCCGGCGGGATGCGCTGCACGCTGGAGCGCAACGCCTATCACACCGTCTCGGCGATGACGCTGGTGCTCGCCTCAGGCACCGTCATCGACACCGCCGCCCCCGACGCCGAAGAGGTCTTCGCGCGCGCCGAACCGCAACTCGCGCAAGGCCTGCTGGACCTGAAGGCGGAACTGCTGGCCGATGAGGACCTCGCGGCGCGGGTCCGGCACAAGTTCTCTATTCGCAACACCACCGGCTACTCGCTGGCCGCGCTGCTCGACGGGCAGACCCCGCTGGAGATCTTCCGCCGGCTCATCGTGGGATCTGAAGGCACTCTGGCGTTCCTGGCCGAGGCGGTCATCGACACTCTGCCCGCCCCGGCGGTCACCACCGTGACGTGGATTGCGCTGCCCTCCATCGACGAGGCGGTCGCGCTCGTGCCCAGTCTGGTCGCGCTCGGTGCTGAGGCGGTCGAGCTGATGGTCGCGCCCGCGCTGACCGCGGCGGCGCATACCTTCCCTGGCACGCCGGGTTACTGGAAGACCCTCGACCCCGGCGCGGCCGCGCTGCTGGTCGAGTTCGCCGCCGACGGCCCGGCCGGCCTGGATGAGGCCGAAGCGCAGGTCGCCAGGCTGGTCGCCGCCGCGAACCTGATCCAGCCGCTGGATTTCACCCGCGACGCGGAGATGATCGAGCTCAGCTGGCGGGTCCGGGAGGGGCTGCTGGGCATCGTGGGCAAGCTGCGTCCCGAGGGCACCGCCTTGGTCACCGAGGATGTGTGCTTCCCGCCGGCGCGGATCGCTGAAGGCGCCCGCGATCTGCAGGCGCTGCTGGCCAAGCACCAATTCCTGCCCGGTGTTGCCGGGCACGCCGCCTACGGCAACCTGCACTTCCTGCTCACCCCGAGGCTTGACGACCCGGCCGACCGGGCCCGCTACGCGGCGTTCATGTCCGACCTGGTCGATCTGATCATCGACAAGTACGACGGGTCCCTGAAGGCCGAGCATGGCACCGGCATCAACATGGCCCCGTTCGTCAGCCACGAGTGGGGCGACAAGGCCACCGGCATGATGTGGCGGATCAAGGCCCTGGCCGATCCGCAGGGCGTGCTCGGCCCGAACGTCGTGCTCACCCGTGACGACGGCATCTACCTCAAGTCGTTCAAGTCAACTCCCCCGATCGAGGACGTCGCCACCCACTGCATCGAGTGCGGGTTCTGCGAGGCCGTCTGCCCCAGCCGTAACGTGACCACCACGCCCCGGCAGCGGATCGTGCTGCGCCGTGAGATGGCCCGCCAGCCCGAGGGCTCCCCGCTGCTCGCGCAGCTGCAAGCCGAATATGAGTACGACGGCATCGAAACCTGCGCAGTGGATGGCACCTGCGCCATCCCGTGCCCGGTGTCGATCAACACCGGAGCGCTCGTCAAGCAGTTCCGCCGCGCCGAGTCCACCGACTCCCGGGAGAAGGTCGCCCTCAAGGTCGCTAAACGGTGGGCGACAGTAGAGAAACTCGCACGCAGCGCGATGGGCGCCGCGGACATCATCCAGAAGACAGCCGGGGTCAAGGCGCTGACCGGGCTCACCGCCGCCGCCCGCGCCATTATCAGCAAGGACCTGGTGCCCTCGGTGCCCGGCGCGATGCCCCACGCGGCCCCCCGCACCCTGCCCGGCACCACCCGTCAGGGTGCGGCCGCTGTGTACTTCCCCGCCTGCATCAACCGCATCTTCGGCCGCGATCCGGACATGCCGCGCGGCCCGTCGCTGCCCGAGGCGCTCGTCGAGGTCTCCGCCCGCGCCGGACGGCCGCTGTGGATCCCGCCCGACGTCGCCGGCCTATGCTGCTCCACCCCGTGGAGCAGCAAGGGCTACACCCAGGGCCACAAATACATGGCCGCCGCCGTGTGCGATGCGATGTGGCGCTGGAGCGAGCAGGGCGCACTGCCGGTGGTCATCGATGCCGCATCCTGCACCAACGGGCTGCTCGATGACGTCAGGCACTACCTCGACGACGAGCACCTGACCCGGTTCAGGCAGATCAGCATCGCCGATTCCATCACCTGGTGCCGCGATCTCATGCCAGCCCTCACTGTGACCAGGAAACTGGACCGCGTCGCGGTCCACCCCACCTGCTCAACCACCCACCTTGGCCTCTCCGGAGCCCTGTGTGACATCGCCGCGGCCCTCGCTGTCGAGGTCGAGATCCCGGTCGGCACCACCTGCTGCGGCACTGCCGGCGACCGCGGGCTGCTGCACCCCGAACTGGTCATCTCCGCGACCCGGGAAGAGAAGACAGCACTGGACACCAACCCCGCCCAGGCCTATCTGTCCGCCAACCGCACCTGCGAGATGGGCCTGCGGCATGCCACCGGGCGCCCGTATGAGTCGTTCGTATACCTGCTTGAGGAATCGACCCGGCCCCTCACGCCTAACCTTGCCGGCGAACCCACCCGGCCTCCGGCGGAGCGCTGAAGCCCACGCGCAACATCAGACGCGGCCGCGCGTTTTCCATCAGCAGCAGGTCGACGGCGAACAGCTTCGGGTTCAGTACCGCGAGGAACGCCAGCGCGAAAAACGCAGCGCTCATTGCCGCTGGGCCATCCGGCGCGATCACCGCGACAGAGGACTCCCGCATCATGGTCGTCGCACACGGGGCGTCCGGCGGACCGAGACTGGTGCCGGCAGGTGGCGGGTGTCTCAGGAGTGGGCGGTGATGTAGCCGATCACGGTGTCCGCGTCCCTGCTTTCGGCGTAGAGGTCGGAGTGGGGGTCGTCTTCTGCGACACGCCACACGCCATGGCGCTTGTCCCAGAATGCGGACCATCGCAGGTGGTCTTGGAGGAAGTGGGTGATCCGCGAGGCTTCCTCGGGAGGGGGCAGGATGGTCATGCGTTTCTCACTTGCCGAGCCTGGCCCAGGCGATGCGCCCGCCGGCGTCCCCGTCCACGCCCCAGTTCCGCGGGCCGGCGATCGCATCCACGACGTCGAATCCGTGCGGACGGCCGTCATCGCACGGCGCATCGCGCCACGCGCCTCCGGCGTCTTCTACTTCGATCCGGACGTAGTCCTGGTGGACTTCGGCGCGGAGGGCGAATTCGCCGCCGTCGCGCGAGGCGCTGTGCAGGACGGAATTGGTGGCGAACTCCGAGGCGATCAAGATCGCGTCGTCGGCCAGAGGGCAGTCGCGGAGCAATTCGGCGAGCGCGGCCCGGGCCTCCCTGACCTGGGCGGGGTCGGCGGGGTAGGTGCCCGTGTAGCGGCGGGTGCCTGCCGCCGCGGCTGTCGTGGTCACTGTCCCTCTCCCCTGGCCGGCTATTTGTGTTTCACAGCCTGTCCGGAGAGGGCTACGGTTGGGAACAAGATTGGTCCGGATGCCCACTGATTGCCGGCGCGGAGCCGCCTTTCCCGAAGGGATGCCGATCAGGTGCCGAACGATGCCGATCGGGCCGGGACGCCTGCGGGCGTGTTCGGCGCGGAGCTTCGCTATTACCGGACCCGCGCGGGCTTGTCGCAAAAAGATCTTGCTCCCAGGGCCAATGTCTCGCACGACGTGATCAGCAAGATCGAAACGGGAGACCGCCCGCCCGCCGAGGATTTCCCGCCCCGGCTCGACGCGATTCCCGAATTGGACACGCGGGAGGCGCTGACCCGGCTGTGGAGCCATCTGAAGAAGGGGCATAAGCAGCGCGCGTACGGCTGGTTCCAACGGTGGGCGGACATCGAGGCCGAGGCGACGGCACTGCGCTGGTACGAGCCGCTTGTGGTGCCGGGGCTGCTCCAGACCGAGGATTACGCTCGGGCGATCTTTACTGCGCATCTGAAGGGCGATGCGGACGACCTGGACGAGCGGGTAGCCGCGCGGATGGCGAGGCAAGCGGTACTGGAGCGAAATGGAGCACCCCAGCTCTGGTGTGTCCTGGATGAGGGCGTGCTGCACCGGGCGATCGGCGGGAGCAAGGTCATGCGGAGCCAGCTTTACCGGCTGGCGGACCTGGCTGAGCATCCGAAGATCACCATCCAGGTCATTCCCGGAGCCATCGCGCATGCCGGGCTGCTCGGCCACTTCGTGATCGCGGACCTCGACGGCAAGCCGCCCATGGTCTATCTGGAGACGGCGGTGGAAGGGCAGGTGACGGACAGCCCGTCGGTGGCGGCTCATGTCGCTCTTTGTTTCGATAGACTCCGGTCAGAGGCCCTACCCTGGGGTGCATCCCGCGACCTGATCAGGAGAGTGGCAGAGGAAAAATGGACGTGACTGGCGCCGTGTGGCGTAAGAGCAGCTACAGCGGCGGCAACGGCGGAACCTGCGTCGAGGTCGGAACCGCCGGTCCTGCCGTAGCTGTTCGTGACAGCAAGGACCCAGACGGGCCGCGGCTGGCTTTCGCTGCGGACACGTGGACGGCATTTGCCGAGCAGGTGAAGGCGGGCGCCTGAGCCTGACTTGACAGTCTCCGCCACCGTCACAGGGGGGCGTTCTCGTGTCTGAGAGCGCTCCTTTCGTGTTTCCCGAGATCAGAAGAGGGTGGTATCGCTGGCTTGGGTGGAGCGCTTGCGGCTGCGTTTGTCGTGCAGGCCGGCCTTGACTTCGGCGGCATACCGCTCGTGGTTCAGTTCGAGCAGACGATCCAGGATCTCCTGCCGCACCACCGGGCCGATCGTGTACCGGGGGCCTTGGCGCGTGTCATGGAACCCGTGATCCAGCCCGGCCGCGAGCAGGTCGTCCCACCCGTACGCCCGTACCACGGCCTCGTCAATAGCCCGGTGGATCTCCCGCAGTTCGGCAATGTCCGCGTCGGTGCAGCGCTGGTCATGCACAAGGTTGTAGGTAGCGGTCAGTCCAGCCTGTCTGGCCAGCATCAACGCTGGCCGAAATTTGTCTAGGCGATTACCGATCTCTCTCATCTCGGCAGTTGCCTCCGGGCGCGGGAACGTCTCAAATACGTTAGACGGCGTATAGACCAGATCTCGTTTCAGGGTGGATCCTCGTTTCTCTATCCACCAGTAATGCATATTGCTGGATAGAAGAGCTAGGAACGCTGGGTCATCAGAAGCGAAGACGATAAGTTTCTGGTCGAACACCTGGCCAGTCGGAACCATAACAGGTTTCTGGGTACTACTGCTCTGGGCTGTGACGATTACGCGGTCTAGCCCTGCGATTGCCCTCCGCATCGACATCTGATTCTCGGCATATTGCCACCATCGTTCGCGGTACGCCCGACGTTTAATTTTGTCTCGCTCCGGTTTTACCTGCTGCACTACTTGTGCGAAGCAAGTACGGTACGAACTAGCACGCTCTTTACTCCAGTCGCGAAAATCAATAACCCAACGGCTCGCAGAAGAATCGGTACGGGAGTTAAGGTCCTGTCCGTTTAGATACGGAAATAGAACCTCACTATTTCTTTGGTCTTGGTCGATTAGTTCATGTGCCCGATTAGGCGGCATAGTGTACCCTACGCCATTTACTAGACAACCAATGTGTGAAATTCCTGCGTTAGTAGCGAGGCGTTCCGGGTTACCAGAGACACGGGTAACTGGTTCCAATGACGGAGTGATCCGCCGAACTCTGATCCCATCTGCGAGTCGCTGCACGTCTGCGTCCAGAGTACCGCGACCGGTCCAGACAGCGGCGTACTCCAGGACAGCACTCTTCGACGGCCAAGGCTTACTCTTGATCGCCTGTCGGATCTCCATACCAGAAGCCACGATCTGGTCTAGGCCAACCTCGCGGGTGTCGCCCTGGGCAAGACTGTTAGTGGCGATGATCCCAGCCTGGCCGCCTGCATTAAGCAGGTCACATGCACGGAGCAGAAAGTAAGCAATAAGATCGGCGCTGCCCTTTATGCCGCGTGCGATCACCTCAACGACGTACTCACGGTATGCGGATCCGAGCGACCCACTGATCTTCTTGCCGCCGAGGAAGGGGGGATTACCGACTATGGCGTCGAAGCCAGGGCCGTTGGGGCGGGTGGGCTCAAAGACTTCGGGGAAGACCAACGGCCAGTGGAGGGGGTGGCGGTCGAAAGCGCCGTCGGGTTGTTCAGTGGCTAGCCAGTCCTCCGCCTGCTCTTCAGCCGCCTCGACCGCGCCTTGGGTGGCGGCCTCGTTGGCGGTCTTTGCGGCGGTTAGCCAGAGGCCGCCTTTGCCTGAGCTCGCTAGGGCGGCGCCGGTGATCAGGTCGGCGTAGAGGGTTAGCTGCTGGGTCTTGGCGTGGACATCGGCTAGGAGCTGGCGTTTCTTGGTTAGGTCGGCGAAGGTGTCGTCGGGGAGATTAGCGAGGTTGACGCGCTGCTCGGTGACGTCGGCGAGGAGTGTGCGGACGCCGGACATGAAGTCGAGCAGCGTTCCCTCGTGGAGCTTGCGGCCTGCCTTAACGTCTAGGTGCATCCATTCGAGCTGGTCGATGGTGGTGATGCCGAGGAGGGAGTCGCCCGAAGCAAGCCTGTCGTCTAGGAACGTGAAGGGGCGGTGGGGGTCCATGGAGACTAGCCAGAGGGAGAGCTTGGCCATCTCTACGGCCATTTCGTTGATGTCGACGCCGTAGAGGCAGTGCTCGATGATCTGGCGGCGGGCCTTGATGACCAGGGGGTCGGCGGCTACGTCCAAGGCCAGGCCAGACTCGACGGGGAGCTCGGCCAAGTGTGCCTGGGCGTCTACGTTGCCGGCGGCGGACCAAGCTTCGATGAGCTTGCCGGCTAGGTAGCGGCAGGCGGCTACTAGGAAGGCGCCGGAGCCCATGGCGATGTCGGCTACCCGCAGGGCCAGGATCTCCTCGGCGGGGCGGAGCTTCCACTGGGAGCGGTCCGCCGTTTGCAGCGGGCCTGGGGAGTAGACGAGGGGTTCCAGGGCGCCTTCGGCGACCTGTTCGGCCAGGAACCTGGGGGTGTAGTGGGTGCCGGTGCTGGCGCGCAGCGCGCTCTCGGTGACGTAGAGGGCGCCGGGGAGGATGACTACCGGGTCGCCGCGGAGGTCCTGGCGGATGATCCGGTAGAAGGGCAGCAGGCGCTGGACCAAGGGGTGGTCGCGGGTGACAGCGTACAGGCGAGTTTCGGCCTGGGCGCGCTCGTCGTCGGTGAGCGGAGCTAGCTTCACTGCCAGCGCCCGGGGGGAGCCGATGCCGGAGTCCTTGTAGAGTTCGGCGAGCTTGGCGGCGAGCGTTTCCGCGGAGACGTGCGCCGCGGCGATGGTTTCCAGCGTCCTGAGTGGCACCTCGTCTTCGCGGCCGTCTTTGCCGATCAGGCCGACGACCGTTTCGGCGGCGCGGAAGCCCTCGAAGGAGAGCAGGCCCTCGTAGACGTAGCCGATCTGTTCCACGGTCAGGGTGCGGAACGAGACCGTGCGCAGCTCGCCGGCGATGGTGACGGTCTGGACCGCGCGGAGCATGTGCAGGACGGTTCGGTCGTCGACGGTCAGCGGAAGCCAGGGGTGGGCGTCCGGGTCGAACAGCGAGCCATCATGGGCGATGAGGTCGAGCTCGGGATGGGACACGCCCCGGTAGACGACGGTGAACAGGGCGAGCAGGCGATGCCAGGCTAGGAAGGTGTGCTCGAGCTCGCCTTCGTTGCCGCGTGCGTCGGCGACACGCTGCTCGAGTTCGGTGTATAGGCCGCCCGCTGAGTAGGCGCGGGCGTAGAGCTCGTTGTCGGCGGGGAGCAGGCCGCTTTCCTCGGCGAACAGCAGGAAGACGATCCGCATCATCACTGCGACCGCGCCCCGGTAGACCTCATAAGCGGTGACATCGGCGCTGATATCGGCCCGGCCGAACGCGGCGACAAGGAGCTCGACGGCCTGGCGGACCTGGATTCCTAGCCGGTCGGTGATCTCTTCCTGGTTGTTCAGGCTCTCGCGGAGAAGCGCGGGCAGCTGGCGTTCGGGCGGGACGGCGAAAAAGCGGCGTCGCTGAAGCAGGGAAATGAAGGCACGCAGTACGGTCCGTTCGGACAAATCTGGCCAGGAGATCGCGTCGAAGACGGCCACGGTGGTGACTCCGCCAGCCGGTGCCCACACTAGGGCCCACCACCGCCCGTCGGTGGCGAGCCCGAGCTCCACGCTGTGGTGGCGGCATAGCTGGGCGAGCCGGTCGGCGGGGGTGGCCGGCCAGTCCGAGCCCTTGATCCGGGCGACCGGGGAGTCGTCGCTGACCAGGCCGAGCAGCCGGAGGTCGCCGGTGCCGGGGTCGGTCAGGGCGAACGACGGGGTGATCGCCGTCTCATGCTCGGGCACGTCCAAGGTGAGGCGGGCCAGGTCGCCGTGCTGGACGGCGCCCTGCCATCCGAGGAGGTCGTCGAGGACGTACGCGATCCAGTCGTCACGGTTGGCGGCGGGGCGTTCCTGCCACTGACGGTGCTCCTGGCGGAGGCGGTCTTTGTCCTTGTTGTCCAGCGGCTCCAGGTCGGGCCATTCGGCGGTGAGCACGGGGACGGACAGGAACGGGCCGCTGACCTCGATCAGCTTGAGCCAGTCGATGTGCGCCTGGCGGCGGTCCTGGCCAGTGACGCCCCGGTGCCTCCTGGCCGGGCTCATCGGGTGGCCTCCCGGCGGGGCACGACGAAGATCACCGCGACGGGGAAGCTGTGCCGCCTGATGTCGCGGTAGCGGGCGCCGACGCGCTGGAGCTCGTAGTCCCGGGCGGCGTCCAGGCCGCGGAGCTTTTCCTGCCATTTCTCGCGGTCCCGGCGAAACTGGGCCATCTCCTGGTCATCGCCGCGGCCTTCGGCCACGCTGAACAGGGCGCCTTCCTCGGCCTCGCCTTCGGCCAGGGCCTTGCGCAAGGTGGCGGCGAACCGCTCGAAGCTGGTGCTGATCTGGCGGCGCTCGTCGTCCTGGCGGGTGGCCAGCTTGGCCTGAAGGGACCTAAAGCGCTCGTCGGTGCGGCGCTCGATCGCCAGGAGCAGGGAGTCCCGGGCCTTCGGCCACTGGGCGACCAGCCGGTCCTGGATGATAGGTGCCGCGGGCGTGCCCTGGCTGAGCGCGCGGTCCAGGATGCGGGCAAGCTCGCCGAGGCCCTCGACGCGGCGGAACGTGCCGTCGTCGCGCAGCCAGCCGCCGGCGTAGAGCACCTCCTCGTGCAGCCGGATGCCGTCGGCGCCGACCGCCACGAACCGCGAGTACGCCCCGGCCAGCGTGTGCTCGACGGCCGGATCGTCGCTGACGACGGCGGTCACCCTGTACAGACCGGTCTGTCCGCTCCACACCGCCGCCCGGAGCAGCCGGGCCGACATGTCCACGAGCGGATGACCGAGGTGAGCGAGCACGATGTCGTGCCGTCCCCTCGCCGTGGCCTGGTCAAAGGCGATGGGCCGCCGCCTGGGTTCCTGGCCTTCGCGCTCGAGCTTCTCCAGCAGGCCTTCGGTGGCCCGGGCCCAGGACTTGGTCAGGGCCGGGACCTCGTACAGGCCCTCGGCGAGTTCGCGTTCGTCGAGGAACGGCTTCAGGGGCTGCTCGTGGTCGAGTTCGAGGGCCGTGTCGACGAGGCGCTTGACGTGGGCGGGGGTGATCTTCAGCTCGTCCACGGTGGCGTCCAGGTCGCGACGGAGCCTGGCCACTTGGGCTGACACGTTGGCATCGGCCGCAATCCGGCCCGTTCCCCTCCGGCGTTGCTTCCCCGCGGGAGCCGCCGCGTTCTCCACGTCGTAGTCGTCGATCTCGCCGAGCATCCGCTTTTGCACGGCGTCGGCCAGGACCGCGTTGACCGTGCCGAGATCCTCTTCCATCCTGGCCACTTTGGCCGCGACCCGGGCGAGGAACTCCAGGTCGGCCTCGTAGGAGTTGGTGCTCGTCTCCCAGCCTTTCCCGATGAAGTGCCTGACCTGCGGAGTCTCCGGCTGACCGTACCGGTCGATGCGGCCAATCCGCTGCTCTAGCTTGTTCGGGTTGAACGGGATGTCGTAGTTGACCAGCCGGTGGCAGTGTTCGTGCAGGTCGATGCCCTCGCTGGCCGCGTCGGTGGCGAGCAGGATGCGGACCTGATTCTGGTCGGGTGGTGCCTGGAACGCCAGCCTGAGCTGTTCCCGCTGCCGGGTGTCCATCCCGCCGTAGAGCAGTTTGACCCGCTCGCCGGACAGCCCTTCCTGGGCGAGCAGTTCCTTCAGCCAGATCTGGGTGTCGCGGTATTCGGTGAATACCACGACGCGCTCGTTCGTCCAGTGCTCGCCGTCGGGGCGGCAGACGCCTATCAGGTAGGTAATGAGCTCCTTGGCCTTGGCGTCAGGCATGGTCTCGTACCGCGCCGCCCATTGCTCCATTCGCTTGAGGAGAGCAATTTCCTGCTCGGAGGTGTCGGTCAGCTCGACCTGGATACGGCCCGACCGGGAGGCCGCGTCGTCCTCGGCCTCGGCGAGCTCTTCATCGTCGTAGGTCGCGACATCGTCGAGGAAGCCCTCCATCCATTCGGGCACCTCGTCTTGGTGTGCGGCCGGCTTCTTCGTCGTTCTGGACTGGACGGTTTCCAGGTAGACGCCGACCGTGTGGGCGAAGGCGCGCGGGGAGGAGAACAGGCGCTTCTTCAGCAGCAGGGTGACCAGGTCGACGGAGGCGCGGCCTCGTTTCGTGGTGAGCCTGCGGCGGCGGAGCGCGGCGAACTCATTCAGCAGCGCGTGCGCCTCGTGTTCGGTGTCCGGGTAGGTGACGGTGATGGCCTGGGCGTGCCGTTTCGCGAACCTCGGCGTCACCCCGTCGGCCTCGGTGATCTGGCTCTTCATCCTCCTGATCACGGTGTCTTTTTGCGCCACCGGGTCGGGGTCGACGCCACGGGCGAAGCGCTGGTCGTCGATGATCTCCAGCAATGCGGTGAACGACTCGGGGTAGCCGTTATGCGGCGTCGCGGACAGGAACAGCCGGTGCTCGAAGTACGGGGCGAGCCAGCGGATGAGTTTGGTCTGCTGGGAGTCCACCGCGTAGCGCTGCTTCGGCGCGGCCGGGGCGACGTGGTGAGCCTCGTCCAGGATCAGCAGGTCGAAGGGGCGCTTGTCGCCGTCGGCCTCGGTCACCTCGTGCAGAAGCCGTTCGGCCTTTGCGCCGCGCAGCCAGCTCAGGCTGACGATCGTCAGCGGGTACACGCGGAACGGGTTGGCGGCGCTGCCGTGACTGCGTCGGAGCTGGTTGAGCTGTGCGGAGTCCACGATCGTGAAGTTCAGGCCGAACTTCTCCGCCATCTCGTCCTGCCATTTCAGCATCAAGCCGGGCGGGCAGACGACCATGATCCGCTTGGCCCGGTGCCGGAGGAGGAGTTCCAGCGCGACCAGGCCGGCCTCGATCGTCTTGCCCAGCCCGACGTCGTCGGCTAGCAGGAGGTTGACGCGCGGGGCCTCGATGGCCCGGGCGACCGGTTCCAGCTGGTACGGCTCGACCACCACGCCGGAACGCAGCGGCGCTTGCAGAGCGTTGACTTCGGCGGAGGTCACCGCGGACCAGCGGACCGCGTCGAGGAAGGCAGCCAGGCGCTCGGGCGGGTCGAAGCCGTCCTTAGTGACCTCGGGCAGCGACCTCCGCGGCAGGATGCGACGACCCGGCTCCACCTCCCAGATGACCGGCAGGGACTCCCCGTACCTGCCGTCCTCGACGCTCTGCAAGGTCAGCAGGGTGCTGCCCTCACCGCCTGGCATGGGCTCCTCACCGACCACCCATCTCTGACCGCGAACCTCTACCAGCGTCCCCGCCTGCGGAATCTCTTCCTGAGTGGTCGTCACCGCTGTCCCCATGCCACGTTCCTTGCCCCCACGCAACCCATATCGTTACGCATATCAAACTCCCCGCACCGATGAGGCCTTGTCGATCAGGCGCGGGCAAACCCGGTTCAGCGGGCATGTCGGGCAATCAGGATTGACGGGCCTGCACCACCGGCGTCCGATATCCCAGGCCGGAAGATCGAGGGCTCCCGGACGGTCGGGGTTGAGCGCTCGTGCCACGGCAACCATGTGATTCACGTCGTCACGCCCGGCCAGGCCGGTGCGGAGGAACACTCGCCGCACGTGGACGTCGTATGCGACATCGCCGCCGCTCATGTCCCGAAGCGGTATGCCTAGGTCCCGAGCGAGGATCTCCGCGGCCATGGCTGCCTTCTTCTGCCCGATGCCGGGGAATGCCTCCAGCCGGCGGCGCAGCTCGATGGCTGTCGGGATGTCCGACCACAGCTTCGCGGCGTCGCCGTCGTAGCGGCTGAGTACGATCTGGGCGGCCTCCACGAGCCAGGCAGGGACGATGTTGACGAACCGGTGCAGCTTGGGCTCCTGCTGGACGGCAGCCCGGACGGCTTCGGGATTGGCGGCTACTTCGGCGGGGCTGAGGTGGCCCAGCCGCTTGCGGAGGAGGTAAGGCAGAGCCCACGCCCGCTCGGCGCGGATGCCCATGTCGGAGATCACGGCGAGCAGGAACGCGAACGGGTCGTCCCGGATGAGCGCGTTCGCGGCGGGATCGCGGGTGAACGTGACGTCTCCGTTTTTCAGCTGGGCAGCGAGATTTGCACCGTGGGCTAGCAGCGCCTGCGCTACAGCCTTGGCGTCGAGGGAGGGGGCTGGCGGTAGCTCGGGTGCCTTGAGTCCAGGCAGCCGCGAGACGGCCGCCATTCTGGGCAGCTGGCTGCGCAGCCAGGCGTGCAGGACCCATGAGGGGCAGTCGCCCTCGCCGATCTTGACGGCTAGGCACTGCGGACTATACGGAGCCTCGATCTCACGGCGGTGCTCCACAATCTCCAAGCCCTCGTAACCTGCCGGGACCTGGTCCCACGTATGGGCAAGCGCCCGGCCTGGGCGCCGGAGTCGGCTGATCAGAGCCTGGCTGGAGGGATAGTCATCGGCCTCCACGCCTTCGACCTGGACCTCGCCGCCAATCCAGGTGACCGTGTGCACACGTTCTCTTCCGTAGACCTCGCGTGTGCCAATGCCGTGTCGGCCGGAAAATCGCGTGCCTGCGATGCGCGCGTCGAATGACCAGCCGCCCTCGAACCACTCAATACCGTTAGGCCACCGGAAATTAAACGGTTCCAGTTCCTTTACGGTAATCAGTTCGACTGCGTCCACGCGCCCTCGCCCGCCCTCCCTAGGGTCACCATATGGCAAATTCCTGAATCTTCGTTTCGTCGTGATCGTATTGTTCTTCCGGGGAGGAGCGGTGACGCGAAGTCGGAATAGCGGCGTGCTTGGAGCCTGGGCCGAGGCACAGCGGCGCCAGCAACGCCTGCATGAGGCGCAACAGCGAGCCCGGCGTGCTGAACAGCTGCAGCAAGAACGGGCGCAGCGTGCCGCGATCCGCGCTCAGGCGCGAGATCAGCGCGAGGCGCTGCGCGTGTATCAGTATGGTCGCGAGATGGACGCCGCAGCCCGGACTAGGGAACTCGACTCGCAGGTCACCAGTCTGGCTGGCCTTCTGCAAAGCGCTCTGGCAGCGCCGCCATTCCAGCTTGAGCAGCTGATACAAGAAATCACCGTCCCGCCGTTCGCTCCGGGGCCGCTGGCTGTTCCGGTCGTGATGCCCGACCAGAGTGGCTATCAGATCCAGCCGCCTTCGGGCCTACGTTCGCTCAGCTCCGCCGCTCGCCGGGAACATCAGGATGCGTGCCAGAGGGCGCGGGCCCAGCTCGAACGTGACTATCAAATTGCAGCGCAAGCCGAGGACCGGCGGCAACACCAGCTCACGGACTACTACCGCCAGTATCAAGCCTGGGCCGAAAGTGAACGTCAGCGGATCATTGATCACAATGGCCAGGTCAGGCTAATTGGCCAGCAGATGGTCTCGGGGGACCGGACCGCGGTTTGCGAGTACTTCGCGGCGGCGCTGTACGCCTCGGCTGGCTGGCCCGAGGGCTTCCCGCGCCGGGCTCGGACTTCCTGGGATCACTCCGAACATCATCTGGTCGTCGACTGGGAGCTCCCGGATTTCAGCATCGTGCCCGCGATCAGCCGCTACCGCTACATCAAGTCAGATGACAGGGAAACGCAGATCCCGCGCCCGGCGGGCGAGCGCAAGTCGATTTACCGGAACGTGCTCGCCCAGAGCGCACTGGCCGTCCTGGCCGAGACCTTCCGGGCCGACCACAGCCGCCTGGTCAGCACGGCCACCGTAAGCGGATTCGTCAGTGGCGTCGACCCTGCTACCGGTCGGCGCAGCAAGGTGTTCCTGCTCACCGTTACGGCTGGACGTGCTGCCTTCACCCGCCTAGACCTCTCCAGAGTCGACCCGGTCAGCTGCCTGGAGGGACTACGAGGCCAGCTGTCACCGCGGCCGGAGAACCTGGCACCCGTGCATTCCTTCCAGCTGACCGCCGCTGCGGTAAACGAGCCCTCAGATGACGCGGGTACCGAGCTGTCAGATCTCCTGGCCATGGATCCGATTGATTTCGAAGAACTCGTGGCGGCGCTCTTCAAGGCCATGGGGATGGAGGTGATGACCACCCAACGGTCCGGCGACGGCGGTGTCGATGTACTGGCCATGGACCCGGATCCGATTCGTGGCGGGAAGCTGATCATCCAGGTCAAGCGATATCGCAGCACAATTCCGCCCGCCCCGATCCGTGACGTAAACATTCAGGTCCTTGGACCCGGTGTTGCGGCGAGTAATCGTGGGTTACGTTCCAGCGTCGGGCGTGGTGTTGCCGTAGTGGGTGAGCGTGGTTTCCGGGATGATTGCGGGCTGTGACCGATGCGCCGCCCGGGGAGCCGTCCGCGGATCCGCGTGATGCGCTGATCCGGGAGCAGGCGCAGCTGATCGCGGCGCAGGCGGGGCAGATCGCCGCGCTGGAGGCGACGGTCGCCGGCCTTCGGGAGCAGCTGGAGACGGCGGCGCGCGCGGGGTCGCGGAACAGCGGGAACTCCTCGATGCCGCCAAGCTCGGATGACCTGCCGGGCCGGAAGCCGCCACGCAAGCAGCGGCGCGCTGCTGAGCGGGCGGAGAAGAACAAGCGCGGGAAGCAGCCGGGCAGCCCGGGGGCGTCCATGACGTGGGCGGTCCCGGACCGGACCGAGGATCACCATCCCGGGGGTGCCTGCTCCTGCGGCCGTGACCTGGCCGATGCCGCTGACCTGGGGGTTGCCCGGTCGTATCAGCAGGAGGAGATCCCGGCCGCGGCGGCGGAGCGGGTGCAGCACGACCTGCACGAGTCCAGGTGCGCCTGCGGCCGGGTGCATGCCGCGGCCCGGCCGGCGGGCGTCCCGGATTCCGCCCTGTCCATCGGGCCCAGGCTGCGGGCCCTGGCCGTTTACCTGGTCGTCTTCCAGCATGTCCCGGTGGAGCGGTGCCGTCAGCTGATCGCCGACGTCACCGGCGCTGCCGTATCGGACGGGTTCATCCATTCCTGCCTGCGGCAGGCTGCGGGCCTGGCCGCGGAGGTGGTGCGGCTGATCCGCGCCCTGATCACCGCCGCAGCGGTCGCCGGGTTCGATGAGACCACGCTGCGGTCCGGGCCGGCCGGGGAGAAGAAGTACGTCCACGGCGCGTTCACCGAGCAGTACCCGGCGTTCTGGCTGGGCGCCCGCAGCCTGGAGTCCATGCGGGACGCCGGGATCCTCCCCGGTTTCGCCGGGATCGTGGTCTCCGACCGCTACCAGAATTATTTCCACCCTCGGTGGGAGCACATCGCAGGGAACCAGGCGTGCCTGTCTCACCTGCTGCGGGACTATGAGGACTGCGCTGAGAGCTACCCGGGCGCGGTCTGGCCCGTGCAGGCGCAGCGGGCGCTGCGCGGCCTGATCCATGCCTGGCACGCCGCCCGCGAGCAGGGCCTGGACGCCATCCCCGCCGGGGTGCGGGAACCGCTGGAGCACGAGTTCCGGCACGCCGTCCTCGCGGGCCTGGCCAGCGTGCCCCGCGTCCCCGGACCGAAGAACAGCACGAAGCAGAAGCCCGGCCGCGAGCTGCTGGAATTCTGCCGCGACCGCCGCAGCGACGTGCTGCTGTTCACTGAGGACACCAGCGTCTGGCCCACGAATAACATCAGCGAGCGCGGAGTCCGGCCGCTGAAGACCCAGCAGAAGATATCCGGTCGCCTGGCCAGCGACGATGTCACCCAGGACCGCCTCGATATCCGCAGCTACATCGACACCGCCCGCAAGCACGGCCGCAACGCCATGGACGTCCTGCACGACCTCATGCTAGGCAAGCCCTGGCGACCTCCGGTCCAGGCATTCTCCCCGTAACCCTAGCCAAATCCCGCGCTACCTATCACCATGCGTGAATGGGCTGAATGCTTACGCCGTCGGCTGGCTGGCCATGAATAGTAATTGCCTGGCTAAGGCCCGCCAAGGCCTCCTCATAGCGGCCCATTTGCGCGAGGGCTATGGCACGCACGCCAATGAGGCCAGCAAGGCTACGATCCCTGTGACGAGCATTGCCACTCCGGTGGCTTATCTGGCGCTGTGCAGCGATTGCCTGCTCGGCGATAGTGAGTGCGGATGCGTCTTCCCCTGCCTCCAGCATGTGCCCGGCGAGGTCAGACAGTGACGCCACTAGTCCAGCCTCGTATTCCTGTGGGTCTTGCTCGGCGAGTTCCCGCCGGATGGCGACGGCCTCCTCGATGGCAAGCCTGGCCTCGGCGGGACGACCGGTTTCTGCGAGCCGGTTGGAGTACTGGTTCAGGGCCCTTGCAAGCGCGTCACGGGCAGAGGCAGATTGAGCGGCGGCAAGTTCCCTCCTGTAGTTAACTGCTTCAGCGACCAACGGGAGCGCCTGGTACGGCTGTTCGAGTTCCCGGTAACAGAGCGCAGCCTCGCACAGCGCGTCGGCGAGACGAGATAGATGGGCCTCACGATCCTCATCAACCATCTGGCGGGCGAGTTTCACGGCCTCGGCCGCGGCCAGCCGGGCTGAGATAAGTCCTCCCGTCGTGCGGAGGTACTGTGCTTGGTCCGCGAGGGCATCTGCCAGACTCTCGCGATACTTGTCTGGTTCAGCCTCAGCGAGGCGGCGAGTCAGCATCACGTCATCTCTGGCAGCGTCAGCCGCAAGGATCTGGTTACCAAATGCTGCGCTCATGACCGCCGTTTGGCGCAAGAGGCGGGCAGCGTCTGGCTGCAATTCCCCGGGACGGCCTGTGATGACCTTTCGCAGGATTGCCAGGCTTTCCGTGCAGCACTCCAACGCTTCACGGGTTCGGCCCGCAGTACCCTGCCACTTGCCGCGCATCAGGACCATACCTGCCAGATCCAAAGCATAAGGGTCCGGCCGCATGTGCGCCCACGGCCGCTGGTTCCGGATGGCCTCGTCTATTGCCTTGAGCGCTTCTTGATGGCGCTCCAGCGAGTTGAGCACTCCGGCTCGGTTGTTCAAGCAGCCGGCAAGGATCGGGAAGTCGTTACTCTCGTCCAGGGGAATCAGACGTGCGAGAGAAAGCGCTCTATCGACTGACGCTAGGGCCTCGTCGTAATTGCCAAGACGGTGTAGTTCCAGTGCTACGGTGTTCAGCGCCGCAGCCAGGCCGAATCTGGCGCGAGAAGTGGTCGGCAAGACCTGCTCATAGACGGCGACCGCCTCCTGAGCGGCAGCCAGGGCCTCCTCGTCACGTGTGTTCTCCATCAGTTGGACGGCAAGGGTGTTGAGAGCCTCGCCCAAGTCAAGCAGACTAAGGCTATCCTCCGGATCGGCGAGGCGGCGCAGTATTGCGACGGCGCGTTCCCCGATAGTAAGCGTCGCCTCGCCTCGCATGCGGGTAACCCACATCCGCGCGCAGATCTGGCTGAGGATCCGGCCGTACTCCGGCAAGAACTTATCTGGTTCCTGGTCGGAGAGCTCCCGCAGCTGGGCAGCCATCGGAACGGCGAGCCGGAAGGCTATCGGCGCCATCACACGGACCCGCGGGGGAACTGCCAGGAAAAGGTCAATGGCCAGCTTCCGCGGCACCTTCCCTTTCTGGTCAAGCATGGAGTTGAGGGCGTCGGCGATCGGGGCGGGGTCTTGGATTCCGGATGCTGCCAGTGCGGCCGGCACCGCGATCTCGTCCGGATGCATGAGGATGGCCTCGCGGATTTGGCCGACCAGTACTGGTTGGTGTGTCCATGCGCGGCCCAGCACCGTGAGAGCGTGACAGGCGCACTCGACTGTCAGGGCGGGGAGCAGCCTGCCGAGAAGGTCCGGTGCGGAAGCAGCCACTTTGCCTATCAAATGATCGGCGAGCCAGTCGGGCTGGAGACCCGCCCAGTACCTGCCGGGAGCCCCCGGATAAAGGTCGTGGAGCCACAGGACGGTGGCCAGTTGATCGTCTTCCCGTCTATCGCGGAGCCCTGGCACTGCTGCGCACACAGCCATGGCATCGGCTTCGGTCGGCGCTTCCGTGAGCGCCGCTGCAGCAACCGCTCGCTGCAGCGAACGGGGGTGCAGGTGAACCCCGTACCCAGCGGCGGTTCGCTCCCAGTAGGCCTGCTCGTGGTCTAGCAGAACGTCTTCGACAAGGCCCGCTGCTCCGGGCTGCGCCGTCATGCCCCCTTGGAGCAGAGCGGCCAGGGCAGCCATGTGGATGGCAAGGACAGCTTCGTACCTGGCATCTTCTAGGTCTTCCGGCGGCTGAATGCATTCGACGATGCTGCCCCAATCCGAATCCCGGAACTGGGATATCCCGGCAAGTCCGCAGGCCAGGTCAGTAACGGCTTCGGCGAATGCCCTGCGCCTGCCGTCTCGGCTCATCTCAAGAGGCTGGAGGTCAACGACTGCATCGGAGGTGAGCTCGCGAACCCCGGGAGTGGCGGTCTTCACGCGCTCCCACCACTCACCAGACGAGCGGGCTAGCAGCAGCACGCGGACCGGCGCTGCCGTCTGCCCCTCCAGCAGCGTTCCGAGCAGCCGGGCTACCTCGTCGGCCCTTGTCTCTGCATAGTCAATGACAAGCAGCAGCGGCTCACGGGTCTGCCGGACCAGCCTGTAGTCCGCCTGTTCCTCAGGCGAGGGCTTCAGCCACCCGGTAAGCCAGTTCTGCGCCTGCATGCGAGAGGTAAGCTCACGCGCGAACCGTGTCTTACCCAGACCACCCGGGCCAGTGATCAACCGCACCGAGACGCCATCGCCGCGACACCAGCGGGCCAGCTTGTTCAGCAGGTCTTTCCGGCCACGGAAGCGGACGATCGCCGCATCCGCTAGCAGCAGCGATGCCGGCGAACGCGGCGTACCGGCGCACCGCGACTGCGCAAGGAAGCCAGAGAGCTCGACGGACTCTACGACGCTAGGACCAGCGGCGTGCCTTTCGGCAATATCCCTGAAGTCGGGCAGGCCCGCAAGCACGGATACAGGCAGTGCCTCCACCCGGCCACTGGCCCACGCGGCAGGATCTTCGATGATCACACCGGCAAGCAGTTCACCGCAAAAGAACGGCGCGCCAGAAAACCCCGCCCAGGGTGAGCCGGTGCCGCTGACAGAGGGGACACCTACTATCTGGCCGGCATAGCGCCCGCCACGCAAGCGAGTTCCTGGGCTGACCGTTCCCCAGAGGTGTGAGGTTTCGCGAAGTCCACCAACTAGAGGTTCGACATCTGGAAATCCCACGGAATCCCAGGCAACGGGACGAGCGCCCGTCAACTGTCCCCACCGGACGGGCTCCAAGCTCCGTGGGCGCCAGTCGGGATCGTTGATTTCCAGCAGCGCGGCATCGACATCCCCGTCTTGCCACCAGACCCGCCTGCAGTCCCACCATTGATCTTCATTGGCAAACAAAACACGTCCGCTGGCCTCTTTCGCCACATGCCCTGCCGTCAGGACAAGACTCGGCGCGATAAGGTACCCGGATCCGTAAGCACCCGCCCAGACGCACACCACGCGGGACTCATAGTCGGCCTGCATGCCCTGCTTGCCCCCGCGACGAACCTAGCACCAACTGTCCCGAATGCTCTTAGCTGCCGGGACGCGCACGCTCTGGCGGTGCGGGATCACGGTCAGACGCTATTTTCAGCTGCTTCCCGTGCTCGTCCTTGGGGTTAAGGACCACCTTGATTCGATTCGTCGAACCCTGGCTCGCTCCGCCCTTAGCACCCAGCGAGAGCACCCACACGCGTACACCGAAATCGGCTTTGGCGTCTTTCTGGATGTCCACGGCAAACTCCAGCTCGACAGGGCCAACCTCGAACTGGACGTTATCGCCGACACCCTCGGCCATAGCAGCGTCCAGCTCGGCCCTTATGCCCTTGACCGCATCCGCAAGCCCCGCCCATGAATCTGTCACGTGCCTCATCCTAGCCACGATCCGCCAGGATAACCGGCAATGTCGGCGATGGCCGCATACTGACCCTATCGACGCTTGGGGCAGCAGGGACCGCGGTTACAGAGATCGCCTGAGCACGGAGCCAGTTAATGCAGGCAGTAACGGTCAAACTGCATGATGGGACCGGAGGGGCCGACTCCTGGCACGCTGCTGACCGGCGGGCAGGATGCCAGCTCGGAGTGCTGAAATGGAACCGACGCACCCGATCGACCAGTTCTGCATACCTCAGCCGACGAACAACGGATGCCTTGAGGCCGATCATAACGGCGGTTCGTGCTCAGGTTGAGGCTGCGGTCCGTGACCAATTACGGCCGGGACCTTCCGCCTGGCGGCCATAGCCGCCAGGCGGAAGAGTTCCCAGCCCTCGCGGATTACCGGGCGGCGCCCGCGACGTAGGCGGCCACGATGTAGGTCGCGTGCCGGTCCAGGCTGCCGCGGGCCCGGTCATACCGCATCGTGGTCCGCGGGTCCGCGTGCGACGCCGCCTCTTGCACATCGCGCAGCGGCACCCCGGCATCCAGCGCGGCCGTGATGAACGCATGCCTCAGCGTGTGAGGCGTGACGGCCTTGCCGATCCCGGCGCGGCGAGCGACCTTGCGGACGACCCGCCCGGCGCCGTGCCGGTCCAGCCGTTGCCTGTCCGCGGCCAGGAACACCGGCCCGTCCGTCCGTTCCCCGATGGCCAGGTCGATCGCCCGGGCCGTCCGCGGCGCCAGCGGGATAGTCACCACCTTCCCGCCCTTGCGCGTGATCGTGAGAGTCCGGTGCCCGCGCTCCAGGCCCAGATGCTCGATATCGGCACCAGTGGCCTCCGATACCCGCAGCCCGTTCAGCGCGAGCAGCGAGATCAGCGCATGCTCCAGAGGTGGGCCGAGCCCGGCGGCCACCAGCAGCGCGCCGAGCTCGTTGCGGTCAAGCGCGACGGCACGAGACTCATAATCCACCCGCGGCCGCCGGACGTGTGCGGCCGGAGAATGATCCAGGAGCTCTTCTTCGACCGCGTATCTGTAGAACCCGGCGATGGTGCACAGCCGCCGGGTGACGGTAGCGCGGGCCCGGCCCCGGGCCTCCAGCTCCCGTGCGAAGCCTTCGATGTCGGCGCGGCGGACCCCGAACAGGGCCAGCGAGCGGCCGCGGCACCAGGTAGTGAACTGGCGCAGGTCGAGTGCGTACGCCTCGCGGGTCAGGCCGCGGTATCCGGCCAGGAACCCGGCAAGGGCGAGCCGTTCGGCGTCAGTGAAGGCGGGCTGGATGGTGGCGAGCGCAGTTGAAGGGGTGGCAGTGGTCATCGGGCACCTCCCGGCCGGGCTGAGACCCGGGAGGCTGGGCCAGCTGCCGGGTCCCAGCGAATGAACGGAAACCCACCGTAGGCAAGCTCAGCCGGTCACGCCATGTCACACCCGCCGGAATCAGGGCGATACCGACCACCCAGAAATACGCTCCAGACCGCCGATTATTTGCGACTGTCGAGGCGGACCGAGACGCTTTGACGTCGTTCCAGATATCCCAGTTCTGTATTCTCTGCGGCGCAGATCGCTGCCAGTCGGACAGGCCGTCAGGGCCCGATGTAGTCG
>Ga0208565_1000348_pt1 | contig 36309 bp, 30 predicted proteins | sample Sb_taG_7_FD_187706 | JGI IMG/M metagenome (GOLD analysis project Ga0208565, IMG submission 187706) | Peat soil microbial communities from Weissenstadt, Germany - Sb_50d_2_FS metaG (SPAdes) (version 2) | ecosystem: Environmental > Terrestrial > Soil > Wetlands > Peat | place: Germany... | reverse complement strand
GAACTCTTTGCCGACGACGTCGCGGCCTTCATGCAGGCAATCGGTGTCGAGCGCGCTCACGTCATGGGGCTCTCGCTGGGGGCCGCCACCGGTATGTGGCTGGCGGCGAAGTACCCGGAGAAGGTCACGAGCCTCTCGCTCCACAGCGCCTGGCCCGCGACCGACCCCTTCCTGCGCACGGTCGTGGAAGGGTGGCAGGTGATGGCCAGGGGGCTCGCCAGCGTCCCGGACATGGTGATCCAGGGCATCTTTCCGTGGTGCTACACCCCGGAACTCTACGCGGCGAAGCCGGAATACATTCAGTCCCTGATCGATTTTGTCCGGAGCCGGCCGGTGCAGCCGGTCGACGCATTCATGCAGGCGTCAAACACAGTCATCGCGCATGATGCACTTGGCCAGCTGGGCAGGATCACCGCGCCGACCCTGATCACCTTCGGACGCCACGATGTCATCACCTCGACCCGTTTCGCCGAGCCCCTGAGGCAGGGGATCAGCGGCTCTGAGGTGGTGATCTTCGAGGGATGCGCGCACGCGCCTATCTACGAGAACGTCGAGGAGTTCAACCAGAGGACCCTGGCCTTCCTGAGCGCGCACCCGGCACCGTAGGGTGCCCGGCCGGCAGCGTGTGCCGTCCTCAGACGCTCGGCGTTGTCACCGCGCCACCGGAGAGCGGCTCATCAGGTACGCGACGCAACTGTTGAGCGTCGACACCTTGGAGTAATCGCGCTCGGGAACCGTCACGCCGGTGGCACGTTCGATCTCCACCATCATGGTCAGCAGGTTCATCGAATCAAGGTCGAGTTGGTCCTGCCATTCGACGTCGGGGTCGAGCGCTGCCAAGTCGGCCTCGGGCGCGATGCGAGTCAGGATGCCCAGGACGGTGGCGCGGATCTCGGATTCACTCATAGCGATGCCGGCTCCTGCAGATAGTTGCTGATGGACGAGAGAAATCGGCCGCCGATATGACCGTCACTCACTCGATGGTCTGCGCTCAGGGTTGCATGCACCACTCGCCGCACACCGAGCAGGCCGTTTTCGGCCCAGGGGCGTTCGATGACGCGGCCGAATCCGACCAGCGCGACCTGCGGCGCGTAGATGACACCGAAGACCGTCTCGACACCCTGGTCGCCGAGGTTTGTGACCGTGATGGTGGGGTCGGACATCTGCGAGCTTCGTAGCGTGCCGTTCCGCGCGCGCTCCACCACGTCGCGAAGATCCTCCATGAGCTGGTCGAGCGACTTCTGATCGACATCGTGAATGGCGGGGGCGATCAGGCCGCCACCGCGCAACGATGTGGCCACGCCCACATGGACACCATCCGACGGGCGGAACTCGTCGTCGACCCAGAAGCCGTTCATCTGCGGGACGTCACGGGCGGCGCGGCCGACCGCCTTCAGGAGCAGTGCCGCAGGGATGAGCCGCTGGGCGACGCTCCGTTCCAGGTTTGCCTCCTCCATCCACCGCAGGGCGTGCCCGAGGTCGATGTGCGTGCCCAGGTAGTAGTGGGGGATCTGCTGCTTCGAGCGTGCCATGAGCGCGCCGGTTGCGCGCCGCATCGCGGCCCGGCGGTCGGCGTCGGCCCCATGCGTGGACGCGGGCGCCGGCGCGGGTGCTGCGACGACCGGCGCCGGCGGCTCGGCGGCGGCGGTCGCGGACGGTGTTGCCGGCGGCGGGAGCGCCTCGACGGCGGCGGCCAGGAGCGGCGCCGGTGGTGGTGGTGCCGGCGCTGTCAAGGAGCCGGCGGCGCTCGCCGCCTGCTCGACGTCGCCGCGTGTGACCGCACCTCGCGGGCCGCTGCCCCGCACGCCATCGAGGTTCACTCCCAGCTTGGCGGCGAGTCGTCGCGCCAGCGGCGACGCCTCGACACGGACGGACTGCGCCGCCGCGCCCTCCGCGGCTGGTGCGAACGCCGGTCGTGCAGCCTCAGCCGTCTCGCCGGCCGAGACGAGCACTGCAAGCGCCGTGCCCACGGGAACGGTCTCGCCTTCCTGGACCAGCAGGCGTTCGACGACGCCCGTCTCGAACACCTCCACTTCCATCGTCGCTTTGTCGGTGTCCACGTCCGCGATGATGTCGCCCTTGGTGACGTGGTCACCCGCGCTCACGCGCCAGCGCGAGAGCGTGCCGCGCTCCATGTCAGCGCCCAGCACGGGCATGCGGAACTCACCCATCGCCACGGACACTCTGCCGGGCGGCCGCCACGATCGTCTCGACCTGCGGCAGCGCGGCGGCCTCGAGGTGCTTGGCGTACGGCATCGGGACCTCGGCACTGCACACGCGCAGAACCGGCGAGTCGAGGCGGTAGAAGGCGCCTTCGACGATTCGTGCCGACACCTCCGCAGAGATGCTGCCGCTGCGCCATCCCTCGTCGACGATGACTGCGCGAGTCGTCCTGCTCACCGAGGTGAGGATCGCGTCGGTATCGAGGGGACGCAGCGTGCGCAAGTCGATGACCTCGCAGTCGATGTTCTCCTTCGCAAGGCGTTCCGCCGCCTCCAACGTCTTGTGCAGCGTGCCGCCGTACGTGATCAGCGTGAGATCGTCCCCGTGACGGCGCACCGCCGCGTGCGAGATCTCGACAGGACCGGCATCCTCCCGGAGGTCACCCTCCATGTTGTAGAGCACGCCGTTCTCGAAGATGAGCACCGGATCGGGGTCCTCGAGTGCTGTCCAGAGCATCCCACGCGCGTCCTCGAGCGTGGCGGGTGTCAGCACTTTCAGCCCGGGAATGTGCGCGTACCACCCATCGAGGCTGTGTGAGTGCTGCGCGGCCAGCTGGCGTCCGGCTCCGGTCGTCATCCGGATGACCAGCGGCACGGAGAATTGACCGCCGGACATGTGCGAGATGGTCGCCGCGTTGTTGAGGATCTGATCGAGCGCCAGCAGGCTGAAGTTGACGGTCATGATCTCAACGATCGGGCGCATCCCCACGAGGGCGGCACCGATGCCGGCGCCGACGAAGGCGGATTCGGAGAGTGGCGTATCGCGGATGCGCTCGGGCCCGAACTCGGCGAGCAGCCCCATGCTCACGGCGAACGAGCCGCCGTAGCGGCCGACGTCCTCGCCCATCAGGAACACGCGCGGATCGCGACGCATCGCGTCGCGGATGGCCGCACGCATCGCGTCGCGGTAGGTGCATCGGACGGTGGCGCCGGCGGCCGGCGTCGACACGGCGGTGGAGACGGGAGTTTCCGTCATGCGCGCACCCTCTCGCTGTACACGAATCGGGTGAGGTCGCTCACGGGCTCGAGAGTCCCCGCGTCGGCGTAGGCGATCGCCGCATCGATCTCGCGCGCGATCTCCTGTTCCATAGCGGCCGTGCTCTCGTCGTCCAGGTAGCCGGAGGCGCGCAGCTGCGCGGGAAAGGTCAGCAGCGGATCGCGGTCGCGCCAGCGCTCCACCTCCTCCTTGGAGCGGTACAACTCGGGGTCGTACATCGAGTGGGCGCGATATCGGTAGGTGCGAAACTCGATGAGACGCGGGCCGTCCTCGCGCACGGCATCGGCTGCGCGGCGCGTCGCGTCCTCAACCGCGAACACGTTCATCCCGTCGACCGCCTCGGCCGGGATGCTGTACGCGGCCGCCTTTGCCGTGATGTCGACGTTGGCAAGCGCCCGCTCGATGCTGGTCCCCATCGCGTAGCGGTTGTTCTCGCAGAGGAAGAGCACCGGCAGCCTCCAGAGCGCGGCCAGGTTGAGGCATTCATGGAACTCGCCCTCGGCCACCGCGCCGTCGCCGAAGAAGCACGCGGTGACGGTGTGTCGCTGTTGCATGCGCTCGCCGAGCCCAACGCCCACCGCGAGCGGCAGGCTGCCGCCCACGATGGCGCTGCCCCCGTAGAAGCGCGTGGCCGCGTCGAAGAGGTGCATGGAGCCACCGCGCCCACGGCTGCAACCCTGGACCTTGCCGAACATCTCCGCCATCACGGCGTTCATCGGGATCCCGCGCGCCAGCGCATGACCGTGCTCGCGGTACGTCGAGACGATGGGATCGTCCGGCCGCAGGACCGGCATCGCGCCGGCGGCGATCGCCTCCTCGCCGATGTACAGGTGCAGGAAGCCGCGGATGCGCGCCTCGCTGTACAGCTCCACGCAACGCTCCTCGAACCGGCGGATGCGCACCATGCTGCGAAGCAACTCGAGCGCGTGCTCCTTCGACGCGGGTGGCTTCGCCGCCGCCATCTGTCCGGCCGCCTGTGCGGGAGTGCTCATGACGTCTCCTCAAGCGTCGAGAGGTCGCCAACCGGCAGTCCCAACTCGCGTGCCTTGAGGACCCGACGCATGATCTTGCCGCTCTTCGTCATCGGCAGGTCCGGGTCGAAGGCGATCTCCTTGGGGGCCACAGCGGCGCCAAGCCGTGACCGTGCGAACCCGAGCAACTCCAGCCGCAACTCTTCCGTGGGCTCGTAGCCGCGGTGCAGCGAGACGAAGGCTTTCACCGCCTCCCCGGCCACCGGATCAGGCACGCCGATGACACCCGCCTCAGCGACCGCGGGATGTTCCATCAGCGTGCTCTCGACCTCGAAGGGACCGATCAGGTGGCCCGCCGACTTGATGACATCGTCTCCGCGGCCGACGAACCAGAAATACCCGTCCTCGCTGCGGCGCACCAGGTCTCCGGTGCGATACCAGCCGGCGACGAAGCAGTCGCGATAACGATCCTCGTCCCCCAGGTAGGTGCGAAACATGGACGGCCAGCCGGGCCGCAGCGCCAACTCGCCCTCCTCGCCTGGGGGGGCAAGCTCGGCGACGCCGTCGTGGACCACGACGCGCCCATGCGCATCACGCAGCAGCACCGTGGCTTCAACCCCGGGCAGCGGTCGGCCCATCGACCCCGGCTGGATGTCCAGTGCGGCGAAGTTGGCGATCATGATGCCGCCCGTCTCGGTCTGCCACCAGTTGTCGTGGATGGGGAGTCCGAGCACCTCCTGCCCCCAGAGCACACCCTCCGGATTGAGCGGTTCACCGACACTCGCCACGAACCGCAGGCTGGTCAGGTCGTGCGCGCGAGCCACGTCTGACCCGGTCTTCATGAGCATGCGGACCGCGGTCGGCGCCGTGTACCAGACGGTGACGCGCTCGGACTCGATGATGCCGTACCAGCGCTCGGCGTCGAACTCGCCTTCGTCGACGATCATCGTGATGCCGTGCAGCAGCGGCGCGAAGATGCCGTACGAGGTCCCGGTCACCCACCCGGGGTCCGCGGTGCACCAGAAGACATCTCCGGGGTGCAGGTCGAGTGCGTAGCGTCCGGTGTGATGGTGCATGACCGCGGCCGCATGCACGTGGACTGCACCCTTGGGGGTGCCGGTGGTGCCGCTCGTGAAGTGCAGCAGGGCCGGCTCCTCCGGGTCGGTGGGCTCGATCTCGAACGCGCTCGGGGCCGCGGTCAGCAGCGCCTCCAGCTCCTGCACCCCCGCCGCCGCAGGGTCGGCGTTCCAGCCGCCACTGATGAGCACGTGGGTAAGGTCGGGCACGCTCGACCGGATTCCCGCTACCTTCCGCCGGTAGAGCAATTCTGTGGTGACGAGCACTCTGCCCTGGCCGATGCGGAGTCGCTGGGCGATCGGCTGCGGACCGAACGCAGCGAACAGCGGCGAGAACACGCAGCGGGCTTTCAGGGTGCCGAGCGCGGCGACGTAGATGTCGGGGATCCGCGGTAGCAGCGCGAACACGCGCTCGCCGGCGCCCGCGCCCATCGCTCGCAACGCGCCCGCGAAACGGTCACTGCGTTCGCGCAACTGCGCGTACGTCCAGTCCTCACGTTCTCCGTGCCGGCCCCGCCATCGCAGCGCGACCCGGTCGCCGTTGCCGGCGGCGACATGGCGATCCACCGCCTCGTACGCGATGTTGAGTCCCCGGCCACCGGGCAGACCGTCCAGCGCGGAGCGCGCATCGTCCCAGGTGAATGAACGGCAGACCGCGTCGTAGTCCAGAAGGTTGGGGGTCACCCTCCACGCGCCGCTCGGCTTGTGTATCGTCGCCCAACGCATCGGGTGCCTCCTGGCCGCATGCGGGTGCAACCGCTGCGAATCACTGTAGGCAGCGCCACGACCCGGGTCACGGGCCAAAGGTCACGACTCGGCGGGAATGACCACGGGAGAAGGTCACTTCGGCCACAGGCCGCGGGCCCGGAAGATCAGGAGTGCTTGACGAGGGTGTACCAGACGCGCTCGGCAACGCTGACGACCTGGTCTCCAATGCGCGCATAGCGGCGGTACAGCTCCCGGCGGCCGAACAGCTCCCGAGTATCGGTGAGGTTCAGCGCCTCCGACATCGCGATGCGATATCGCTTCTCGACGTCCCTCGAGACGTTGATCGCCGCGTTCGCCTCAGCCGTGGCTGCGTTCGGGTCGCGGGTGAGCACCTCGAATGCGGTGACCAGGTGACGGACACCGGTGAGGATCGCCGCAGCCATCGCTGCAAGATGGGCGTCGGGCAGCATGGTCATGACCTCGGCCTCTCGGACAGCGTTCTTGGCGCCGTTGAGGACAGCATCGAGTCGCTCGGAAAGGGTGTAGATGTCCTCCGCGTCAAGGGGCACACTGAATGCCTCGCGCAGCTCCTGCTGCAGCCGTCGCCGGACGGCATCGGCGGAATGCTCCGCGTCGCGCACGGCGAGAGCGCGATCGCCATTGCCTGACGACCACTCGAGAAAGGCCTCGAGCCCCTCCACCGTCACGCGGCCCTGCTCACGCAAGGTCGCGAGAACATCCGGGGAATGCGGCAGGAACCAGTGCTTCACACGAACAGCCTCCATGCGAGGAGCGCGACCGCGCCGAGGATTGCCGTCGCGGGCAGCGTCACCACCCAGGCGAGCAGGATCTCACTCATCACTGCCCAGCGAACGTGGCGCCATCGCCGGCCGCTTCCGACGCCGGCGATTGACGAGGCGACGACATGGGTGGTGCTCACCGGACCGCCGAGCAGCGCCGAGCCGAAGATGATCGCTGCCGACCCGCCCTGGCTGATCAGCCCGTCGAGGGGACGGATTCGGTAGATCCCCGAGCCGACGGTGCGGACGATCCGCCAGCCTCCCAACGCCGTGCCGGCAGTCAGCGCCACGGCTGCCACCAGCTTGACCCACACGGGAACGTCGAACGAGTGAATCGCCCCCTGCGCGAGGAGCAGCAGGGTGATGACACCGCTCGTCTTGGACGCGTCGTTGGCGCCGTGACTGAATGCCAGAGCAGCACCGGTCACCCATTCGCTGCGCCGGATGACTGTTTCAATCGACGTTCGAGCGCGTCGCAGCAGCCGCCTGGCGAGAAGTTCGAGGAGCAGCCCCGCCGCGAAACCGAGCAGCGGCGAGACGGCCAGCACGAAGAGGACCCCCAGCACCCCGACTGGATGGATGCCGTCGAGGCCGCCCCAGCGTATGGCGCTCCCTCCGGCGTCAAAGACCGCCGCGCCCACGAGACCGCCGACCAACGCGTGACTCGAGCTGGACGGCAGGCCACGCCACCACGTGAGCAGGTTCCATGCAACCGCGCTGCTGAGCCCGGCGCCGACAACGGCGACGACTTCCCTGTGGCCCACCTGCACGATGCCCCCGACTGTGTCCGCGACGGCGGTGCCGATGAGGATCGGTCCGATGATGTTGAGGACGGCCGCCATGGCAACCGCCTGCGCCGGCTTTGCGACACGCGTTGCCACGAGAGCGGCCACCGCGTTCGAGGAATCATGAATACCGTTGGTGAAGGCGAAGCCAACGGCCATCAGCATGGCCACGATGAGCAGCCAATCCACGCGGCTCCTTCGCAACCTGCGGTACTCGCACAACGGCGCGTCCCAGGCTGTGGGCCGATCCTAGTCGAGGCAGCGGAGTGGGCGCAACCAAGTGCACAAATGCGTTTGACCCGCGGCGACCTTAAGACAACCCTAATCGGCGTGAGTAAGCTCGCGGTCCATGAGAGCTCTCGAGCCGCCGGCGCCGCCTGCCGCCCCCGAGCCGCCGCCCTCACCGTCGCAGCAGCAACCGCGCAATCGCCCGAACCGCAACCAGATGGCCGTGGCCGCAGTTGCAATCGCGGCCGTGCTCGCGGCCAGCGTCGTGACCGTCATCCTCGTCAACCGGCACAGTGCGGCAACCACGCCGGGGGCGTCCCGCTCGCCGGGGCCGACGACGACCAGGGGTGGCATCACGAGCGAGGTTCAGTTGCTGGATGCCATCCGCACGCAGGGCTGGACTGCGCTGCGCGCCGAGCAGCTCTTCGCGCTGGATGTGGGGCCGCTGCCAGGCGTGTCCGTGCAGGGGATCACAGCTGCCGGCGGCTTCGATGCGTCGATGGCGGTGACCGGCCTGTACAGTCAGTGGGACCACCTGACGAAAGCGCAGCAGACCGCGGCGAGCAAGTACCTCACGGGGTCGCGCGCGCCGGCACCGAGCAGCCGCCTGCCGGCAGCTCACGGTGCCGACGCCGTGCTCCTCGGGAACACGAACACCCCCGCCTACAACTTTCAGGCGCTCGCGGACAGCGCCAACCATGACGAGGCGCTCAACACAGGCACGGCGCTGGTCGAGCTGACGGTCGACGTGTCATACGCACCGCCGCCAAACCCGGAGACGTACGCGGCGACATGGCTCTTCGTGCGTAACGGCCAGGGACCCTGGACGCCTGATCCCGACGGCTGCACCACCCTCGTGTACAACTCGAAGTTCGTCGGACTCGATGCCGTCAGCGCGGCGGCGGTCATGGCGCACGAGGTCTTCCATTGCTTTGAGTACCGCGAGATGGGGTCGGGCGCGAATTGGGAGACGGTCGGTGCGTGGATCCAGGAGGGCGAGCCCGACTGGGTGATGGACGAGCTCGACCCGGACGCCGTGGTGGAGGGAAAGGCGTGGAATCTCTACGCGAACACACCGGGCACGCCCTACTCACAGCGCGACTACGACGGAGTCGGTGTTTTCGGTCACGAGGGTGACATCGCGGGCGATCAGACGCCGATCTGGTCGCAGCTGCTGCCGATCGTCACCGCCGACGTCGGCCACCACGACCAGGCAGCGCTGACCATGCTCATGAGCAGCGGGAGCAATCACTACTACAGCGCCTGGGCGTCGAGCTACTACGAGGACCAGACGCACTCGGACTGGCATATGGCCGGGCCAAGCACGCCGCCGACCACGGGACCTGCTCCCGACAGTCAGCACATCAACGACGGTGACATCAAGGACATCGCCAGCGACGCCGCGTTCAAGGCGCATCCGATCACCATCGACGGCAACGCCGACATCCTCATCGTCGTGCTTGCAGCGGGCTACGGTCAGGCGCACGACCAGGACTACGGGATGGAGAGGACGCTCACCAACACCGCTCCACTGGCGCTCTGCCAGAAGTCCGGCGGGTGCAAATGTCCGGACGGCAGTCCCGGGGCCTCCGAGGTGACGATTCCGTCCCAAGGTCTTGTCTCGTTGGGTCTGGACGGTGGCGACACGGGCATTGCCGCCTACGCAGTCGGCGACTCGCTCGACAAGTACTGCAAGCAGCCGGATCCAGGCCCGCCGCCGCCCGGTCCGCCGCCCAGCAGTGGCGGAGGTGGGGGCGGTGGTGGCGGCGATGATCAGCAACCTTCGCCTCCCGGGCAGTCGACCGGGGATCCCCACCTTCTGACGTTCGACGGTCGCCCCTACGACCTGCAGGCGGCCGGTGAATTCACGCTGGTGAAGTCGACCACCGACGACTTCCTCGTTCAGGTGCGCCAGGTGCCGCTGCCCGGCCAATACCCCGTGGCGGTCAACACGGCGGTTGCCGCGAAGCTGGCCGGTCATCGGGTGACGGCCACGCTGGAGAACGGCGTGCTCGTGGCGCGAGTCGACGGAGTTGCCGACAACACGGGTGGTGTCGTGAACGTCGGCACCGGCACCCTGGAGCGACTCGGGACCGACGCCGGAGTGGGCTTCCTGCTCGAGTGGCCGGACGGGACGACCGCGGAGGTGGGCGAGATGGGTCTGGTTGGTCTCAACATCACGATCAAGCCCGCTGCTGCACGAGCAGGAACGCTGACCGGATTGCTCGGCAACGACAACGGCCAGCAGGGCGATGATCTGACCACGAATGACGGGGTCACGCTCACCGCACCCACGGCGCAGACGGTGCACCAGCAGTTCGCGAATTCGTGGCGCATCACCCAGGCGCAATCCCTTTTCGACTACAAGCCCGGTCAATCGACAGCGACGTTCACGAACCCGTCGTTCCCATCGACGTACGTCACCGGCAGCAACATTCCAGGTGCCGCGACGGCAACCGCAGAGTGCCAGGCTGACGGGGTCACTGACCAGTACCTCCTCGCGGATTGCGTCGTCGATGCGACGGCGGTCAAGAGCCCGGCGGTGGTGAACCACTACGCGCAGGCGCAGGTCGTGCAGACGGTGCAGTCCAACCTCGCGCAGCACCTGCCGCCGTTCTCGCCGCCGTCGACCGCCGGCGGCGGACCGACCCCGACCCCGGGCACGAACTCGCCGACGCCGAATCTCCAGGGGGTGCTCATCGACAGCGGCCGGGTGAGCAGCCCTGCGGAGGAGCAGGTGTTCACGTTCTCGGCTCAGGCGGGCGACGTCCTCTGGTTCGGCCAACCCGGTTGCGACGACGGACAGATGACGTTCGCCGTGGTCGACCCCCAGGGCAAGACGCTCAACGCCGATGCGGTCAGTCTCGGGCTACCCGGCTGCGAGATCGGCCGCATCGCCGCGACGACATCCGGGACCTACCAACTCGTCGCCAACGCCGACAAGCAACGCGCGGGTACATACGCGGTGCCGATCCGCTTCGAACGTCACGACGTGGTCAGCCAGACCAGCTATGGGCAGACGATCTCGGGGTCGATTCCGGACCAGGCCACGCACGACGTGTATCAGTTCACCGCGCAGGCGGGCGACGTCATTCACATCTTCGGAAGCGGGTGCACCATCGGTCCGGACAACTCGATCATCGGCCTTGCTGATGCGACGGGCAAGCCTGTGGGCGCCGCGTTGGATTGCACCCAGAACTCGGAATCCAGCATCCCTGCTTCAGGCACCTACGAGCTCGTGGTGAACTTCTCCAATGTCGGGCCGTTCACGTATCAGTTCGTACTGCAGAAGTAGCCCGGAGGTTGAAGAGGCGACATGCGTCGTGTTAGAAGTGGCGCCCGCGGCCGCCACGGTCGCTCCCGATCGCTCAAGTACATGGAGGCGAGCCGCACGACATACTCGCCAATGACTCGCACGCGGTGGCGCTCGCGACCGTTTCCGGCGAGAAGGACGGCAAGACACTGAACGACCACTACACCCACGTCGTCCACATGTCCAATGGCAAGGTCACGGAGTCGTGGATCTTCGACGAGAACCAGGACAAGGTCGACGAGTTCTGGGGGTAGCCGCTCGGCTCAGCGGGTGGCCGCGGGACGACCGCTGGATTTCGCCAGCGTCGGCTCGGTGGGGCAAGCCCACTTGCAACTGATGCCACTCTCGTGCCACGCTCCACGGGTCGTGCCTCGCTCGATGCGTTCAGGAAGGATCGTTCACCTCGTCGCCATCGCGATGGGGCTGGTGCTCGCGCTCGTGGCGATGACCGGCACCGGGGCGACGGGGAAAGCTTCCTCCGCGCAGCCGGCCGGGATCTTCGTGTTCAACGCCGCCGGCAACGCCGTCAACGCGGTTGCGGAGGTCGCGGCCGGACCGCTTCCCCGCCAGGACGTGCAGGGGTTCGACTGGACGGTCGGCTGGGCTGTCCTCGAACCCACACCCTCCAACTACCAGTGGACCGTCCTCGACACCGCCGTCGCCACGGCTGACGCCGCCGGGTTCACGTCGCAGATCACCGTCCTGCCGGGGACCCTGGCGCCTGACTGGGTGATCAGCGCGTGCCCCGACATCACGATCACGCTGTTGCACACGCAGAAGGTGGCGACCATCGCGGTGCCCACCACGAAGTGCTTTCTCGATGCCTGGACCGCGTTCATCGCCGCGCTCGGCACGCACCTGGCGAGCCTCCACGGCGTCACGTCCGTGCAGGCTTCGGGGCTGGGTGATCAGGGTGAGATGACTCTGTCGCCGCCCACCACCGGCACCTGGGCCGACGTCGGGGTGACGACCACCTCGCTGCTCGCCGGCTGGAAGCGGGTGCTGACCGCATGGCACACGTCCCTGCCGGCGTCCATCCCTGCGGCGCTGGCGATCGAGGAACCCCTCGGCATCGGGGTCTCAGACGTCCTGGGGCCACTGATTCACTGGATCCGCTCGCACTTCGCGTCGGCGGTGTGGATACAGCAGAACGCGCTTCGCGCGACCACGCCGGAGACCAGCGGGTACTGGCCGATCGTCAAGAAGTCAAGCAGGTGGACCGACACCGGGTGGCAGATGTTCGGTTACGGGACCGAGAACGGCGACCTGGAGACCGCGTTCACCATCGGCCTCGCGAGCCACGCACGGTATTTCCAGATCTACCTGGCAGACATCATCGACAGCACGCAGACGGCGGCGCTGGAGTATCTCGCCTCCAACATTTGACTCCAGGTTCTTCCCCGCCCAGCGGAGACCTGTCCTTGCGCGGCGCGAGTCAGCGCCCGGTCATCTGCGCCCAACAACGTGCGAGGCGGGTGATCGCCTCGGTGAGCACCGCCGGTTCCGCATAGAAGGGAATGCGGATCCGGTCGGTTGCGCGACCTGGACGGCACGAGAGTAGCGGCCCCGCGATGACGGCGACACCGTCGGCGAGCGCGCGATGGCTGAAGTCGAGCGCGTTGGTGCCGGGAAGACGTATCCAGAGATTCGGACCACCGGCAGGCCGGTCCCATTCTGCAGCGGGCATCAGGGTTTTGAGCGCCGACTCGAGCGCATCGAGGGAGCGGCGCAACTGCTCGTTGCGCCAGACACGAGTGGCCTCATGATGGTGGTGGAGGAGCTCGGCGGCGATGATCTGCATCGGCGCCGATGTGCCGAGGTCGCTGCCCGCCTTCTGCTCGATGAGGCGATTGATCAACGGCGACCGCGCGCGGATCCAGCCAAGCCGAAGGCCGCCCCAGTACAGCTTCGACATCCCACCGATCGTGACCACGCGAGACTGGTCGTCAAATGACGCGAGCGGCGGCGGCGCAGCCGCACCATGATCGAGATCGCTGTGGGTGCGGTCATCGATGAGCACGACGTCCTTTTCCTGTGCCACACGAACGAGCCGGCGCCGTGCGTCCGCAGACATCAGCGTGCCAGTCGGATTCTGATAGTCGGGGACGACGACCGCGACGTCGATTAGGCCCCTGTGACACAGCGCCTGCAGCGCATCGACATCGGCTCCGTCCCTGCCGACCGGCAGCAGGTGCATGAGGGCGCCCGACCGCATCGCCAGGTCGATCACTCCGGGGTAGGCGACCTCCTCGATCGTGAGCCCCATCCCGGGCCGTGTCAGCTCCCCGAGCAGCAGCGCCAGCGCCTGCTGCGCGCCATTGGTGATCATCACCTGATCGGCCCGCGTTGCGAGTCCCTGGGCGCTGAGCAGCGCAGCGACTGCCATGCGCAGACGCGGATGGCCGCCGGCGTAGTACCCGTGCCCTTGCGTGAGCACGCCGGGGTCGACCATCAGCGAGCTCGGATCCGCGATGGACCGCGACACGATCGGTGCGGCGCTCGGCGCGGCGACGGTCAGGTCGATCGTCGTGCTCCCCAGGTCGCGAAGCAGCGTGGCCATTACCGAATCCGCTCGGTGGACCGCCGCCTCCGAGGTGCGCGAGGCGGCGATCCGGGTGGCCGACCCCTGCCGCGCCTCGACCCAGCCCTCGGTCCGGAGCAACGCGTAGGCAGCGGTCACCGTGTTGCGGCTCACCGCCAGCGCATGCGCAAGCTGGCGCTCGGCGGGGAGATGGCTGCCGTCAGCGAGATATCCCTCCTCGGCGAGCCGGCGCAGCCCATCGGCCAAGCGTCGGAAGAGGGGGCCGTCCGAGCCGTCCTCCCAGCCGAGAAGGGTGGCGATGTCCTGTGAATCCAGTGTCTGCACGGGCCAATTATCCGCTATTGGCACTTCCCAAGAAGAGCCAATTGGATCGAGAGTGGACGGCCGTGATCAAGGCGAGCAGGACCACGTGAGCGCGCTGTCGGAAGAGCCTCTCGACCCTGCGAGGCCCGAACGCCCGGACTTCGCCGCCCCGGGTTGACCTGAGGCCCCGCAAAGCGGTACGGTTCAGGAAAGTTCAGATCCGTAGTAATTGGAGAAGTCACGTGTCCGACCACATCGGCAGTGCCGTTGCGAGCCTCGCTCTTGACGATGATGCCTTCATCGCGACCTTCGAGCAGGGCGGGTTCGGCGGCGACCCCTTCCCGCACGAGGCCCACCTTCGAATGGCATGGCTCTATGTCACGCGCTTCGGAGCGGCGGCCGCCGTCGACCGAGCAGCGGAGGGCATCCGCGTCCAGGCGAAGTCCAAGGGACAGGCGAGCCTCTACCACGACACGATGACGCACGCTTGGGTGTACCTCGTGGCGGAGGCCGGCGCGCGGTCACCGTCCGTGGGCTTCACGGAATTCCTGACGCGAAACCCTCAGCTCCGCGACAGGACGCTGCTCCTTGAGTACTACTCCCCGGACGTCCTTTCGAGCGCGGAGGCAAGGATGGGATGGATCGCTTCGGACCTCGCACCAATCCCCGGGGCGCCCGAATCGAGTGTCGCCCTCGGTGATGCCGGCGCGATGGCTTCCGTCGCCACCGCCGACTACCTTGCGGCCTTTCGCTCGGTCCCGTCTGCCGTCGCGGTGGTGGCGGCCACCGACGGTGTGCGCGCGCACGGGCTGACGGCGAGCAGCGTGACCTCGTTGTCCATCGACCCACCGCTCGTTCTGGTCTGCGTGCGGCATGACTCGCGGATCCTGCCGATGATCCGTGCATCCAAGCGCTTCAGCCTCTCCTTCCTGAGCGATCAGCAACGCGAGGTCGCGTCTCACTTCGCGTCGGCGCAGCGCCCGGCAGGTTCCGCGCAGTTCCATGGGATTCCGCATCGCGCGGGAAGATTCGGCCTCCCCATCCTCGACGGCGCGTCAGCGTGGCTCGCGTGCGATCTCTGGCGCGAGTACCCGGGTGGAGACCACGTGATCGTGTGTGGACTGGTGCGCGAGGCGAACGGCAGCGACGCTCATCCGCTGCTCAGCTACGCGCAGCAGCTGTTGTAGCGCCGGCACAGGGCCAATCACACGGAATTGGCTCTTTGCAAGTAGAGCCAATTCTGAAACCATGGGCCGGCGATGAACCCGGACACCTCCACACGGTTGCGCACGCTGCGAGTGAGGAGCGCCGCGACCGGGCGCGGAGCGCTATCGGGCATGTTCCTTGCAGGCGTCGGCGTTCTGCTGTTCTCCGCCACATTCCCCGCCACCACGGTCGCCCTGCGCGGATTCGATGCGGTGTTCATCGGCGCGGGCAGGTCGGTCGGCGCAGCGCTTCTCGCCGGGGTGACGCTGTGGGTCACGAGGACGCCGATTCCCACCCGTCATCAGTTCACGATGCTGCTCGCATGCGTGCCGGGCGTCGGCATCGGGTACGGCGTGCTGACCTCCGTCGCGCTCAATCATGTGACCGCCTCTCACGCGGCGGTCGTGACGGGTTTGCTTCCCGCCGCCACAGCAGCTGTCGCCACCTGGCGGGCCGGCGAACGGCCGGGACGGCTCTTCTGGGCGGCGAGCCTCGCCGGCGCATTGACGGTCGTGACGTTCGCACTCAGCAGCAACGCCGGCAGCGCGCGTGCGGCGGATCTGCTGCTCCTGCTCGCGCTCATTCTTGGGGCGGTCGGGTACGCCGAAGGTGGACGTCTTGCCCGCGAGATGCCGGGCTGGCGAGTCATTTGCTGGGTGGTCGTCCTCGCCTTGCCCGTGTCCCTGCCGCTCACCGTCGCCTCGGGCATCATCAGTCCACCGCACCTGGATCTCGCAAGTGGCGCGGCATTGCTGTACCTGGCGTCGGTCACGATGTTCCTGGGGTTCTTCGCCTGGTACAGCGGGCTGGCACGTGCGGGCATCGCTCGAGCAAGTCAGCTCCAGCTGGCGCAACCGTTCCTCACGATCGGCCTGGCGGCTCTCGTGCTGGGTGAGCGACCGGCTCCGATCACGTATGTGGCCGCGGCGATCGTCCTCGGGTGCGTGCTCGCCGCTCAGCGCGCCAGGTTCGGGCACCGCGGGGTTCCACCGGCCTCGTCACATCTCCTGGGGACGATCGTCCATGCGCGTGAGCGCGACGAGATCTCCACCGCGACCTCGCCTTACAAGTAGCGGGAATGGCGACATCTTCGGCGCTCCGATCCCCAGACGAAGCGGATGTCCTCTGCGCATTGCCGGTGACCCGGTCGGCCGGCACGACGCGACAGGGAATCGGCTGTCGTAGCTACCTGTTGCCCCGCGCCCTGCGCTTGCCCTCATGCATGGCTTGCACGCGTGCCACCGGGATCGATCGGCCCTCCTCGAGCAGCTCACTCCCGAGCGTCTGAGGCGGTGGCATCCGGCTCGCCCACCGGTCGCCGCCACCCAGACGAAGCACGGCGGTCAGCACTGTGAAATCACCGGGCGAGATGTCATCCAGCTCATCCCAGTCAAGCGGAAAGGACACAGGAGCACCGGGCCGCACGCGCGGGCTGTATGCCGCCACGACCGTCGCGCCGCCGACACGGGTCGAGTCCACAAACACCTTTCCTGCGCGATCGTCCTTCACGAAGGCGGTGGTGAGCTTGTCCGGATCCAGTCGCTCGGCTCGCGAGGCGATCGCGCGGGTGGCGGCCGCGGCTGCCTCGATGGACACGCTGCTGTCGATGGGCACGAAGATGTGCAGTCCCTTCGCCCCGCTCGTTTTGATCACCGCGTCGAGCCCTTCGTCGGAGAGGACGTGTCGTACAACGCGCGCAGCTCGCACCGCGAGCGGAAACGCATCACCGTGCGGAGGATCGATGTCGAGCACCAGATGAGTCATGTGCTCGGGGTTGTCGACGCGCACCAGCGAAGGGTGATACTCGACGGCGCGCTGGTTCCCGAACCACAGCAGCGTCCGGCGGTCATTGCAGAGCGCGTACGTCACCTCACGCTTCGACGACTCGGCCCACATCGTCACCCGCTGCACCCACGCGGGCGTGTACGAGGGCAGGTTCTTCTGCATGAACGCCTCCTGCCCGCGGTGCACTCGGATGACCGAGAGCGGCCGGCCCGCGAGCTCCGGGATGATCCGGTCGGCCACGCTGTCCAGATAGTCGATCAGGTCCCGCTTGGTCGCCCCCGCCCCCTCGAACAGCGGGTCGTCGAGGTTGGTCAGCGTCACGCCGAGCGAGGCAGCGTCTTCATCCCTCATGACTGCCTCCTCTTACAAGCCGTGGACCCCCGCCCGCTGAAATCGTAGACAACAACATCCTCGACCTCACTCCCTACGGACGCCAGGAGGACTGGGAGGATTCCCCGCCCGGCTGGCCGCAACGCCCCACGTACGGATAGGCCACCTTCCTCACCGCCGCGGCCGTTACCCTTCGGCGATGGACAATCGATCCGGCATGCCGCCCAAGAATGCGCGCATATCGCGTACGAGGTCGTCGGCGACGGACATCAGAATGGGCCTTCCCCGTCATCACACCAGGCAGGGATGACCGCCCTGTCCGACCGCGCGGCCTGGGGGCTCGCTCCAGACGTTCTGCACCTCAACCACGGCTCTTTCGGCGCCGTTCCGAATGTGGTCCGCGCTGAGCAGGATCGTTGGAGGGACATCATCCGCGCGAACCCGACGGGGTTCTTCTCACGCAGGTTTACCGAGGAGTTCGATGCCGTCCGAGGCGTGGCGGCGGAGTTCCTTCATGCCGACCCATCCGGGCTGGTGCTCCTCCCCAACGTGACCTTTGCGGCGGCGACGGTGATGGCATCGGTGCCCCTTGCGCGCGATGACGAGGTGCTGATCACCGATGACACCTATGAGGCCGTGCGGGTTGCAGCGAGGTATGCATGCGCGCGAGCCGGGGCACGCCTGATCCAGGCCAGTCTCCCCTCGAGCGCCTTCGGTGATGGAGGCGCCGTCACCGAGGCCGTGCAACGAGCGCTGACGCCACGCACCAAGCTGGCGATCATCGATCACATCACGTCGCCGACGGCCGCGTTGATCGACCCCGCGCCCACCGTCCGGCTCTGCAAAGCGAACGGCACAGCCGTGTTCATCGACGGTGCCCATGCGCCTGGGATGCTGGCGCTTAACGTCGGGCAGTTCGGAGCCGACTTCTATGCGGGCAACTTTCACAAGTGGTGCTGTGCGGCGCAGGGCGCCGCGTTTCTCGCCGTCGTCCCCGAGTGGCGGGGCCGCATGCGCTCCCCGGTACCTGGCTCGGAGTCCGGGCTGGGATTCCCAGCCGGCATCGAGTGGTGGGGCACCATGGACTATTCCGCCCTCCTCGCGACCCCAGCAGCGCTTGATCTGCTCCGGGTTCACGGCGTCGACGAGTTGCGCGAGCGCAATGCCGCTCTGGTGAACGCAGGTGCAGCGTTGGTATCGCGATCACTCGAGCAGGAGCCGGTAGCGCCAAGTCCCATCTCCATGGTGACGCTGGAGCTGCCATCGCGACTGGCGCCAGACGTCGCGGGATGCCGGGCTTTGCGTGCGCGGATCGCAACAGAGCTCGGAGCGGAGGTGGTGATCACCATGGCGCGGAGCCGAGCGGTGTTGCGGCTGTCGGCACAGGCGTACAACCGAGATGAGGACTTTCAACGGCTGGCGGTCTACCTCGCCATGCTCTCGTGATCCGGGTCTACGAGCACGCGGTCGAAGCAGTGCTAGGCCTCAGGGCGCCGGTGGGCTGCGTGAGACTCGATCAAGCTCTGCCTTGATCACTGCGTAGCATTCGCAGGACACAGCCTCCAAGCCCTCACGATCGACGATTGTGACGTTTCCCCGGGAGTACCTGATCAGGCCGGCGCGCTGAAGGATGCCCGCGGAGACGGATACTGTCGAGCGGCGGGCTCCAAGCATCTGTGCGATGAATTCCTGTGTGATCGTGAGCTCATCCGATTCGACACGATCCTGGCTCAGCAACAGCCAGCGGCTGAGGCGCTCTTCACTGGAGTGGAGCCGATTACACGCGGCAGCCTGGGCGATCTGTCCAAATAGTGCCTGGGTGTACCGCTCGATCAGCGTTTGGAATGGGCGGCTGTGCGCCACCCACTCAGCGAACACGGACGTCGGCATTCGAAGCGAATGGCCGGCAACCTGCGTGATGGCGCGCACCCCGAAGCCAGTCAATGGCCGGACCAGAGGCACACTCACGACCCCTTCGTTGCCGATGGTAGCCACCTCGACGACAGCGCCGGTGTGCACGGGCGTGACGAGTGATACCACTCCGTCGGTTGGGAAGTACACGGCGTCGACGGCCCCACCGGGTTCAAACAGCACCGAACGGACGTTCAGGGTGACTCGGGTCGTCGCCTCGAGAAGGCGCTGCCGTTCCGGCAATGGCAGCGCGGCCACAATCCGGTTCTCAGGAGGCCGTCCGCCGCCGGTGTCTCTCGTTGACTGGGTGATCCGATCCATTGCCTCGGGATCTGTCCCTGAGCCCATGTCAGATGACTGCGTCATCTGACATGCTACAGGAGAGTCCGCCAACTGGTGTCAGGGCCCTGAGGGAGAATGGACCATGGCCGATCGACTCGCCACCTCGCTGAAATCAGCCCGCGAGCGCCTGGGCTGGAGCCGCGAGACACTCGCCCATGAGTCCGGTCTCAGTTGGGCGGCGATCACCCAGATCGAATCGGGCCGGCGACGGGAGGTGCGCGCGAGCAGTCTCCTGGCGCTCGCGAGCGCGCTCGGCGTCACCGTCGACTATCTGCTCGGCGGCGCGGCGAGTGCCTCACCGGGGCTGCTCAACCACCGCCTGCTCGTCTACGGCACCGACGATGAATACCTGCGGTCCTCGGTCCCATTCATCCTGGAGGGGATCGCGCGCGCTGAGTGCGTTGTCGCAGTCACAGAAAAGGGGCAGGCACACCTCCTGCACGACGCACTCGGGAGCGATGCGCAGCATGTTGAGTTCCTGGATGCGTCGGCGTGGTATCGCTCCCTCTGGGACGCCGCAAGCGGATATCGCAGCTTGGTATGGGACCGATTCGAGGCTGGAGCTCCGTGGATCCGGATTATCGGGGAGCCCACTTTGACCGGACAGTCCGAGCGCGAGCTCGCAGAATGGTTCCGATACGAGGCCCTGATCAATCTGTCGTTCGCATCGTGTCCCGCAACCGTTTTCTGCACGTACGACGCGCGTTCCCTGCCTGACAGTGCCATTGATGATGCACGTCGTACTCACCCCCAGCTCGCGGGGGCCGGCGAAGTCACCGCGAGCCCAGCCTATCGAGCACCTGAGGACTTCCTGCTGCGGCTCAGGTGACGCCGGGTCAACACGAAAGACCGCGATCAGCCGACTTCGGTTACTCGGTCACGCCCATGGGCCCGGCATCCGTGCCCACGAGGTTGACGCGTCCGGTGTCCTCGTCGTCGACCCCTGGAATTCGGAACTCTCGCATGCGCGCACTCCTGTCCAAGGAGAGCCTAATCTTCGTACGGGGTCACCACTCTTCCGCCTGGCGCCAGAAGGCCGACCCTCCCCACGGTCCTCTGGCGTACCGACAAACCCGACCATTGAGTGAGCATCATGCGCACCTTGATCCTTTGCCCCTCGTGTGGAGCCGACCGACTGATCGCGCTGAACTTCCCGCAGTTCCGGCCTGAGGCCGGTCCAGATATCGCCTTCCGACGCCCGATCGCGAAGTGCTGCGCATGCGGGGAACGCGTATTCGCCCGCCTCGTCGCGAGGTCGCATGTGCTCATCGCCGCCGATCTCGAGTGACCTCCGGCCTGTTCGCGCGCGGTCCCGGAAACCCACGCTTGCCGAATAGCAGCCGAATAGCAGCCGAAAACCGGCCGGCCTTCCGCAGGCCGACCGGTTCACCGACGAGGACTACCGAGACGCGACGGCCGCAACGTCCTTCCAGGCGCTCTCCAGCGCTGCAAGGTTCTCGGAACCGAGCACCAAACGCGTGTCGGTCGCAAGGTAGGCGGTGGTGAGGTTGACGCCGGCGTCGGCAAGGCGACGCGTCACCTTGCCCAGCGCGCCGGGCTGATTCTCAACGCGCTCGACAATCACCTCTGTCTCGCGACTCACCTGGTATCCGATCGCGGCGATCGCGCGTGTGGTTGCCGCCCTGTCCGTGGTCAGCAGGTGGAGGATGGCACTCCCGTTCTGCTCGACGGCGCAGAGGCCCTCGATATTGATCTTCTCGCGGCCCAGTTCCGCCGCGAGAGTCGCAAGACTGCCCTTGCTATGGGGGGCGACGATGGTGAAGTCATATGCGTGCATGACTTGCCTCCTGTGTCGGGCGCCGAGTATCTCAACTGGCCCATACCCACCGTGCGCGTGCTGTCACACGAAATGCAAACGCTGCGAAGCACGCATTCTCAGCGGGCGACGCACAACGGTCGAAACCCTTGGCATTCCAGTGCGAGTCATCTGCTCAAGTACACCCCTCGCTCAAACCCGTCAGCGCGTCGCGGCCCGCCGATGGCGCACCCGATGGTCGCCGGATGCAAGACACCAGTGGCCCAGAAGGTGAGCGCCAGTGCCGGCGTGCCGCCCACCACCACCCAGACGAACGCCCCGATGGCGACGGGCCCGCGGGTGCCAAGGAGTGCTTGGTTCCACCGATCGCGATCGGGTTGCGCGTGTCGACGAGCACCGCCAGACCGAGCATCGCAAGCCCGATGACCGGCCAGTACCAACCACGGAAGGTCGTGGCAGCGTCGACGACCTGCCGCCGCCGTAGGGCGATCTCGGCGCGGCCTCCACCCCTACGCCTGACCGAGTCCGCCGCCCCAGTCCCTCCAGCGTTCTGGACTGGGGACCGGGGTTCGAGTACCCTCCGCTGATCGAGCGCTCAGGAGGTCGATATGGTGCGGCGGCGGTGACAGAGCGAACCCTCTGTCCGGTCGTGGTCGGCCGCGAATCCGAGCTGGCCACGCTCGAGGACGCGCTGATCGACGCCGCGCATGCGGACGGTCGCCTTGTAGTCATCGCTGGAGATGCCGGGATGGGCAAGACGCGGCTCACCAGCGAAGCTCAGGGACGCGCCGCCAAGCTCGGCTTCACGACGCTCCGCGGCGGCTGTGCGCCGATGGACGTCGCGATCCCGTACCTGCCGCTGCTCGAGGCAGCCGGCAATCAACTCGCACGCTCCGACCTTGCACGCGTACGCAAGTGGGTGGGACCTGCGGCCGCCGAGTTGGGTCGCCTCTTTCCGCAGTTGGAGGCCGATCCTCCCGCGGTACCACACAACCCGGGAGGCGACGGCACGCTGCGCCTCTTCGAGTCCATCGTCTTGCTCCTGTGCGCGCTAGCCGACGGCGGTCCGTTGCTGCTCATCATCGAAGACCTGCAATGGTCCGATCCAGCGACGCGCGAGCTTGTCGACTATCTTGCGCGGCGCGCGCCGAGCCTCCCCCTGCTCGTGCTCGCGACGTATCGCAGCGACGAACTGCACCGCCGTCACCCCTTGCGCTCGACGGTACATGGATGGCGTCGAGGCGCCCTCGCTGAGTTCGTCGAGATTGCTCCGCTGAAACGTTCCGACGTGCGCGCGATGTCGCGGGCGATTCTCGACGACGAGGTGTCCGAGGAGTTTCGCGACTACATCTACGAGCGTACCGAGGGCAGCCCGCTCGCGCTCGAGGAAATGCTCCGTGAGGCGATCGACCGCGGCGACATCTTTCGCTCTGAGGATGGCTGGGACCGTAAGCCGCTGACTCAGCTCCGGATCCCACGGGCAGTCGAAGAGGTTGTGCTGCTGCGCCTGGACCGGCTCGACGAGCAGAGAGCTTCGGTGCTGTATGCAGCCTCGGTGCTCGGACGATCCTTCAGCTACACGGTGCTCGCGGCGATCACTGATCTCGCCAACGCCACGGTCCGCTCTGCGCTCGAGGAATTGGTCAAGGATCAGATGCTCGAGCCCGACACGGACGCACGTGGGACCTTCCGTTTCCGCCATGCGCTGATACAGGAGGCCGTGTACGAGCAGATCCTCTCGCCGAATCGTGACGAATTGCACCTGCGCGTGGCCAGAGTTCTGCGCGACACACAGGCGTCCGCGGTAGAAGTGGGAAGCCACCTCCTGCGGGGAGGGCGGGTCGACGACGCGGTGCCGGTTCTCCTTGTGGCCGCAGAGGAAGCCATGGCGAACTTCGCGGCAATGACGGCTGTCGAGGTCTACCAGCGTGTGCTCCCGCACATCAGCGAACCGGCGCTTCGAGGGCGAGTGCTGTGTCGACTCGGCGAGTCTCTGTGGCGAAGTAGCCAACCGGCTGCCGCGGAACGCTGCCTGCGCGAGGCGATCAGTGTCCTCGTGCAGGGCGATGACGAGGCGCTGGTGGCTCGATGCAGACACCTGCTCGGGGGATGCCTGCACGACCAGGGTCGCGGCGTCGAGGAAGAGGCGGAGTATCTTGCCGCGCTCGCGATTCTCACGCCACTCGGCGCCAGCGAGGACCTGGCCATGGTGTACCTGAGGCTCTCGCGTCTTCGATGGACCCACTGTGACGACGCTGGAACCATCTCCATGGCACGCCACGCCATCGTCGCGGCCGAGTCGGCCAATGCCGATGCGGTGAGGATATGGGCAGGTGCATACCTCGGCGCGGCAACGGCGGATCAGGACGCGGTCGCGAATGCAGGTCTCGAGGTGCTGCAGCGCAGTTGTGACGAGGCCGAGGCGAGGCAGATGCACTGGATCGCAGCCGCAGCGCTGCGCCTGGAGATGGATGTCCTGATCCGCGCCCTGCGCTTGGGCGAGATATCAGCCTTGCTCAACAGACTCCGCAGAGTGCCCGGGATGTCTCCTGCCGATGAGGCGGTGGCCGGGTGCATTGAAGCGACTGTGGCGTTCGATCAGGGCGACGTGACACGGTGTGTGGCGCTCGTGGAGGGCGCGCAGAAGCTGGCTCGTCGCGCCGGACAAGAGCAGATCGCCGAGGAGGCGACCGTGCTGCGCGCAGCAGCGCATCTGGCCACCGACGACCTCGTTGCCGCTCACTCGTTGTTGCCTCCAGTCGAGGCGGCGAGCCCTGCGATGGTGGAGTTGCTCCTCCCGCTCGCCGTCACGCTCGACATCGTGCAGGGCAATGCCGCGTCCGCCGCCGACAAGGCCGATGGGGCGCTCGCCACCCTCAGCGGCACCGACGTGGGTGCGGTCGTCTCCGACGCCTGCGTGCGCGCGTTCGTGGCCGCAACGCGACCGGACGAGGCCGCGAAACTTCTCTCCAGCACTCGCAACTTCGCCGGCCCTGCCCGCGGGCCGTATCGGGAGCGCGCTGAGGGCGTGGTCGCGCTGCGGTCGGGGCGGACCAAGGACGCGATCCGCGTCCTCGAACACTCCACAGCCACGTTCGCGCGCGCCAGGTGCAGATGGGAGGAACTGTGGACTCGCATCCTGCTCGCACGTGCGCGTGGAGCCGCCGGACAGACGGACGCGGCAGCGCAGGAGCTGGCAACCGCATCCGCCGATGCCGGGCGGGCGGGCCTTGCGCTCATCGCGCGCATCGCCCGCGAAACCCATGCGGAGCTGCATCTTCCGGGAGCCGCGCCTGCAGCCACCAGTCCGACGCCAACCGCGTCTCCTGCGCACGCACTTGCAACACGGCTGCGCGGCGCGGCGGTCACCGTAGCGGCACGCGCATTCAGCGCGGTACCCACGGATCGTTGGCGCGCCTGGGGTGAGCGCGAGGCACAGCGGCAGCAGGGTGCAACGACCGGCGCCTCGGATGGGCTCACCGCCGCATTCACTGTCGGAGGCACCGACGATACGTGGACCAGAGCGCTTCGTTTTGCAGTCGGGTTACGTGACAAGGGGACCTTGCTCGAAATGCAGATCAGTGCAGGCGTTGCCGCGGCGGTCGCTGACGCGACCTCGTTGCTCGCAGCGGCTGATGCGAATGAGATTCTCGCGAGCGAGGCCATGTCTCCCCAGGCACGAACATGGCTGAATGCCCGGCAGCTGGCGGACACCGATCCGGCGCGTGGAGGGGCGGTGCGGCTGCGTCAGCGGGTCAGCATCTTGCGAGGGGAGCCGGCGCTACCGGCGAATGTCTCCGAGCCCGTCCGAACGGAGACGGGCAACGCCTTCGTCCTCGAAGGAGACTTCTGGTCGGTGCGCTACGGCGGGACGACGTCGCGCCTGAAGGACACCAAGGGCCTCAACGACATCGCGCGGTTAATGGCCGCCGAGGGAACCGAGATCGCCGCGGTGGATCTCATGGCAGCGCGCACTCCGGTCGGCGGCAGCTTCAGCAGTATCCCGGATCAGGGTTTCGGGATCGACCGCGACGCCGGCGCCATGCTCGATCCCGAAGCACGAGAGCAGTATCGGTCGCGCCTGCTAGAGCTCGAGGAAGATGTGACCGACGCGAACGCGGCAAACGACCCCGTGCGAGCGGAACGGGCCCGCGACGAGCGCGCTTTTCTCATCGCTGAGTTGCGGTCGGCCGTGGGGCTCCATGGCCGCACACGTCTGGCGATTGACCCGGCGGAGCGGGCCCGCAAAGCGGTGACATGGAGGATTCGCGACGCGATCTCCCGCGCCGAGGCCGCACACGAGGCATTCGGACGTCACCTGCGGCGATCGGTGCGAACGGGGACCTTCTGCGTCTATGACCCGCCGGAGCCGACGCGATGGACCCTCGTCAGTGGGTAGGTGCTACTGCAGACGCCGCAGCTAGCCCTGAGTGCCGTCCGGTAAACCCCAGTCCCTCACCCACCTGTGGCACTTCGAGCACTTGCAGCACGCACCGGGGTCGTACTCCCATACACCCCTGAATTCCGAGACCTCCTGGACCAGGTACGGTTCGGCCTCCGCGCCCAGCAAGGCCAGAACGTGTTCACGCGCGCCAGTGTGTGGATGTCCGGTCAGCAACCCGCACTGGCCGTCGCACTCCGGATCCGGGTTGATGGTGGTTGGCGCGACCGTGGCAGTGTTGTGGATGTGCGAGCACCGCAACGCCGATGGCGGGACCCGACCCCCACCCTGAGAGCTGTTGGGCATATCGTTTCCTCCGGAAGTCGATGATAGCGAGGTCCGCGTGGCCAAGTGTCAAGCGGATGCGCAGATGGGCACCCCTGGGGAGACCAGGACGGCTCCCGGTCTCCCCGATCCGTGCGGATCAGCAGCCCTTGTGGTGATCCACGAAGATGCAGGTGTCACTGATCGGAGCTGGCTGCACGACCGGCGAGGTGTTGTGCGTCACCACGACGTCCGTCGTCGGCTTGATCGTGTAACCGAGCGACCCACCGATCGCCAGTCCGGCGAACAGTGTGGCGAGAACCGCGACCGCCCGTGCGTGGAACCTGTTGACAGCGAGCCCTGCGTCCATGTCTGGTGCCTCCGTGGAGCCCGACCTTCTCAAGGTCAGTCGACTCACAACCCTGTGGCGCCAGAAGTTCCCTAGCGCCGCGAGGCGGCGCCGCGCGAATCCGCAGGATGCACGGCGCGCCGGGGCACGGCCGCCGTTCGGAGGGCTCGTCGCCGTTGCACTTTGAGGATCGCGGCCAGTGCGGCAGCGACGATGCTGCGTGCGCGGTTGCTCTCGGGGTGCCGTCTGTCGGCAGCCCACACATTCGGACTTCGACCCATCGGGCCGCACACAGCTCGGGCGCCGCCGGATGCTTCGTGCACCTGGGCCGGGCCGCGGCTCGCGACGATGTCGCGTACCTGCGGATCGCGCCAACGGACGGCGGATCACACCGGATCCGCCGCCCGCGAACAGAGTCAGTCAGAGTCCCGGGATATAACCGGCGCTGGTGCGAGCTTGTCCAAAGTAGGTGCTCGCCACCAGGTTCGATGCCTGCTGCGAAGAGTTGTCCAATGTCGAGCGAGGCGCCGCTGTCGCGGTTCCGCCCGCCAGGAGCGCCACCGCCATGACGGAGACGATGCCGGCAACAACACGTCGCGTGGTTTGGTTCCAGCCCATGCAGATCGCGTCCATTTGAGGACCTCCACGTGAGCCCGACCATCTCAGGTCAGTCGACCCACAACCACATGGCGACAGGAGTCCCCTAGCGCTGCGAGGCAGCGCCTCGCACCTCCGAGCGTCACCTTTCGAGGAGCTGGATCCTCGTTGGCGGTCGCCCTGGCTTCAGAGTATCGCAATCGGAAGCGAGAGCTCGCTGCCGATTGGTGGCGAAGTTCCCTCGGCTCGATCGGGTGGATGCCGTGGCGCTACCGATGGGCAGCGGCCGCCGGGTCCTCGCCCTCGATGCCTGCCGAAACCCAACTCGAGGTGACGACGGTGGTCCGAGCGATGTCAGGATCAGTGAAGACGTCGAGATCGTCACGGCTCTGCGTGGAAAACTCCGAGACGATGGCGCCGTCTGGCCCCGCCTGGAACCAGTGCAGCGTGTTCGGCGGAACGAGGCGTTGCTCACCCGGTCGAAGGACGACCTCGTGCCACACCGTGTACGCACCCCGGTCCGCCTTTGCCGGCCAGCAGCTGGGCGGCTTTGTCGGCGGGCCCTCGAGGTACAGGTACACCAAGCCTCTGCGACAGCGGAACGTCTCCTCCTTGCCCGGGGTACCGTCGAACGGCGGGTGGCGATGCTCGGGGCAGGTCTGGCCGGGGAACATCACGATCTCTTTGGCGCAGACACGCTGGGTGTTGACGTAGACGACAACCTCCAGCCCCGTCTGCTCGAGCTCTGAGAGGCCGAAGTCGGCCACTTCGATGCTGTCGCGCTCCTCCTCGGTGAGAACGAACCCCGCTTCGTCGAGCATCATTGCCGCTCGCCGCTGCGCGTCCTAGATCTGGTCGGGTGTCAACACAGCTCGTACCTTAGTGGGTGGCCATCTGTCGCAACACCTGCTCCCGATTGGGAATTCCAGCGGAGCAGCCCAAGGCGGTGCACGCGAGCGCGCCGACCTCACTCGCGAACCTGAGTGACTGCTGCAGGGGCCAGTCCTCAAGGATGCCCACGATCAGCCCGGCCGCGAACGCGTCGCCGGCGCCGGACCCGTCAACGACCTCGACCGCCCGATACACGAGACGTCGATGCCCAACTCCGCCAACGAGGAGGTGACGAAATCGCCGAAGGAGTCACGCCCCACCTTGCCGACGACCCTGGAGCCGACGCCGTGCGGTTGAAGCGCTCCACCTTGCCGTTAGTTTGGGGATGCCAGGGCTGCGTGAAGCCCTGCACCGCGCCCACACCAGTCTCGGTCAGCTCCCACCCATCTCACGCCTCAACAACGTGTCGGGGCATTACACCTAGACGCCGACCGGCTCACGAACGAGCACGACCGTGGTCCGATCCGCCTGCCACTCGCGCTCCACGAGGAGCACACGGGCGAGGAACGAATGCACGCCCATTGCCTCCATGACTCGCGCGTCCTCGTAGGGAAGCACGTGGTCAAGGATTCGCTCGTAGGCAGTGGCGACATCTGGAACGATCTTCTGGCTGCCGACGACATAGATCACCCGTCCGGCGCCAGATGCGAGCGGGCCGATCTGGCTGGCGCTCGCCGACGCGACGACGATCACGCCATCCTCGGTGATCGCCTGTGCGCTGTTCACCATGTAGTCGGGGGCGGAGATGAGTTTGCGAATCTCGCGGCTCTGTGTGGCCCGATCCATTGCGAACATCCTGGTGCGCACGAAGTCGTAGCGGCCTGAGTCTTGAAACTCACTGAAGAGGCCGGCGTCCTCGAGCGTCTTGGACTTGCCGGAATGGACCTCGGCCCCCTCCGGGATGATTTCCAGAACCGCGCGGCGCGCGTCTGCCGGCGTGTCGACTACGAGGGGTGTCAGGTTGCGCTCGCTGAGCGCCTTGGCAAGGCCCTGCAACGTCTGCTCCGACGCTGGCGTCGTGAATCGTTCCGCCGTCTGGCTCATGGATGGTCTCCGCTGGCCTCGCCCGGAGGCTCGTACTCTTGCCCGGAGCTATGATATTACCAGTACCTATACAAAATCGACTTAGATTGCATGTACAGGACCTTAGATTGCATGTACAGATTGGGGTGCTTGACAGGTAACTAGCTAGTTACCTATGCTGGGGCCGTGGATGACGTCTTTCGGGCCCTCGCCGACCCCACCCGTCGCGATCTCCTCGATCGCCTGTACCGCCAGGACGGGCAAACCCTCCGTGCGCTCGCGGCCGACTACCCGATGACGCGCATCGGCGTCATGAAGCATCTGCAGGTCCTCGAGGAGGCACGCCTGGTGGTGACCAAGCGACGCGGTCGCGAAAAGCTGCACTTCCTCAACCCGATTCCCATCCGCCTCGTGCACGACCGGTGGGTGAGCAAGTACGCCGAGCCCTGGGTGGCGACCCTCAGCGAGATCAAACAGGAGTTGGAGAGAACCATGGAAAAAGTCTTCGAGATCTACATTCGCACCACGCCGGAGCGGTTGTGGAAGGCCATCACCGACAGCGAGACCCGTACCAAGTTCCAGTTCGGCAATCGCGTCGAGTCGACATGGACGCCGGGGTCCGCATATCAGGTCACCAACCCGCACGCGAACGGGCCCCTCATTGAGGGCGAGAACGTCGAGGTCGACCCGCCGCGCCGCTTGGTGCAGACCGCTCGCGCGCTCTGGGGCGAGGACGTGGTGAACGAGGGCACGAGCCGGGTGACGTGGGAGATCAAGCCGGTGGGTGATTCATGCCGCCTCACGGTTACGCACGACCAGCTTCGGGAGGGCGCGAACTCGCAGCTCTTCGGCGGCTGGCCAATGATCCTGTCGGGCCTCAAGACGTGGATCGAAACCGGCGAGGTGCTGACGACCCCGGGATCGTTGATGTATGCATGAGCGAACAAGGAGGAGCAGGGATGGCTGAGACGGGAAACACCAGTGGCATCACGGACCTTCGCACCGTCGGCATCCCGGTCGTCGACCAGGAGCAGGCGTTGACCTTCTACCTCGAGACACTCGGGTTCGAGAAGCGACTCGATGTTCCAATGGGCGGCGGCGCTCGGTGGATTGAAGTCGCACCGCCGGACGCGGCGACGACGGTCGCGCTGATTCGAGCGCACGAAGACCTGCCCGCCGGCGTCGAGACCGGCATTCGGCTCACGACGCCGGACGCCGAGGCGATCCACGCAAGCCTTCTTGCGCACGGCGTCGATGCCGACGACGTGCTGCGCTGGCCTGGAACGCCACCGATGTTCGCGTTTCGCGATCGAGACGGCAATGGACTCGAGATCGTCGAAGTGCAAATGCCATGACTGCGTTAGCACCGCCCCCACCGCGCCCTTGATGGCGACACACCCCTCCACGCCTTCCACGCACACATCAAGGCCAGGCCCAATGTCGCCGAACCACGACATCGTGGACACATGGCCCACGACATCGTGGCTGCCGATGCAAGCAGCCCGAGCTCATGGAGTCGCGGCGTCCTGCCCCGTGCGGATCGTCAACTGAATCTGGGAGCGATCGGGAGATCGCGTGGTCGTTCCCAACGCCGGCTCGTGGCTTCGAGGCGCTCGCTGACCACCTCGCCTTCTACCCCTCGCGTGTCGATCACATCACGCTCGACGGGAGACGGTGATCGCCCAGTCCGGGGGTTTCTATGGTGGCTGGGTCACGTCGAAGGTGGTCCGGCCCTTCAAATGCGGGCCGGGTACGGCCGGCTGGTAAGCCAGCGGCACGGAGCAGCCAGACTGTGCGGTCAATTGGACACATCTACCAGAGGACGAGGCAGAGCGTGAGCACGACAAGGAGCCGTCGACGCTGGCTCGGCATGCCCTTCATCGCGCTCGGCGTCGCCATGATCATCGTCGACGCAACCATCGTCAACGTGGCGATCCCCTCGATCATCCGCGACCTGCGCATCTCTGCTCCGACGGCCGAGTGGTTCAACTCGATCTACTCGTTGGTGTTCGCGGCGCTGCTCATCACCTTCGGTCGGGCCGGCGACCTCTTCGGGCGGCGACGTCTCTTCATGATCGGGACCACGGTTTTCGTCATCGCGAGCCTCATCACAGCGACCGCGCAGAGCGGCTCGACCCTGATCCTGGGACGGTTCGTGCAGGGCGTCGGAGGGGCCATGATTCTGCCCTCGACGCTGTCGACGCTGAATGCGCTGTTCCAGGGACGCGACCGCGCGATCGCCTTTGCCATCTGGGGGTCGACCATCGGTGGCGTTGCCGCGATCGGCCCACTGGTGGGCGGCTGGCTGACCACCGACTACTCCTGGCGCTGGGCGTTTCTCATCAACGTCCCGATCGGTGTCGCAATCCTCATCGGAGCTTCGTTGCTCGTTCCCGAAACGCGAGACACCGAGGCCCGCCGAGGGGTTGACATCGCCGGGGTCACCAGTTCCATGGTCGGGCTGGGCGCGCTTGTCTTCGGTCTGATTGAAGGCCAGACCTACGGGTGGTGGTCGCCGGTATCAGGTGAGACCTTTGCCGTCGGCGGCTGGACATGGCCGTTTCAGAGCATCGCCCCCTCCCCCGTGGCGTTCGCCGTCGGGGCGGTGGCGCTCGCAGGGCTGCTGGCCGCCGAGCGGTCGCGGAGTCGGGCCGGCAAGGTTGCGGTGATCGACATGTCGCTGTTCAGCCTCCGAAGCTTCCGCTACGGCAATATCGCGGCGCTCATCGTGTCCCTCGGCGAGTTCGGACTTCTATTTGCGATTCCCCTGTACCTGCAGGGTGTGCTCGGCTACAGCGCGCTCGGAACCGGAACGCTGCTGCTCGCGCTCGCATCCGGCGCATTCCTCGTCGGTGGAGCAACGCCCCAGGTGGCTCGCCTCCTTGGGGGTCGGGGCATCGTGCGCCTGGGACTCGCGCTCGAAGTGATCGGCATCGCCGGGCTCGGGTTCACCGCCGGTGTCGACACGGCGGCGTGGTCCATGGTGCCCTGGCTCTTCGTCTACGGCTGCGGTGTGGGATTTGCCACCGCGCAGCTCACCAGCGTGATTCTTGTTGACGTCCCGGTCCGTCTCAGCGGTCAGGGTTCAGGGATTCAGAGCACTTTCCGACAGGTGGGTTCGGCCCTGGGGGAGGCGGTGCTCGGAACCATCCTGATCACCGGGATCGGCAACAGCCTCGACGCCAGATTGACGACCGCCCACATCCCCGCTGCCACCCGAACGGCGATTGTCGCCCTGGTCAAGTCCACCGGAGGCACGGCAATTCCAGGACTGCGAGCCCAACCGGGCGGTGAGGCGGTCGCGAACGCCGCTTCGGCCGACGTTGTCGACGCCGTGCATGCGGTCGCGTTCGCCGCGGCGCTCTTCGTATTCGTCGGATTTCTCGCCACCCTTGCGCTGCCGCCTATCCGGCAATCTCGCGAGGAGGAGGACGACGAGACGCGCGTGGGCGCCGGCGCAGCGGGGCGTTGACGCGCGGGCGCGCAGCCGACGAGCTCCCGCGGGTCTGCCCACACAGCACAGTTCAGCCCCCGAGCCGCAAACCCCCGGGTCAGCAGACCATCCCGCGAAACGGTCAGCCAGCGGTCGGCGCTGGGGTGCCGGGCACCTTGCCGGGCTGAAGCGCCGGCGCTGGGGCGACTGGGGGCACCCATCCGCCACCCACTCCGCCGGGCGTCGGCGCGGCAACAAGGGAAAACGTCGCCGGATCGAGGGCGAGCAACTCGATCCCATATGACGATCCGCCTGTAACGTGAGCGTGGAACCTGTACGTCGGGAGCAGGTAGACGACCGGTTGTGCCTTCTCGACACCGTCCCATTGCGCCATGCCAAGGGACACGCCGGTGATGTGAATCACGATGGCCGGTTGCGAACCTGGCCTGATACTCGCACCGGGCGCTCCAACCGCCGGCAGCGGTTGCGGCCCCACATATCGGGCGTTCCCGCTGCGCAGGTCGTCGAACGCCCGCTGCGTCGAGCGCAGCCGGTAGATGCCGGCGCTCACCGGTCGTGCCCACGTGCCCCACACGGAGTCGATGCTCGCGCGGCGGCCGACCGTCACCGACCAGCTGACGTCCGGAACACTCACGCCATCCACGACGAGATCGAAGGTCACCATCCGAGCGGTGACGGTAGCCGGGATCTGGGTGCACTTCGCTCCGGGCGTGCACGAGACGGCGACACCGCCGGCATCGCTCACGCCATGCGTCCATTGCTGGCCGCTCAGCACGTTGAAGCCGTTGAGGAGAGCCTGAGCGATGCTCACGGCACCGTCGGCGCTCGGGAGGTCGACGGGCGCGGGGAGCGTTGTCGGAATTGCAGTCGGGCGCGGAGACGACGTCGGCGGCGGGGCGACCGGCGAGACCGTCGGTGGGGAGGTGACTGCGGTCGACGAGTTGGTCGAGCCAGGGGTCGCCGACCCGGCACTTCCGGCGGAACCGCCGCCGACCGAACCGGGGATCGCCACGGCGCCGCCGGCGCTCGAGTACTCGATGGCGGTCAGACCGCTGTTCGTCGAGTCGGTCAGCACTGCGTCACCATTGCGCAGCTCCCAGCCGCTGTTGGTGCGCACTGGCGCACCGTGCATCCTGAGTGCGCCGATGATGCGACCCAGATCAGCGGTGGTGACGTCGTGGCCCACCAGCGTCCGAACTGTCGCTACCGGGCCAAGATTTTCGAGCGGGCGGTCGAGCACGTAGGTGACGGTCGGTTGCGGGTAGATCGCAGGCTCAGCTGCACCGCCGGTGTTCTCCACCAGTGCGAGAACGCCAGGCGTCCCCGACGGGTGTCCGGCCGCGCCGCAGGCGCTCAGGGCCAGCGCCGCCACCGCGACCGTTACGAGGCGGATGCGTCGATCCGTGCTCAAGACTTGCCTCCGATTGTGGGTCCATCAATGAGACGCGGCTGGGCCGTCCATAGTTCCGTCGCGCATTCCCGGACCGGGGCTCAGGCTGTGGGGCGCATATGTCCGTCCCATCGCAGACGAGCTCGGCTGTGACGACAGCCGCAACACGTGGCGTGCGGCATCCGTCCCCGAGGCCGAGCGGAGCTGCCCCCTGGCCCGACCGTGAGTATCCTCGGCCGACGCCGCATGAGCGGTGGCAAGTACTCCCGCGGACCGTGGTGCCAGCCCCATTTTCGATCGGCAGCCAGGTGATTAGAGTTTGGCCATGCGAGGCGACATAAGAAACCTCTGCGGGCCGGCAGCAGCTTTGGCGGGCAGCCGAGGCGCAGGCGATGCCGAGGGTCGTGCGATGCGACGGAGGGATGTGCCCAGTGGGAGTTGCGCGTCGCATCGGGCCTGCTGGGCACCGCTCCGTAGGTGTATCGACTTCAACCGCAGCGGTTCACCGGGCGCATGAGTACGGGATTCACGCGTCGATTGGCTCTCGCCATCGGCGCGCAGTGTCTCGCGTGCTTCGCCGCCAGCTTGGTACTTCTAGCCCTGGACTGGAAGGCGATCGACTCGGCGAGCACCGCGCAGTTGTCCGGCCTGCTGGCGGTGGCGATTGTCACACCCCTCGCTGTGCTCATCGCATTCCGTCGACCGCACAACGCTGTCGGCTGGGTGATGCTTGCGACCGTCAGCACCGGCGCGATCGGCGTGCTGGTGCTCTTCGTCGCCATGTACGCACAACTCGCCGGAGCGGCACCGACGAGTTGGGTGGAATGGCTGGTGTGGATCAACAATGAGACCGGGCAGATCGACAACGACCTCATCCTGATCGCGATCCTGCTCTTTCCGAATGGCAATCTCCCCGGAAGACTGTGGCGCTGGGTGCTCGTGTCCCTGGTTGCTTTCACGGTTCTAGGAGCCGTCAGCACCGCACTCCAACCTGGGTCGATGCAGGTCTCACCTCGATTGCCGAGCATTCCGTATCCCCTCGGAGTCCAAGCGTTGAGTCCAGTCAGCAACGGGCGGCTCGCGCCCGCGGTTGTCGCGGTCGTGATCGTGTTCGTGGTGCTCCTCTTCCTTCTGGGGTCAGCCGTTGTAGTGCGACTGCGGCGGGCCCAGGGTGTGGAGCGCCGCCAGCTGAAGTGGTTCAGCTATGTCGTGGTAGCCACCGTTACGCTCGTCGTGATTGGTGCAATCGTCGCCACCCAGAACGTGGCCGTCGGGAACAGTATCGGGAATCTCCAAGGCTACGGATTCGGCATTGTGATGCCCGCGACTATCGGCCTCGCGATCATCAAGGACGGGCTGTTCGACATCGACGTGTTCATCAGCCGGACGCTGGTATACGGGTCGCTGGCGGTGTTCATCACCGCGGTGTACGTGGGCATCGCGGTGGGAATCGGGACGCTGGTCGGGAGTGGCGGCAAACCCAACCTGGCGCTGTCGATCCTGGCCACGGCAATAGTGGCGGTCGGGTTCCAGCCGGTGCGCGAGCGGGTGCAGAAGGTGGCCAACCGGCTGGTGTACGGGCCGCGGGCGACACCGTACGAGGTGCTCAGCGAGTTCTCGGGACGGGTGGCCGAGACCCACGCGGCCGACGAGGTGCTGCCCCGCATGGCCCGGGTGCTCCAGGAGGGGACGGGAGCGGAGTCGGCAACGGTGTGGCTGCGAGGGAGCGCGGAGCTGCGCCCGGCAGCGACCTACCCGGACGCGATGGGTGCGCATGAGGCTCTATCCATGCGCAACGGGAGCCTGCCGGCGCTGCCGGGTGCCACGCGGGCGGTGGAAGTGCGCCATCAGGGCGAGTTGCTCGGGGCCTTGAGCGTGAGCAAGCGGCGTGGGGAAACCCTCACGCCGATCGAGCAGAAGCTGGTGGACGACCTGGCCCACCAGGCGGGATTGGTGCTCAAGAACGTGGGTCTGAGCGCGGATCTGCAGGCGCGCCTTGATGAGCTGCGCGCCTCGCGGCAGCGATTGGTGAGCGCCCAGGACATGGAGCGGCGGCGTCTGGAGCGCAACCTCCACGACGGAGCCCAGCAGCACCTCGTGGCCTTGAAGGTGAAGCTGGGATTGGCGGAGATGCTCCTCGGGCGGGATCCGGCGAAGGCGGCGGCAACCCTGGAGCAGCTCAAGGGGGATGCGGACGAGGCCCTGGAGACGTTGCGCGACCTTGCCCGGGGGATCTACCCGCCGCTGCTCGCCGACAAGGGACTGGTGGTGGCCCTGGAATCGCAGGCGCGCAAGGCGACGTTGCCGGTGCGGGTCGAAGCCGAGGGGGTGGGACGCTACGCGCAGGACGTGGAGGCGACGGTGTATTTCTGTGTGCTCGAGGCGCTGCAGAATGTGCAGAAGTACGCGGCGGCGTCGGACGTGGCGGTGCGCCTGCGCGAGGGCGAAGGGATACTGACCTTCGAGGTGGCGGACGACGGTGCGGGATTCGACACGTCGCTAGTGCACTGACGCAGAAATAGATTTCATGTTCCGCCGGCGGAGCACATCGTCGGCGGTCTTCACCCAGACGAAGGGATGTTTGCGGTCATCCCAGCTGTCCAA
>Ga0208565_1000346_pt1 | contig 36492 bp, 26 predicted proteins | sample Sb_taG_7_FD_187706 | JGI IMG/M metagenome (GOLD analysis project Ga0208565, IMG submission 187706) | Peat soil microbial communities from Weissenstadt, Germany - Sb_50d_2_FS metaG (SPAdes) (version 2) | ecosystem: Environmental > Terrestrial > Soil > Wetlands > Peat | place: Germany... | reverse complement strand
GTAGCCGCCGGGTGTGCCGCCGCTTGGGTAGCCGGGCGTGCCGCCGCTGGGGTAGCCGCCGCCGGGCGTGCCGCCGCTGGGGTAGCCGCCGCCGGGCGTGCCGCCGACATAGCCACCCCCGGGCGAGCCGCCGGGGTAGCCGCCGCCTGGGAAGGATCCCGGTCCCTGGATGACGCCCTGCACGGACGCGAACTCATCGCCGGTCAGTTGCTGGTTCTGCGCCGCCTGCTGTAGCACTAGATCCATGCCTTCCTTGCGCATCCGCATGTCGGCATAGATGAGCACGATAACGCCGGTCATTATCGTGGTCGTTAGCGTGTAGATAACGATCTCGCCGACGAAGAAGACGATGATCGCGGCAGAGACACCCGCCGTGTTCGAGCCGAAGCCGGCCCCGGTCAGGCCGGCGATCAGCTCAAGCGGAACGGTAATTACCAGGCTGACCACGAACAACATGAGATACGCGAGCAGGAAAGTACCGAACACTCGCCAGTAGCTGCCTCGGATTAGCCGCCACGAACGGCCGATGGCGGAGATCGGGCCCTGCCGCTCCAGCACCACTACCGGAATGGTCAGGATCACCATGATCCCCAGCCACGTCTCTAGGACCAAGACCGGAATGACGGCCCAGCCGTGCAGGATCAGGAACAGCGGAATCGAGATTGCCGCGAAGATCACCATGAGCAGGAGAATCGCGAGGATTACCCAAAGCGGCCTGGAGATACGCACAGCGTCGGCGATGCTGATCTTGCGTCCAAGCACGCCCCGCCCCATCGCGGCCGTGAGTCCGCCCGTCATGACACCCAGGAGCAGGAGGACGGGAAAAACGACAAAGAAGAACAGGCCCGGGTGACTGATCGCACTCGCGATGACTCCGAAGATCACCCCTACCACAACAGCGACCGTCAGCACGATCGCCGTTAGGCCAAGTGTGGTAGCCGGGTTCTGCCTGATCAGGTTGAACGCGCCGCTGAGGATATCGCCAAGCCCGAGGGGGCGAAGCGGAATGCCGCCGGGTGACGGAACGCCGACCGGATTCCAGCCGCCCGGCTGGCCGTACTGTCCGTAACCGGGCTGAGCATACTGCGCGTAACCGGGCAGACCGTACCCCGCCTGCCCAAAGGCCGGCTGCCCGGGCGCGCTGTCCGGTTGTCCGTAGCCGGGTTGTCCGTAGCCTGGCTGTCCGGGCGCGCTGTCCGGTTGTCCGTAGCCGGGTTGTCCGTAGCCTGGCTGTCCGGGCGCGCTGCCCGGTTGCCCGTAGCTCGGCTGTCCGTAGCCTGGCGGGGCAGGTTGCGTAACGCCAGGCTGGCCATAGGTCGGCTGCGGGTATCGGGGTTGGGTGACCGGTTCTGCTGGCTGACCCGTTGGCGAATAACCGGGCTGCTGGCCGTAACCGGGCTGACCGGGTGATGCGGTATCTGGTTGCTCGCCGGAGCCCGGCTGGCCGGCGGTCGGCTGGTCCTGGCCTCCCCACGGCGGTGTGTCGGTCATGGTCGTTCTCTCGGTCGGCCGACGTAGCACATCGGCGTGGGCGGAGCGGCACTCGCTGCCCCGGCGGCTTCGCTCATACTTGCATAAAGTGCACTGTGATGTGGCGCGGCGAGGTCGCGGCCCGCCCGGTGCGGCGCGCACACTCAAGGGGTGAGCATCATCGCGCTGCGCTGGCTCGACCCGCCAGCGGGCCCGGCCATCGAACTGCTTGACCAGACCCGCCTCCCGGCCGTCGAGACTATGGTGACCTGCTCGGACGTGCCCTCGCTGGTGGACGCGATCCGCCGCCTGGTGGTCCGCGGCGCGCCGCTGCTCGGCATCGCCGGTGCGTTCGGCGTGGCGCTGGCCGCGGCCAGGGGCGACGATGTCGGCGCCGCCGCTGCGGCGATCGAGCAGGCCAGGCCGACCGCCGTCAACCTCGGGTGGGGCGCCAGGCGCGCGCTTGGCGCATACCTGCGGGCCATGGCGGATCCGGATCCTGAGGCGAAACGGGCCGCACCCGCCGCTGCCCTGCACGAGGCCCGGTCGATTGCCGCGCAGGACGCGCAGGCGTGCGCCGACATGGCAGCGAACGGCCTTGCCCTCGTGCCGGAGCGGGCCAGGATCCTGACGCACTGCAACACCGGCTCCCTGGTCACCGCCGGGGAAGGGACCGCGTTCGGGCTGATTCTGGCCGCGCACCGGGCTGGCAGGCTGGCCATGCTCTGGGTCGACGAGACCAGGCCGCTGCTGCAGGGAGCCAGGCTCACTGCCTATGAGGCCCGCAAGGCCGGGCTGCCGCACCGGGTGCTGGTTGACTCGGCGGCTGCGTCGCTGCTGGCGGCCGGCGAGGTAGACCTGGTCGCGGTCGGTGCTGACCGGATCGCAGCCGATGGCAGCGTGGCAAATAAGGTCGGCACCTACCCGCTGGCCGTGCTGGCCAGGCATCACCGGGTCCCGTTCGTGGTGGTTGCTCCGGTCTCCACGATTGACTTCGACACGCCCGACGGCTCGGCGATCGTGGTTGAGCAGCGCGCAGCGCAGGAGGTGACCTACCTGATCGGGCAGCAGGTCGCGCCCGAGGGGAGCCTTGCGTACAACCCGGCGTTCGATGTGACCCCGCCGGACCTGATCACGGCCATCGTCACCGAGCGAGGCATCGTCCAGCCCGTTACAGCGGGTAATCTGCGTGTTCTGGGCGCGGAACCGTAGCCGTGCGTGCTTCCGTGCCGCCGTTTCCATGGAACGATGGGGATTATGAAAGGTCGCGTGCTGGTCGTCGATGATGACGCCGCCCTTGCCGAAATGCTCGGAATCGTCCTGCGTGGCGAGGGATTCGAGCCGACGTTCGTGGCCGACGGAGACCGGGCGCTCGAGGCGTTCCGGGACACCAAGCCGGATCTGATCCTGCTTGACCTGATGCTGCCCGGCATGGACGGCATCGACGTCTGCCGTCAGATCAGGGCCGAGTCCGGTGTCCCGATCGTCATGCTGACCGCCAAGAGCGACACCGTTGACGTGGTGCTCGGGCTTGAGTCAGGAGCGGACGACTACATAGTCAAGCCATTCCAGGCGAAGGTCCTGATCGCCCGGGTCCGGGCCCGGTTGCGGCGCACCGACGATCCGGCCCCGGAGATGCTGACCATCGGAGACGTGAGCATCGACGTCGCCGGGCACTCGGTGAAGCGGGCTGGCACGCCGATCAGCCTGACACCGCTGGAATTCGACTTGCTGGTGGCACTGGCCCGCAAGCCGCGGCAGGTGTTCACCAGGGAAGTGCTGCTTGAGCAGGTCTGGGGATACCGGCATGCGGCTGACACCCGCCTGGTCAATGTGCACGTGCAGCGACTGCGCGCCAAGATCGAGCGAGACCCGGAGCGGCCTGACATCGTGGTCACGGTCCGCGGAGTCGGCTACAAGGCGGGACCGGGCTGAGCACGCCAGGCCGGTCCCGGCTGCATCCGGCAGGTCGGCCGGTGGCCGCGAGTCGGCCCGGCTGGCGGTTCATCCTGCGGAGAAGGATCGCGGCTGGGTCAACGGCCAGCGATGAGGCGCCCCGCGCGGCCGCTGACGCTGGCCCGACTGCGGAGTCCGGACAGGCGGACGGCCAGGCGGGTCACATCGGTCAGGCACCTGAGGCCGGCCGACCCGGTCAGACACCTGAGGCCGGCCAACCGGGTCAGGCCAGCCGCCTGGCAGGCGTGCTGCGGGCGCTGGCCAGGAATGCCGCGCAGGTCAGCTCGAGAGCCGTTGCGCTGCTGAAGCATCTTCGGCTGCGCTGGCGCAGCTCGCTGCAGCTGCGGGTAGTGAGCACCACCCTGGTCATATCAGCGATCGTGATCTCGGTTCTCGGCTTCTTCCTGATGCAGCAGATCGCGGCGAACCTGCTGGGGCAGGCGGCGGCGTCGGCTCGAACTCAGGCATCGGACGGCCTGGCCTTCGCTCAGACGGAGGCAGGCGTGACCAGCCAGCCAGACGCATCGGCCGGCACCGTGATGACGAACGTGCTCGGCAGCCTCACTGCCAGCGATGAGAACTCTGGGGATGAATACGGCGTCGCTGTCGTGTTGCCGCCAGACCCGACTCAGCCGAGGTTCCCGTACGCATACTCCACCAATCTGCCGGTCGGGTGGCTGCCCAAGTCGATGATCGAGCGGGTAGGCGACGATCGCACCAGACCTGACTTCATCTACGCCCGGCTGCCGTATCCAGCTGAGGGCAGCCCGCTGACGCCCGGCCTCCTGTACGGGGCGCCGTTCGGAAGTGCCTACCAGTTGTACTACTTCTTCCCGCTGACCCAGCTTCAGCAGGAGCTGCTGCTCGTGCAGCGCACCCTGGCTCTGGTGGGCCTGGCGTTGGTATTTCTGCTTGCCGGGATCGCTTGGCTGCTGACCCGGTGGGTGGTCGTGCCGGTCGCCCGTGCCGCTCAGGGGGCGAAGCTGCTGTCCACCGGAAACCTGGATGAGCGACTGAGCGTGCACGGCAACGACGAGGTGGCTGCGCTCGCAACCTCATTCAACGAGATGGCCGCCAGCCTGCAGGAGAAGATGCGCCAGCTGGAAGAGCTGTCCCAGGTGCAGCGGCAGTTCGTGTCCGACGTATCCCACGAGCTGCGCACACCGCTCACCACAATCAGAATGGCCGCCGACCTGCTGTACGAGGCCAGAGAGCAGCTGGAGACGTCGGCTTCGCGGTCGGCCGAGCTGCTGCACAGCCAGCTAGGGCGATTTGAGGCATTGCTGGCCGACCTGCTGGAGATCAGCAGGTATGACGCGAACGCAGCGACACTCGACGCGGAGCTCGTGGACGTCTGCGACCTGGTGCGGTACTCCGCGGATGTCGCTCAGCAGCTCGCTGAGCGGCGGGGTGCCAGGATCGAGTTCATGCTGCCGGTTGAGGCGTGCGTAGCTGAGGTGGACCGGCGCCGGGTGGAGCGGATCCTGCGCAATCTGCTGGTGAATGCGGTTGAGCACGGTGAGGGCAGGGACGTGGTGGTCACGTCGGCAGCTGACCGTGACGCGGTGGCCGTCGTGGTACGAGATTACGGAGTCGGACTGGCTCCGGGCGAGGAGCACCTGGTCTTCGACCGCTTCTGGCGGGCCGATCCGGCCCGGGCCAGGACCATCGGCGGTACCGGGCTTGGCCTGGCGATCGCGCTGGAGGATGCCCGCCTGCACGGCGGCTGGCTTGAGGCGTGGGGACAGCCGGGCCGCGGCTCAGTCTTCCGGCTGACGCTGCCCCGCGCCGTCGGCTCGGAGCTGGCGGGCTCGCCGCTGCCGCTCGTGCCCGAGCAGGCTGAACTGGACATGATGGCGGCTCAGCCGCTCGACCCGAGGACCTCACCCCCGGAGCCGTCGGATCGGGTGACGATGGTGTCCAGGCAGGAGCGCGGATGAGAAGCCGCTTGCAGCTGGCTGCCGCGGTGGCGGGGATGGCTGCCACCGCGATGATTCTCGGCGCCTGCGCGAGCCTGCCGTCGAGCGGGCAAGTGCCGCTCACCGGACATTTCGGACCCAGGCTGGCGCAACAAGGAGTGGTATTCGTTCCTGACCCGCCCGGCGCGGGCTGGGGTCCCAGGGACATCGTGACCGGCTTCGTGATCGCCAGCGCCAGCGCCGACGACAATTTCGCGGTAGCGCGGGAGTACCTGACCAGCCAGTACAACGGGATCTGGAAGCCAGGGTGGGCCGCGACCGTCGTCGATCCGGCGCCCAATGTCACCTTGATCTCAATGTCGAGCCATGTCACTGGCGGGCACGGGCCGCTGGCGCAGGTAGAGCTGACTAGCCTGCATCAGGCGATCCTGGCGGCACCAGAGAGCTATGAAGCCGGTCATCTGCTGGTGTCAACCGGCCCGAGCGTATTCAAGTTCGTGCTGACCCAGCAAAATGGCCAGTGGCGGATCGATGGCATCTACATCAACGGCGCGCCAGCGCCGCCGACGCAGTTGCTGCTCACCAGTCCCGACTTCGTGCGTGACTACCAGGCTCGCAACCTGTACTTCTTCCCGGCGAAATCGTCGGCCAGCACCCTGATCCCCGATACGGTCTTCATCCCGCAGCAGGCTGGCCCTGGCGCCGGCGCCCAGGGTCTGGCCGACGCGCTGAAGACGTCGCGGCGGGCCGGCTGGCTTAACGAAGCCACGAGCACCGCCTTCCCGGCCGGAACGACGATCGACGTGCAGGTCAGCGGCATCAAGGCGGTGGTCGACCTCGGCGGTACCGCCAAGAAGGCGAGCCCTGCGCAGCTGCGCCGGATGGCCGCGCAGCTGGTCTGGACCCTGACCAGCACGTCGTACTCGGCGCCAGCCACTATCCGGTCGGTGGAACTCCTGGTGAACCACAAAGCCTGGTCTCCGGGCGGCATCCAGCAGCCGCTGTTGCCCAGGGATTTCGCCTCGTGGGTACCACGTCGGCCGGATGCCCGGCTGTACTTCCAGGTCGCCAGAGCCGCAGCCGAGCCCCAGGTGCAGGCCTGGCCGGCTGGGACCGCGCCGGTGCCGGTGACGCTGCCGAGAATTCCTGGTCATGGATCCTTCACCGCGATCGCAGTGTCGCCAGGCACGCCGAGCCAGGCGTACTTCGCTGGCTGCCGTGGCAAGGATGTCTACCTAGGACCGCTGCAGCGCGGCACGCCGGTGGTCAGGCAAACACTGGCCGTCAACTGCACGTCGCTGAGCTGGCAGCTCGGCCAGGACGGCCAGCCGAATCTCTGGGTGCCGGATGGACATGAGATCTTGATGCTGGCGGCCGGCGGGCCAAGTGGCGAAGCCGGTCAGACGGTGGTCGTGACCCCGGCGCTGCCGGCCGGCGACACGGTGACCTCGCTGCAGGTGGCGCCCGATGGGGTGCGGGTGGCGATGATCGTGCACACCGGTGCCGGTTCCGAAATCATGCTGGCTGCGATCAGCCAGACGCAGTCGAACATGTACCTGGGGCAGAATGGCGAGCTGGTAACGGTTGGATCAGACATACTGGCGCCGCTGGCGCTGAGCTGGCTGGACCCCGATGATCTGCTGGTACTTGACGGGTCCGCTGGTGCCGGGGACCGGCTGTACCAAGTACCGCTTGATGGCGGAGTCCCGGCTCAGGTCATCACGCCGGCGAACACGACCTCGGTCGCGGCCAGCGACTCGGCCGTCGTCGTCGGGACGGAGCAAGCCGGCCGGTCACCCGCGGAGATCCAGGAGCAGATCTGGATTTCGCCAGGCCTGAACGGGCCGTGGCGGCGGCTCACCGAGCGGGGCTTCTCACCGGTCTTTCCTGGCTGACACCAGCGCGCTGACCTGCGCAGGCGTGACCGCGACGGAGGACCGGGCGGGCGGCGAAGATCAGGGTCACCCGGCACCTGACATCTGGCCCGGACAGGACTAGCGTCGGTGTCATGGCACCCGTCCGGGTCCGTGGTTGCGCTCGGAAGTCCGTCCCGCCAGCGGGGCGGCTCCGGCAAGCCGATGCTAGCCGCAGGCGAAACGGCCCACGTAAGGCGACTTATCGTCGACCGATCACGGTGCGGCTTAGAGGTAAGTCCTGCCTCGCCCTGGGGATCCGACATCCCCTGGGTTGGGAGAAGGGCAGTAGTGGCACAAGCAGGCTGCGAAACCCTCTGCAGGCGGATGTGGGGTCGAAGACCAGGTCGGCCGGGCGGGTGCCGCTTTCCCCACCAGATGGAAGGGGGCTCATGTGATGGAAATCATCTTCAAGGGCAGGCAGACGGATGTGCCTGCACGGTTCCGTAAGCACGCCACTGCCAAGCTGAACAAGCTGGAGAAGCTCGACCAGAAGGCAATCAGAGTGGATGTGGAGGTGTCCGTCGAGCGCAATCCACGGCAGGCGAGTCAGAAAGAACGGGTCGAACTCACGATCAGATCCCGCGGCCCGGCCATCCGGGCGGAAGCCGCTGCTGAGGATCGGTTCGCAGCGCTCGACCTCGCGCTCGCTAAGCTGGACTCGCGGCTGAGGCGGTCACTCGACCGCAGGAAGAACCACTACGGCGGACATGGGTCAGTCCGGCTCGTCGACCTACCTGAGGGCGAGACTCAGCTACCAGCTGGGGCGCTGGCAGTGCCGGAGCAGCCGACGGCCGCCCGGATAGACATATCGCCGTCCGCCGCTTCGGTAGCTCAGGAAGGCGCCGCAGCCGACGATGTCGTGCCTATTGAGATGGAGGGCGACGGCCCGCTGGTGGTCCGGCAGAAGTTCCATCAGGCCAGGCCGATGACTATCGACCAGGCTCTGCTGGAAATGGAACTGGTAGGCCATGATTTCTATCTTTTCCGTGACATCGACGGCGGCATCCCAAGCGTCGTCTATCGCAGGCGGGGTTACCAGTACGGCGTCATCCGCCTGCTGGACAACGCGGTTAGCCACGCTGGGCCGCAGCCGGCTGCGACCGGTCGCGGAGCGGACGCGGCGACCCGGCCCGAGCCGGCGGCGTTCGGTAACGGCCGGGCAGCGGCAGGTGCCAGCGGTAACGGTACGGCCGCGCTGCGATCGGGGTGATCGCCAGTACGGCAGTACTGACCGGGCGGCGATTGCCAGCAGGCTGATAGTCAGCAAGAGTTTGATCACAGGGCGATCGGGATCGCCGCGGCGCGCGGCGCGGTTCGGCCGCGCCGCGCGCAGCGCATGGCGCGGTTAACAGTGACGAGAGGGACCGGCATGGCAGCCAGCGCGCAGGCCGATGAGGCGGCGACAGACGCCGGACAGCGTCCCGAGCCGATCCGGACGCTGATCGTCGACGATCATGCTCTGTTCCGCCGTGGCCTGGAGATCGTGCTGGTCACCGAGCCCGACATCGAGGTTGTTGGCGAGGCCAGCGACGGCGCCGAGGCGGTGCAGAAGGCAGGGGAGTCGCTGCCGGACGTCGTTCTGATGGACGTCAGGATGCCTCGCAGGGGCGGCCTTGAGGCTTGCCGGGCGATCAAGGATGTCTGCCCAAGCGCAAGGATCATCATCCTCACCATGAGCGACGAAGAGGAGGATCTGTTCGAGGCGATCAGGGCGGGAGCTAGCGGCTACCTGCTCAAGGACATCCCGCTTGACCAGGTCGCCGAGGCCGTCCGGGCCGTGCACGGCGGGCAGTCTCTGATCAGCCCGCCGATGGCCGGCAAGCTGCTTTCTGAGTTCGCGGCGCTGGCCAAGCGGGCTGCCGATGACCGGCCGGAGCAGGTCCCGGCGCCGAAGCTGACCGACCGGGAGATGCAAGTGCTCAAGCTGGTCGCACGCGGCATGAACAACAGGGACATCGCGAAGGAACTCTTCATTTCCGACAATACGGTCAAGAATCACGTCAGGAACATCCTGGAGAAGCTGCAGATCCACTCGCGGATGGAGGCAGTGATGGTGGCCGTGCGGGAGAAGCTGATCGAGCTCAGCTGAACTCGGCCAATGCGGCGGTCAGCCTGGCCAGCAGCTGCGGCTGACGCAACTGCTCAATCCGGACGTCATGACAGCCGACCCAGCCCGCTGCCTCGGTGAGGGCTCGCGCCATCGGCCTGATCGCCGCAACGGAATTCAGCGACAAGGCACGGGCGACCAGCGTCCGGCCGCTGCGGGCCGGATCGGCCCAGCCCATGAGTGTGCCTCGGGCGAGCAGCGGCATCGTGTAGTACCCGTGGACTCGCTTGCCGCTCGGCACGTAGGCCTCCAGGCTGTGTTCGAACCTGAACATCCGCCTGGTGCGCTTCCGGTCCCAGAGCACGGAGTCGAACGGCGACAGCAAGGTAACCCGGTGGCGGCCTGAACCACCGTCCGCGGCGGCCACGGCAGCCGGATCTGCCCAGGCGTCGGCTTCGGTGCCGTCCGGCCCGCTGATCCGCACCGGCATCAGCCCGGCCGCCAGGGCGACATGAGCGACAGAGCGGCTGCCCGTCGCTCGGCTGCGAGCCGACGAGGAGATGCGCTGGTAATCGGCGAGGTCAGCAGGGGTAACCACGCCCAGCGCCCGGCCGGCCGCCGCGGCCAGGTGGATATGGCATTCGTCATCTGCTGGATCGGCGTCGAGCAGTTCGGCCGGCAGCACTCGCTCGGCCAAGTCGTAGACCCGGCGCCAGCCGGTCCGCCGCGCGCAGATCACGTCCCCGGTGTCCAGCAGCCACTCGACGGCGATCTTGGTGTCCGACCAGTCCCACCAGGCTCCGCCGTTCTTCGCCCCGCCCAGCTGGGTCGCCGTCAGTGGCCCCTCGGATCGCAGCCTGGCCAGGACGTCGGCGCAGACGCCGGGGTGGCTCTGATGCCAGCGCAGCCCCCTGGCGCGGAACCCACGCCGCCGGAACGCGTAGTACGGCCACTCCTCGATCGGCAATACGCAGGCCGCGTGCGACCAGTATTCGAAGGCACCTGCCGTATCCGGGTGCCAGTAGGCACGCTCGATCTTCGCCCGCGGAATCGCGCCTAGCCGCGCGTAGGCCACCAGCTCGTGCGAACGGGCCAGGACGCTGATCGTGTCCAGCTGGACGGCGCCGAGCCGACGGAGCATGCCAGCCACGCCGCCCCGTCGCGCCGCGGTACCGACCAGGCCCTGTGCCTGCAGGGTAATGAGCCGGACGTCGTCGGGCGTGAGCTTCAACTCGGGCGCGGGAGCATTATGCCCAGTCACGATTGGAGCGTAGCCCGAGCTGCCGACAGCCTGCTTTAGTACCAGTCCTCGAAGGTTCTTGTCGCGAATGACATCAGCAGCCCGACCACCGCCACGGCGGTGCCTGCCCAGAACAGCCACCAGGTCGGGCCGTGATGGCCGAACATGAGCGCCAGACCGCCGATCAGGAAACCGGCCATCATGATCGAGACCGCCACCCACGAGATCATCCGCCCGTGGAACGACGGATAGGCCGTACCGCCGTGCGCCTCGTTGACCGCCACCCTGGCCGACTCGCTGATCGCCACGCCATCCGGCAGCGAGCCCCCCATCGTGCCGGGTTCGGTTTGGTTCGCCATCCGCGCTGCTCCTCTCGCTCCGCCTGGCCGCGTGCATATCATTGTGGCGAGGGCCTTCGGCCAGCACGCTGTCACCCCCGGCACTGGGCGCAGATCATGTTATTCGCGCGGCAGACCAGGTTCAGCGTTACTAGGGCAGTCTTGGCGGCTCGGCATTGCTCGCCGTCTCGCCTACCATGGCTGTCAAAGGTTGTACTGGCCGGCCGCGCCGCAAATCCACACCGGCGCGTCGCCTCCGGCGGGATCCGGGGCGCGGTCTGGAATCCAGTCAGACGATCCGCGAGGAGCGCGACGAGACGTGCCAGCAATTATCGATAAGGTCCTGCGCGCTGGCGAGGGCAAGATCCTTCGGCAGCTGCACCGGGTCGTCGGGCAGGTCAACTCCATCGAAGAGGACTACGCAGCGCTCTCCGACGCAGAGCTGCGGGCCATGACCGACGAGTTCCGGCAGCGCTACGCGGACGGCGAGACACTCGACGAACTGCTGCCTGAAGCGTTCGCGGCCGTGCGGGAGGCAGCCAAGCGAACGATCGGCCAGCGGCACTTCGATGTCCAGCTGATGGGCGGCGCTGCCATGCACATGGGCAACATCGCCGAGATGAAGACCGGTGAGGGCAAGACGCTGACCGGAGTCCTGGCCGCTTATCTGAATGCGCTTCCCGGCAAGGGCGTGCATGTCGTCACCGTCAACGACTACCTGGCCAAGCGCGACGCCGAGTGGATGGGCCGGATTCACCGCTTCCTCGGCCTGGAGGTCGGCGTCATCCTGGCCAGCATGGAGCCGGACGAGCGCCGCAGGCAGTACGCCGCCGATGTGACTCACGGCACGAACAACGAGTTCGGCTTCGACTACCTCAGGGACAACATGGCCTGGGGCCAGGAGGAGTGCGTACAGCGCGGCCACGTCTTCGCCATCGTTGACGAGGTCGACTCGATCCTGATCGACGAGGCCAGGACGCCGCTGATCATCAGCGGGCCGGCCGACCAGAACAGCGTCTGGTACAGCGAGTTCGCCAAGATCTTGCCGCGGCTGCGCCGTGGCGAGGACGGTGAGGGCGACTACGAGGTCGACGAGAAGAAGCGCACGGTCGGAATTCTTGAGTCCGGCGTGGCCAAGGTGGAGGACTGGCTCGGCATCGACAACCTGTACGACCCGGCGAATACCCACCTGGTTGGGTTCCTCAACAACGCGATCAAGGCGAAGGAGTTGTTCAAGAAGGATAAGGATTACGTCGTCTCCGGCGGCGAGGTCCTGATCGTGGATGACTTCACCGGACGCATCCTGCACGGGCGCCGCTACAGCGATGGCATGCATCAGGCGATCGAGGCCAAAGAGGGCGTCAAGATCATGGACGAGAATCAGACCCTCGCCACGATCACGCTGCAGAACTACTTCCGGCTCTACGAGAAGCTGGCCGGGATGACCGGTACGGCCATGACCGAGGCGAACGAGTTCCACCAGACGTACAAGCTCGGTGTGGTGCCGATTCCGACCAACATGCCGATGATCCGGCTGGATCAGCCCGACGTGGTGTACCAGACCGAGCAGGCGAAGTTCGACGCGGTGGTCGAGGATATCGCCGAGCGGTGCGACGAAGGCCAGCCCGTGCTCGTGGGCACGGTCAGCGTGGAGAAGTCCGAGCTGCTCTCCAGGATGCTCAAGCGGCAGGGGATACCGCACGAGGTCCTGAACGCCAAGTACCACGAGCGTGAGGCCACCATCGTGGCGCAGGCCGGTCGCAAGAGCGCGGTGACTGTCGCGACCAACATGGCCGGCCGTGGTACGGACATCATGCTAGGCGGTAACCCGGAGTTCCTGGCCGACCTGGAACTGCACCAGCGCGGCCTGTCCCCGGTGGAGACCCCGGAAGACTTTGAGGCGGCCTGGCCGGAAGCGGTGGAAAAGGCGAGGCGCGCGGTCGCTGAGGAGCACGAAGAGGTTGTCTCGCTCGGTGGCCTCTACGTGCTCGGCACGGAGCGGCACGAATCGCGCCGGATCGACAACCAGCTACGCGGCCGGTCTGGTCGGCAGGGTGACCCGGGCCTGTCGCGGTTCTACCTGTCCTTCGAAGACGACCTGATGCGCAGGTTCAACGGGGACAAAGTCGCCCAGTTCCTGGAGTGGGCCAAGACCGCACCGGATGTTCCGATCGAGTCCAAGGCCGTGACCCGCTCGATCAGGTCGGCGCAGACTCAGGTCGAGCATTTCAACTTCGAGATGCGCAAGGACCTGCTCAAGTACGACGACGTGATGAACCGGCAGCGGCAGGTTATTTACGCCGAGCGGCACCGGGTGCTAGCCGGCGAGGACCTGCACGAGCAGGTGCGCGGCATGATCAACGAGGTGGTCGCTGATTACGTCACGAACGCCACCGCCGAGGGCTTCGCCGAGGAGTGGGACCTGGACCAACTCTGGCGCGCCTTCCGCCGGCTCTACTCGGTCGGCATCACGCTCGACCAGCTAATTGAGGACGAGGGCGGTGAGCGCTCGTTCCTGACCGCCGCGGTCATCACCGAGCGGATGCAGGCTGACGCCCAGGCGGCCTACGACCGTCGCGAGGACGAGCTGACCGCCGAGGTCCTGCGCGAGCTTGAGCGGCGGGTGGTGCTCTCGGTGCTCGACACGAAGTGGCGCGAGCATCTGTATGAGATGGACTACCTGCGCGAAGGCATCTCGCTGCGCGCCATGGCCCAGCGCGACCCGCTGGTCGAGTACCAGCGCGAGGGTTACGAGCTGTTCGGCGCGATGATGGACGCGATCAAGGAGGAGTCGGTCGCCAACTTGTTCAACCTCACGGTCGAGGTCCAGCAGAGTCCGATCGTTGGTGAAGCCGGCCCGGACGGCGAGTGGACCGGCGCGCCAGGTCTGATGGCCGCAGGTCCTAGCCCGGCTGTGGTCAAGGACCAGCCGCCCGCCGGGCCAGATCACCCGCTTCGGGCAGCTGCCAGGTCCGAGCAGCCGCTCCCGGCGGCCGCCAGGTCCGAGCGACCTGCCCCGGCAGCGGACAGGTCAGCCCAGTCGGCCGTGCCTGCCGCCTTCGCTCCGCGCGGTCTGGCGCAGCCGAAGCGCCCTGGCAGGCTTCAGTACAGCGCGCCGAGCGAGGACGGATCGGGTACGGCCGTGCAAAGCAGCAGGTCGGGTGCCCGCACGGATTACTCCAAGGTCGGCAGGAACGAGCCCTGCCCGTGCGGCTCAGGCAAGAAGTTCAAGCTCTGCCACGGCGACCCCAGAAACCGTTAGCCCTCGCACCGCCCGGCCCGTTAGGCGGCTTCCAGGGCCGTGCAGCACCACCGGTCGGGCTGATCTGGACCTCCGGCGCGAGCGGTCGGTTCGGGGCCGGCCCGATGACCCATGCCCGGTGTGGGTGCTCGGCCCGGCGCGCGCGCGCGATCTTCCCGAGGAGCTAGCCGCGGCTCGGCCGGATGACCTGGCCGGGCCGCCCGGATCCGTTCAAGCCGAACTGCCAGGGCCCGGACTCGCTGACCCATGCTGACGATGATTGTCATCTCCAGTACATCAGGGGCGGGACAAGTTACGATGACGCGCCGGACCCGAGGCTGCTGTGCGGTGGCAAGGAGCGGCCCGAGCTGACTGATCCGCTTGCGGGTCTGCTCGGTGGTCCAGGGCACGATCTGGCGGGGCGGCCGGGATCCGGCCAGCGTCTCGGCCAGCACCTGGGCGAACTGGCTAGGCCAGGGGCCGTGCACTGCGGATCGTGGCGCGGGTACGGCCGTCGCAGCGACTCGGTCGCTGGTCGCAGCGGATGCAGCCCTGGCTGCGGGGGTCGCCACCACCGGCTCGCCGTCCGGCGGCGCTGCGTTAGTCGCTGCGTTCGCGTTGGTCAGCACGCAGATCGCCGGTCCGACCGAAGGATCTGCCCCGGCGGCGGTCGACCAGGACCCTGCGTCGTCATAGGGCGGTGCGGTGTCAGGAACCGGAATCTGGCGGACAGCAACGGCGTCGGGCAGCGGTCCGCGGTCAGCGATCCGGCGGGTCACGGGGGTACCCACGAGCGGCAGCGGTCCGGTGCCCTCGGCTGGCGCAAGTGGCGGAAACTCTGGCATGGCTGAGTTGTACCTCGCGCTGGTGACACTGTCGCCGCCGACCGCCCTGCGGTCGGGCCGGCCGGCGCCAGTGAGCCCCGGCAGGCTAAGCCCGCTGGCCTGCACCGTTCCGGCACTGGCGGCCGGGTTCATGAGCTGGGCTGGAATGCGCTGACACCTTGCCTGGTTCAACTATTGGTCAGGCACCCGATACTCCAGGAGATCTCCCGTGCGACTGCCGCCGCTGGTCGAGCCGGCTACCGAACTCAGTACTAACGAGGTCAAACGTTACTCCAGGCATCTGATCATCCCCGATGTCGGGATGACCGGACAGAAGCGGCTGAAGAACGCGAAGGTGCTCTGCGTGGGCGCGGGCGGGCTAGGCTCTCCGGCCCTGCTTTACCTCGCTGCCGCCGGAGTGGGCACGCTCGGAGTGATCGACTTCGACGTCGTCGATGAGTCGAACCTGCAGCGGCAGATCATCCACGGCCAGTCCGATGTCGGCAGGCCGAAGGCGCTTTCGGCTCGGGACAGCATCAAGGAGGTCAACCCCTACATCACCGTTGTGGTGCACGAGGAGTCGCTGGACTCGGACAACGTGATGGAGATTTTCGCCGGATATGACCTCATCGTGGATGGGACTGACAATTTCGCCACGAGATACCTGGTCAATGACGCCTGCGTGCTGCTCGGCAAGCCGTACGTGTGGGGATCGATCTACCGGTTCGACGGCCAGGCTAGCGTGTTCTGGGCTGAGTACGGCCCGTGCTACCGCTGCCTTTATCCAGAGCCCCCGCCGCCTGGCATGGTCCCGTCCTGCGCCGAAGGAGGCGTGCTCGGCGTGCTGTGCGCGTCGATCGGGTCCATCCAGGTCACCGAGGCCATCAAGCTCATCACGGGGATCGGCGAGTCGCTGGCCGGTCGGCTGATGATCTATGACGCGCTGGAGATGAGTTACCGGTCGCTGAACATCAGGAAAGACCCGGACTGCGCGATCTGTGGCGACAACCCGTCGATCACCGAGCTAATCGACTATGACGCGTTCTGCGGTGCGATCTCGGCGGACGCGCAGGATGCTGTCTCCGGCTCGACCATCACGGCGACTGAGCTGAAGACGATGCTCGATCGGAACGATGACATCTTCCTGGTCGACGTCAGGGAGCCGAACGAGTACGAGATCGTGTCCATCCCTGGAGCGATGCTGATACCCAAGGACAAATTCCTTACCGGAGCGGCGCTTGAACTGCTTCCTCAGGACCGCCGGATTGTGCTGCATTGCAAGTCGGGCGTGCGCAGCGCGGAGTGCCTTGCGGTAGTGAAGAACGCCGGATTCTCGGACGCGGTGCACGTCGGCGGTGGGATTCTCTCCTGGGTGAACACGGTCGATCCGTCACTGCCGGTCTACTGAGCCGCGCATGATGATGCGAAGGCAGCATGCGGGAGGCGCCGTAGGCGTCGGCCATTTCTGGCCTTAACATCATCAGGTGGCGATTCAGCCGGAGTATTCGGACGGCCAGGGCGGCCCGATGCTGGCCCAGCCGGCCGGACCAGCCGGACCAGCCGGGCCAGGTGGCGCCCGTCGCCGCCGTCGTCGCCCGGCTCTGGCCGTGATGATGGCCACGCTCGGCCTGGTCGGCCTGGCTCTGGCTGGCGTCGGGATCTCCAGGCAGCTCCTGCCGCGCACGTTCACTCCCGCGCAGCGGAAACAGATCGAAGCATGGGAGCTTGCCAGGCGCTGGCGGGTGACACCGAGGACAGAGATCTTTCCGCTCCTCATTCGCTACCGGCTGTCTGGCGGGCAACTCGGATCTGGAGCGCTGACCTTGACCGCGCGCCGCCTGGAGATTGCCCAGCAAGCCAGCTGCGCCGGTGCGGCGGGCCCCGGCGTGGGCTTGCTCCGGATGCTCGACCGCAGCGGCTGCGAAGCCCTGCTCCGCGCGACCTATGCCGATGCGTCAAGCAGCCTGGTGCTGACAGTAGGCGTCGCGGTGCTGCGGAACGGATCCGGCGCGACGACGACCGCTCGGTACCTGACTCACGGAACTTCGGGCGAGCGTGGTGGGATCGCCGTCCAGCCCATTCTGAGCCCGGTGCCCGTATCCGGTACACCGGCCTCGGAGTTCGGAACCCGGCAGCGCCAGTTGTCCTGGGTGGTCAGCGCGGGCCCATATCTGGTCGTCGCGACCGTAGGCTATGCCGATGGCCGCCCGCGGGTGCCGGTAGTGACGGATAGCTACGCATACGTCGAGATGACGAGCCTGGCTGACGGAGTCGCGGCCGCGATCGCGAACCCGCTGGGAGCGCCGCCTCCGGTGCCGCATTGCCCGGGAGCGCCCGCGTGCTGACCACAGCCGCCCGGCGGATTCGACGCTGCATCGCGGGCGTGATCGTCCTCGCCAGCGGGCTGGCACTGCCGCTGGCCGCCACGAATCCAGCCCGCGCTGATCCGGTGCGCGACGCTCAGCAGTGGGTGCTCAACGCCCTGGATGTTCCCAGTGCCTGGCAGCAAAGCCAGGGGCGCGGAGTGCTGGTTGCCGTGATCGACAGCGGGGTCAATCCCGACGTATCGGATTTGACAGGCTCGGTCAGCTCCGGTCCGGATCTAACTGGCGTAGCGACGCCCGTTACCAACCCAGGCTGGGGTATGCACGGCACCTGGATGGCGTCACTGATCGCCGGTCACGGTCATGGTCATGACGGACAAGACGGCATCACGGGAGTCGCGCCGCTGGCCAGGATCCTGTCGATCCGGGTTATCACGGACCGGTCAGATCCCGGTTATGCGAGGTACCAGGCTGAGCCGCCGGGCCGGGGCCAGCAGGAGCTAGCCACGGCGATCAGGTATGCGGTCACCCACGGCGCGGGCGTGATCAGCATGTCGCTCGGCTATGAAACACCCAGCCTGGCTGTGCTCGCCGCGCTGCAGCTAGCGCTGAACCACAATGTCGTCGTGATCGCCTCGTCCGGCAACTCGGGTACGGCACAGACGGCGCAGGGCGTTGGTCATGCGCCGTACTCGTACCCTGCCAACTACCTCGGGGTGCTTGGCGTGGCCGCGATCAACGAGGCTGGCCAGCCGGCCTACTTCTCCAGTGAGAACCTGTCTGTCCAGGTCGCAGCCCCAGGCGTGAACGTGCCTTCCCAGGGCAGAGACGGTAAGTACTGGCTGGTGAGCGGAACCAGCCCGGCTTGCGCGCTGACGGCCGGCGTTGCTGCGCTGATCAAGTCCAGGTTCCCGAAGCTGACGGCAACGCAGATTCGCCGTGCGATCACCAGCACGACACAGAACGGGCCGCCCGGTGGCTACAACGACCAGGTCGGTTTCGGCACCGTGGATGCCTCGGCCGCCCTGGCGGCCGCTGGTCGCCTGGCCAGGCAGATCCCGGGCGGGATCTCGCCGGCCGCGAGAGCAGAATCGGCGGGATACTTCGGCGACGGTCCGGCGGCCGTACCACCGGTTCCGGTGGCGCCACGGGGAATCGGTCGGCTGCTTCTGCTGTGCGCGCTGGCGGCCGGCTGCCTGCTGGTCGTCGCTGTCTCGGCTTGGTGGTTCGCTGCCGCGCGGCGGGCTGGCTCGATGGCAGGCGTGACTGGCGTGGCTGGCCCTGGCGCGGCAGGCCTGGCCGGACCGGCGACCGGGTTCCAAGGCATAGCGGTCGACCTGCGGTTCCCGGAGTCCGGCTACCCAGCGCAGCGGCCCGGTGCGGGTTATCCGGGTCAGGCCGGGCCGGGTCAGCCGTATCCGGGTGCGGGCTACCAGCCGCAGCCGGGCCAGTCGTACCCGGGCCAGGGTTATCCGGGTCAGGCCGGGCCGGGTCAGCCGTATCCGGGTGCGGGCTACCAGCCGCAGCCGGGCCAGTCGTACCCGGGCCAGGGTTATCCGGGTCAGGCCGGGCCGGGTCAGCCGTATCCGGGCCAGGGATATCCGGGTCCGGGTTACCAGCCACGGCCGGATCAGTCGTATCCCGGCCAGGGATATCCCGGCCAGCCTGGGCCAAGCCAGGCTGGGCCGGGTCAGCCGTATCCGGGTGCGGGCTACCAGCCGCAGCCGGGCCAGCCTGGGCCGGGTCAGGTGTATCCGGGTCCTAGCTATCAGCCCCAGCCAGGCCAGCCGCCGTATCCAGGTCCGAGCCACCAGCCGCAGTCGGGCCAGCCGGGGCCGGGCCAGCCGGGGCCGGGTCAGCTCCAGCCAGGTCAGTCAGTCCAGCCAGGTCAGCCGGGCCAGCCCGGGCAGTCCCAGCGTGGCCAGTCCCAGTCAGGCCAGCCTGACCCTGCCCAGGGTTACCCGGGTGTGGGTCACCAGGGCCAGACCCTGCCTGGCCGGCCGCCCCTGGCCGGTCCGCAATCGGGCCAGCCAGCCCAGCCGGGCCAGCCCGGGCAGTTCCAGCGTGGCCAGTCCCAGTCAGGCCAGCCTGACCCTGCCCAGGGTTACCCGGGTGTGGGTCACCAGGGCCAGACCCTGCCTGGCCGGCCGCCCCTGGCCGGTCCCCAGTCGGGCCAGCCAGCCCGGCCTGCCCAGCCGGGCCAGCCAGGTCAGGTACATCCTGGCCAACTCCAGCCAGGTCAGCCCGGTCAGTTCTCGCCGGGTCAGCCCGAGCCGACCACCGAACCGGACACCGAACCGCAGCCGAGATGGGAAGCCTGGACGCCGAACGGGCCTTTCGCGGTACCGGAGGGCGGCGATCCTGAGGATGAGACGAAGTGAGATCCCGGTCTGCTCAACCAGCAATAAGCGACTTCGCCAGCCGAGTACTCGACGTCGCTGAATCCATTCCGGCTGGCCGGGTGATGTCCTATGGCGACATTGCCGAGTATCTGGGCGAGGGCGGCCCCAGGCAGGTCGGACGGGTGATGACGCTATGGGGCGGCGGCGTGCCGTGGTGGCGGGTGGTGCATTCGGACGGTCGGCTGCTCTCCGGCCACGAACGCGAAGCTATCCGTCACTACCGGCAGGAAGGAACTCCGCTTCGGATCGGCTCCGATGGGGCACCAGGCCGCCTGGACATGAGCAGAGCACGCTGGACCATGCAGCACCGCTGACATCGGCTCGTCCTACCGCCACGGTTCAGCAGTAGCCGTCGCGAGGACTTTTGGCCCTTCTGTCGGCGGTCGCGGGCGAGCCCAATAGAGACATCTAGGCGAGCCGCCGATCGTTGAGCTCGAAATATCGCGGCGCGCAGTGGCCGAGCCGGAAGGACGGCGGCATGGAAGTCGTGATCGCGGTCGATGGCCTGGCCAAACGTTACGGCGGCACGGCAGTCGTGGACGATATCTCATTCGAAGTAGGTCGCGGTGAGATCTTCGGCGTCATCGGGCGGAACGGAGCTGGCAAGACAACGACGGTCGAGTGCCTGCAGGGTCTGCGCCGAGCCGACGCGGGACGAATCCGGGTACTGGGCCTTGACCCCATGACCGAGGCCACGGAGCTGCGCAAGCACATAGGGAGCCAGCTGCAGGAGTCATCGCTGCCGCAGCGGATCAAGGTCTGGGAGGCCGTGCGCTGGTTCGCGTCGTTCGCGTCCAACGCCCGCGATCCAGAGCAGCTGATGCGGCAGTGGGGCCTTGAAGACAAGAAGAACGCACACTTCTCCGATCTGTCCGGCGGCCAGCGCCAGCGGCTGTTCATCGCACTTGCTCTGGTGAACGATCCGGAACTGGTCTTCCTGGACGAGATGACCGCTGGCCTCGACCCGGCCGCCCGCCACACCGCGTGGGATCTGGTCAGGGAGGTCCGCGAAGCGGGGACGAGCGTGGTGCTCGTCACGCAGTACATGGAAGAGGCCGAGCGCCTGTGCGACCGGGTGGCGGTCTTCGAACGTGGCAAGATCGTCGCGCTGGACACGCCCGGTGCGCTGATCGCACGACACGCGCAGGAGATCACGGTGCGGTTCTCCGCAGCACAGCGTGACCTGAGCTGGCTGACGTCGGTGGCCGGTGTCAGTCAGGTCAACCACAGGAACAGCTTCGTTGAAGTCCGAGGAAGCGGCCCGCTGCTCGCGGAAGTCGCGGCAGCGCTGGTGCAGCACGGCATCCGCCCGCCCGATCTGCGGGCCGACCTGCCGGACCTGGAAGACGTGTTCCTATCGATAACGGGCCGAAGGAGTGATGAATGAGCGCGCGGGTCCTGCGGGCATCGACCTGGATCGAGGTAAAGCTCTTCCTGCGCGAGCCCATGACTGTCATCTTCACCCTGGCGCTGCCGCTGATCTTCCTGTTCGTGCTTGGCGGTGTCTTTGGAAACACCCCGAGTCCGAAGGTCTATGGCGGCCACGGGCCGCTTGACTTCTACGTCCCTGCTTACCTCGGGCTGGTCTGGGCGGCGATCGGCCTGCTCGCGTTGCCGCTGCATCTCGCGCGCTACCGCGAGGACGGTGTGCTCCGTCGCTTGCGTGCCTCGGCCGCGCCGGCCTGGACGGTATTCGGGTCGCAGGCCATCGTCGCCGCCGCGATCGCGCTCGCCGGTGCCGCGCTGGTCATTGGCGGCGCGGTTATCGTTTACGGGATCCATCAGCCGCGCTCCGTGGCTGGTGTCGTCGGCGCCTGGCTGCTTGCCGGGATCGTTTTCTGCGCCCTTGGGATTCTGCTCGCCTGCGTACCGACGTCGCGTGGCGCGCTCGGCGCCGGCCTGGGGCTGTTCTTCGTGATGATGATGCTGTCCGGGTCAGGCCCGCCGTTCGAGGTCATGACGCAGGTCATGCGCGACATCAGCAAGGTGCTTCCGCTCACCTACGTGGTCCGAATTCTCCAGGTGCCATGGCTCGGAACCGCATTCCACTGGAGCGACGTCGCAGTGGCGCTGGGAATGGCCCTGGCGGCCGCGGTCGCCGCGCGGTCCGCGTTCCGCTGGGAATGACAGAACGAAGCCACCGGATGGCGAGGGTGCTTGCCGTTGACCGTGCGGCAGCGCGGCGGCTGAGCCGCAACCGGTCCCGCGGGACGATCGACGACGATTCAGGTGACCTTCGGCACGTGACGTGCTAGGGCCCGCGAGCCAGCATTGTCGGTGACCCCGTACCGAAGGAGTTGGCCATGGCCGACAAGCGTTCAGATCTGGCCGGACCCGGGATCGGCGATTATCAGGAACTAGAGCTCGCCCTGCCCCGCGACTACACCTCGCTGCTGACACCGCGTGAGACGCAGCAGGCGATCTTCGCAGTGAAGCGGTACATCGAGGAGAACCTCTGCCGCGAGCTGAACCTGTTCATGGTGACCGTGCCGCTCATCGTCGGATCCGACAGCGGCGTCAACGACATGCTCGACCGGGACGGCTCTCGCACCCCGATCCAGTTCCACATCAGCAACGATCGTGACGTGCATCCAGTGGACGCCCAGGTCGTCCAGGCGGCGACCAAGTGGAAGCGGGTCGCGCTGCGGCAGTTTGAGTGTGCGCCCGGCGAGGGCATCTGCACCGACATGCGGGCGGTCCGCAAGGACTACTTCCTCGATCACGACCACAGCTGCTACGTGGATCAGTGGGACTGGGAGCGCGTGATGACCGCGGACCAGCGGAATCTTGACTTCCTTACCGAGATCGTCGGCAAGATCTGGCATGTGCTGGTCGGCGCGGAACGGTTCGCGCAGGAGATGTTCCCGGCCCTGAAGGACCCGCGCTATCCGAACCTGCCGGAGAACCTCACCTTCTTGCACGCCGAGGACATCCTGGATATGTATCCTGACCTGCCGCGTAAGCAACGGGAAACCAGGGTGCTGCAGGAGTACCCGGCGGTGTTCATCACCGGGATCGGCTGGCCGCTGCAAGATGGCTACCCGCACGAGATGCGCGCTGCCGACTACGACGACTGGATCACCGACACGTCCGCTTCCACCGGGAAGCCGACCCGCGGCCTCAACGGCGACATCCTGGTCTGGAACCACATCACCAAGCGCCGTCATGAGCTGACATCGATGGGCATCCGGGTCACCGCGCAGACACTGAAGCTGCAACTTGAGCACAGTGGTCAGCTCGACTTCCTCAAGCTCCCTTACCACCAGGGAATCCTGAGCGGCGAGCTGCCATTGTCGATCGGCGGCGGCATCGGCCAGTCCCGTACCCTGATGCTCCTGCTCCGCAAGGCGCACCTGGGTGAGGTCAGCGTGTCGGTGTGGCCAAAGATCCTGACCGACATGTGCGCCGCGAAGAACATTCACGTGCTGACCTGACCGAGGCGGGTCGTCTCGCTCAACTCGCCAGCGGGATGTCGGTGTCCTCTGCTGGAATGCGAGACAGCATGGACAGGCATCCGCCCGCATACCGGCTGGTTCGCCGGCCCGCCAGGGCCGCCGAACCGCCAGTCCTTGATGCTGCCCAGCAACAAGTGGTCAGCCATTCCGGCGGCCCGCTGCTGGTGCTGGCTGGCCCGGGCACCGGCAAGACCACCGCGATCGTCGAGACAGTGGTCGAACGGGTCGCCGGCCGCGGCCTGGATCCGAGCCGGGTGCTTGTGCTCACGTTCAGCCGAAAGGCGGCGCAGGAACTGCGGGAACGGATCACGCTGCGGCTGAATCGGACCACCACCGAGCCGCTGGCGCTGACCTTTCACAGTTACGCCTACGCGCTGGTCAGGCGCGAGTTCGTGCTCGCCGGGGACGAGCCGCCGACCCTGCTATCAGGTCCTGAGCAGCTGGCCGAAGTCCGGCGGATGCTGCGCGGCGAGGTTCTGGACGGGGCCAGGGAATGGCCGGACCGGCTTGCCCCGTTGCTCGCCACTCGCGGCTTCGCCGCGGAACTGCGCGATTTCCTGCTGCGCGCGGCGGAACGCGGCCTGGACGGCCCGGCGCTGGCCAGACTTGGTTCCGCCGCGGGCCGCGACGACTGGGTGGCAGCCGGCGGTTTCCTGACCAGGTATGCGGCGCGGTTCGACCTGGCACCGGTGCCGGCCTACGACTATGCCGAGGTCGTCAGGATCGCCGGCCGGCTGCTTACCCAGGCGGCGGTCAGGCAGCGGGAGCGGCGCGCGTACGACGTGGTGCTTGTCGATGAGTACCAGGACACGGACCCGGCTCAGGAGCAGCTGCTGCACGCGCTCGCCGGCGACGGCCGGGATCTGATCGTGGTGGGTGATCCCGACCAGTCGATCTACGCGTTCCGCGGTGCCGACTCGGACGCGATCGGCCGGTTCCCGACCAGATTCCTGACCCCCGACGGCAGGCCGGCCCGGGTAATCGCGCTGCGGACCTGCCGCCGCAGCGGACCGGCTCTGCTGGCTGCCTCGCGCCGCGTGGCTGCCAGGCTTCCCGCGGTCAAGGGCTTTGAAGATCCATTGGCGAAACGGGACCACCGGGGCATCATCCCGCTTCCATCAGCGGGTCCAGGCGACGTGGCAGTCATCGTGGCTGACAGTGTGCGGCAGGAAGCTGCACTGATCGCTGACACTCTCCGGCGAGCTCATCTGATCGAGCACGTGCCGTGGTCGTCGATGGCCGTGCTGGTCCGTTCGGCGACCCGCCAGGTGCCTGTGCTCCAGCGGGCGCTGGCCAGCGCCGGGGTGCCGGTGGCGGTGGCCGGTGACGAACTGCCGCTCACCGCCGATCCAGGCAGCAGACCGCTGCTGCAGCTGATCGGCTGCGCGCTGCGGCCCGAGTCGCTGACCGAGGAGATGGCGGCCGACCTGCTCACCGGGCCGCTCGGTGGGAGCGACGCGCTTGGCTTGCGCCGGTTGCGGCGGCTGCTCAGATCCGAGCCGGACGGGACAGTCGGTCCTGGCTGGACAGTCGGACCGGGCGGGGAAGTCGGGTCGGCCGGGGACGTCGGACCGGGCGAAGCAGCCGGTGGGATAGCCGAGTCGACCGGGGCAGTCGGGCCGGGTGGGGCAGTCGGGCCTGACGGGACAACCCGGCCGACGCCGGGCCTCGAAGGAGCCGGCCCGCTGGCCGCGGCGCTGCGCGATCCACGGCTGCTCACCGATGCCGGTTGGCAGCCGGGCCCCGGCCTGGCCGCGGTCGAGCAGGCCCTAGCCGCGGCCAGGCGGGTCGCCGGGCTGCTCGACGTGGCGAGCAAGACAGCGTCGGACGGTACTGCCCAGGAGGTGCTCTGGGCGGTCTGGAGTGCCTGCGGGCTAGCGCCGGAATGGCACGCGGCCAGCGTGGTCGGCGGGATCCGCGGCGCCGCCGCCGATTCCGATCTGGACGCGATGATGACCCTGTTCGATACCGCGGCCAGGTTCGACGCGCGGATGCCTGCCGGGTCGATGTCGCTCTTCCTGGACAGCCTGACCGGCCAGGAGATCGCCGGCGACACCCTGGCCCAACGGGCCGAGCGCGGCGATGCGGTCGCCATATCGACCGCGCACCGGGCCAAGGGCCTGGAGTGGGACCTCGTGGTGGTTGCGGGCGTTCAGGAGGGGAGCTGGCCCGACCTGCGGCTGCGCGGATCCCTGCTCGGCATGGACGAGCTGGTGGAGGTTACCGCCGACCGGATTCCCGCTGCCCGGCCGGGTGTTCCAGGCGGGCCAGCCCGCGACGCCGCTGCGGTCGCGCTCAGCTCGAAGCTGCTCGACGAGGAACGCAGGCTGTTCTACGTGGCGGCGACCCGGGCGAGGCGCCGGCTGCTGGTGACGGCGGTTGGCGGCGAGGACAGCGATGAGCGACCATCCAGGTTCCTGGCCGAGCTGGCCGGTGACGCGGTAGCGATCGAGCAGGTGGCCGGCACTGGCCGGCGGTGGCTGTCGCTGCAGGCACTGACCGCCGAGCTGCGCCGGGCAGCCGCCGACAGGGCGCTGGCTGAGCCGGTTCGGCTGGCGGCGGCAAGCCAACTGGCCAGGCTGGCGGCGGCCGGCGTGCCCGGGGCAAGCCCGCAGCAGTGGTACGCGCTGACCCAGTGGTCGGGCACCGGGCCGATCGGCGATGGTGCGGTGCGCGTGTCGCCGTCTCAGGTCGACAAGTTCGTCACCTGCGGCTTGCGCTGGCTGCTTGAGTCGGCGGTCGGCGCCAGCCCTCCGTCGTCGGCCGGTCACCTCGGTACCGTCATCCACGCCGCCGCTGCGCTGGCCGCGGAGGGCATGGATCGTACTGACATCGCCAAACGGATCGACGAGATCTGGCATCGGCTCGATTTCGGCAGCGCCTGGTACGGCTCCAGGCAGCGGGAGCGCGCCGAACAGATGATCGGCAAGTTCCTTGACTGGCACCGGCAGAACCCCCGCGAACTGGTTGCCGTCGAGCAGAAGCTGCGGGTCAGGATCGATCAGATTCTGATCGCAGGCCAGATTGACCGGCTGGAGCGGGATTCCCAGGGCAGGGCGATCGTGGTGGACCTGAAGACGGGCGCTAGCAAGCCGTCCTCAGCTGACCTGCAGCGCAATCCGCAGCTCGGGGTCTATCAGCTCGCGGTCCTGCTCGGCGCGTTTGCCGAGTTCGGCTTGGCCGAGCCGGGTGGAGCCGAGTTGGTCCAGGTCGGTAGGGCCGGCTCGGCCGGCCAGGCCGCCGTGCAGCAGCAGCAGCCGCTGGCGGCCGACCCTGATCCGCGCTGGGCATTGACGCTGGTCGAGAAGGTCGCGGCGGAGATGGCCGGACCGCAGTTCAGCGCCACCGTCAATGACCGGTGCCGCACCTGTCTGGCCGCCGTCTGCTGTCCCGTGGACGAACGCGGCGGTCAGGTGACGCCGTGACTGCGATCGGCCAGCCCGGGCCGGGCTTCGGTCAGGTGACGCCGTGACCGCGATCGGCCAGCCCGGGCCGGGCAGCGGCAGTCGGACGGTCGTGCCCGCGCCGCGCGGAACTGGGTCGTCGGTGCGCGCGGCCCAGTTCAGCCCGGCCCAGCTCGCCCGGCTGCTCGGTGTGCCCGAGCCGACTGCCGAGCAGGCAGCCGTGATCGGCGCTCCGCTTGCCCCGATGGCGATCATCGCCGGGGCAGGTTCCGGCAAGAGCGAGACCATGGCAGCGCGGCTGGTCTGGCTGGTCGCCAACGGCTACGTCCGCCCAGAACGCGTCCTCGGCCTCACCTTCACTCGCAAGGCAGCCGCCGAGCTGGCCGGCCGGGTCCGGGTCCGGCTGGACGGGCTCCGGCGCGTGGGTCTGGTGTTTGGCCCAGCCGGGCAGCCGGGAGCGCCGGAGCTCGACGGTGACCCGGTGATCGCCACCTACCACGCCTATGCGGGCAGGCTGATCAGCGACCACGCGCTGCGCGAGGCGCTTGAGCCGACCATGCGGCTGATCACCCCGGCCGTTGCCTGGCAGCTGGCCGCCCGGGTGGTTGCCGCGTACGACGGGCCGATGGACGCCGTCGACTGGACGCCGGTCACGGTCACCGCTGCGGTGCTCGATCTGGCCGGCGAACTGGCCGAGCACCTGCGCGGCCCGGACGATGTGCTCGCGGCCGGCGAGTGGCTGCGACGGCGGCAGCAGGAGGTTCCGGCTGGCAAGCGGCGGCTGGCCGATGCGGCGATCGGCTGCCAGCGAGTGCGCGAGCAACTGCTGCCGCTGGTGCACGCCTACGCCAGAGCCAAAGCCGAGCGCGAGGTCATCGACTACGGCGACCAGATCGCGCTGGCCGCGCGGGTCGCGGTCGCCCATCCCGAGGTCGGAAGCACTGAGCGGGCACGCTACCAGGTCGTGCTGCTCGATGAGTTCCAGGACACCAGCCATGCGCAGCTCGTGCTGCTGCGGGCGTTGTTCGGCGGCGGGCACCCAGTCACCGCCGTGGGCGATCCGTGCCAGTCGATCTACGGCTGGCGCGGGGCGAGCGCGGGAAACATGAAGCGGTTCGCCGACAACTTTCCGCCAGCGTCGCGGGCCGCTCGGCCGGGAACTGTGACCGGGGCGGCCATGCCGCGGGCTCGGGAGGCGAGTCCAGCCGAGTCGGCTGCGGCTACCGGCTCCGGAGAGGAGCGGCGAACTGGTACAGCGGGCTCCGCCGAACCGGCCGCGGTGACTGGCCCTGAGGGCGAGCGACTGGCGGAGGCGGCGACCGGCCCCGAGGCCGAGCGGCGGGCCGAGGTTCGGCTGCTGTCGACCAGCTTCCGCAATACAGGGAAGATCCTTGACGCGGCGGCCGCCATTCAGCGGGACCTGCGTCAGATCGCGCCCGAGGTGCCCAGGCTGATCGCGCCGCCAGACCGAGCAGAGCGGGGGGCGGTCGTCTGTGCGCTGCTCGAGACCAGCGCGGCGGAGGCCGGATGGGTCGCCGACCAGGTTGCGGCGCTGCTGACGCTGCCGGCCGGGATCGCACCTGATGGCCGGCCGTGGCCGGCTGGCCGGTCCGATCCAGTCCGGCCGGCTGATATCGCCGTGCTCTGCCGGAAGCGGGCTCAGTTCGGCCTGTTGCGCACGGCGCTTGAGGCCGCGGGAATACCGGTCGAGGTGGTCGGCCTCGGCGGCCTGCTCACCGTGCCCGAGGTCGCCGACATCGTGGCGACGCTGCGGGTGCTGCACAGCCCGGCTGCCTCGGACGCGCTGGCCAGAACGCTGACCTCGCCGCGCTGGCGGATCGGCCCGCAGGACCTGGTAGCGCTCGGTGCGAGGGCGCGGGAGCTAAGCCGGGATCCCGGTCTGGAGAACTCCAGGCAGGCCGGTCGGGATGACGCGGGCGGGGCGAGTCGGAGTCCGAGCGGCGGGGTCGACTGGGACGACGCTGGGCGGGCTGGCCTGGACGACGTCGGCCGAGCGGACCGGGATGCGGCCGAGCGAGCCGTTATGCCGGATGATTTCTTGACCAGGGCGGTGGCTGACTTCACCGCTGAGACCGGCAGCTTGGTAGAGGCGCTCGATGATCTCGGCGGGCCGGACGCTTACTCCGCCGACGGCTACGCCCGGCTGTTGGCGCTGGCCGCAGAGCTGCGGGGGCTGCGCAGGCACGTGGGGCGGCCGCTACAGGAACTGGTGATCGAGGTCGAACGAGTGCTCGGGCTCGATGTCGAGGTCGCGGCGCGTCCTGGCACCGACCCGGTGGTCGCGCGGGCCGACCTGGACGCGTTCGCTGACGCCGCTGCGGCCTTTGCCGGGGACGCGCAGCAGCCCACGCTGGGCGCGTTCCTCGCCTATTTGACGGCGGCCGAGACCGAGGAGTTCGGCCTGGAAGCCGGGCGGGTCAGCGAGGCCGACTCGGTGAAGCTGGCGACCGTGCACTCGGCCAAGGGATTGCAATGGGCGGCGGTCGTGGTGCCCGGCCTGGCGGCCGGGACCAGGGCGCAGAACTTCCCAGCCAGGCCGAGGCTGGCCACCCGGTGGACCGACAATCCGCGGCTGCTGCCGTTCTGGCTGCGGGGAGATTCGGCGGACCTGCCTGAGCTCAGCGGGCTGGACGCCGACTCGATGGCGACCTTCAGCCGGGACTGCACGGACCGCAACCTGGCCGAGGAACGCCGGCTGGCCTACGTGGCCGTGACCAGGTCCGCGTACTGGCTCGCCTGCACTGGCTACTGGTGGGGGAACGGCAAGTCGCCGCTGGGTCCTTCGCTGTTCCTGCAGGAGGTCAGGCAGGCCTGCGAGGCGGGGGCGGGCCGGGTGGATGTCTGGGCGGATCAGCCGGGACCCGAGGACGAGAACCCGGCGCTGGCCGAGCCGCTGACCGCGTCCTGGCCGGTGCCGGGGAGCGCCGCGGGTGCGCGATACCAGGCCGTGCGCGAGGCTGGCGACATGGTGCTCGCCGCGGCAGCCCGTCTCGCCGGGGGCGATCTGGCTGGGAGTGGTGTGGCCGGGGCTGGTGTGGCCGGGGCTGGTGTGGCTGGGGGCGGTGTGGCTGGGGGCGGTGTGGCTGGGGGTGGTGTCGGTTCGGCGGCGGTGCCGGCCAGGTACGCCGAGCTGGTCGCAGGCTGGGCGGCCGACGCCGACCTGCTGCTCGCCGAGCGCTCGCAGCGGCGGCCGGACGGGCCGGTGCCAGTCGAGCTGCCGCACCGGCTCGGCGTCTCGGCTCTGGTCACCATGGCCAGGGATCCGGCCGAGCTGGCCGCGCAGGTCCGGCGGCCGATGCCGAGGCCGCCCGCGCCGCGGGCGGAGCGGGGGACTGCGTTCCACCGCTGGCTGGAGCAGCGGTTCGGCCAGATCAGGCTGATCGATCCGGACGAGCTGACCGGGGCGATCGACGCCGACCTGGTCGCCGACGACGCCGACCTGGCGGAGCTGAAGGCCCGGTTCGAGGCCGGAGCCTGGGGCCAGCGCTGGCCTGCCGAGGTCGAGGTGCGGTTCGAGACCCGGATCGGCGACCGGCTCGTCCGCGGCCGGATCGACGCGGTCTTCGCCGACGGGCCTGGCGGCAGATTTGATGTCGTGGACTGGAAGACGGGCAGGCCACCCCGGCCAGGGCCGGAGGAGCGCGCGGTCGCTGTGCAGCTCGCGGCCTACCGGCTGGCCTGGGCGGCACTGGCCAAGGTGCCGGTGGATCGGGTGCGGGCCGCGTTCTGCTACGTGCGGGATGATCTGACGGTGCGGCCCGTCGATTTGCTTGACGAGTCCGGTCTGGCCGCGCTGATCGAGGACATACCGCTGGCTGCCACCTAGCGCGCCCGCTGGCTACCTGATTGCCTGGATCTGCGTGGTCTGGGCGACCAGCCGCGCGGTGTCGTCGTACAAGCTGGTCTGGATCGTCACCACGGTCCGGCCCCGGTGCAGCGGCAACGCCACTGCGCGCACGGTGCCGCTCTTGACCGGGCGGAACATCTCGCCGGCTCCGTCGTAGCATGTTCTGACGTGGCGGCTGACTGGGAGTGGGATGAGACGCTGTATGCGGGCAGCGCCCCGTTCTACGCGGCAGGAAGGCTGCCTTACCCGGCTGGCCTAGCTGGTGCGCTTGCCGCAGCTCTGCGGCTCGGCGGGGGTGGCCGGCTCCTGGACGTGGGTTGCGGACCGGGCTCGCTTACCTTGCTGCTCGCTCCGTTGTTCGCGCAGGCCGTGGGTATCGACGCGGATCCCGACATGGTCGCCTGCGCGCGCGAGGAGGCAACGCGGACTGGCATCCGCAATGTCAGTTGGCGTCAGCTGCGAGCTGAGGCGCTTCCGGCCGGACTAGGCATGTTCAGCGTGGTCACGTTCGCCCAGTCGTTTCATTGGCTGGACCGGCCGCGGGTGGCCAGGACGATCCGGCTGATGCTAGAGCCAGGCGGAGTATGCATTCTGGTGGATGCCACCACTCACCAGGGTGCCGCCGGAGCTGAGCCGTTGCCACATCCACGCCCGCCCCGCGCCGATATCGGGGAACTGGTAGCCCGTTATCTCGGCCCGGTCCGCCGGGCCGGCCGCGGCACCCTGCCGAATGGCACGGCGAGCGGTGAGGACGAGGTGATGCGCGAAACGGGCTTCACCGGGCCGACCCGGATCGAGGTCGGCGGCGACACGGTGCTGGACCGGACCGAGGACCAGGTGGTCGCTTCGGTCTTCTCGCTGTCCAGCGCCGCGCCGCACTTGTTCGGTGACCGCCTGGCGGCATTCGAGATCGAGCTACGCGCTATCCTCCGCGCTGCATCGGCGTCAGGGCGCTTCTCGGAGCGGGCCAGCGAGGTCGCACTCGACATCTGGCACAGCTAAGCCTGCTCGGCTGGCACAGCTAAGCCTGCTCGGCCGGCGGATCGCGCCGACGGATCGCGCCGACCACAATGCCGTACCCGCGACCGCACCGGGCGTTAGAGTTCCGTCCAGGATCTATGGCCACACTCGCCACAAGCGTGCGGCCTGGCACCGGCGGCATCGCGGGTCCTGGTCCTGGCCAGCAGCTACCTGATGAGGTGAAACGCGCATGGACGCAGGCGTCCGAGGCAGCGATGGCGTTCGCGGCTACATCGACGAGAACTCGGCCGGGTTCTTCGCCGCGCTGAAGGAGTGGCTGGCCATCCCGTCGATCTCGGCCGACCCCGCCCGGCACGGTGACGTCCGGCGCTCGGCGCACTGGCTGGCGGCCTATCTGGGGGCGACCGGCTTCGACCTGGCTGAGGTGTGGGAGACCGGGACATCGGACCAGCCCGGGCTGCCTGCCGTATTCGCCCAGTGGTCGGCCGCCGACCCGGCCGCGCCGGTCGTGCTGGTCTACGGGCACCACGACGTGCAGCCGGTGGAACCGCTTGATGAATGGAACTCGCCACCGTTCGAGCCGGCCGAACTGGACGGCCAGCTATTGGCCAGAGGCGCGTCGGACGACAAGGGCCAGGTGCTGTTCCACGCGCTCGGCACCAGAGCTTGGCTGGCCGGGCACGGCGCGAGCGCACCGCCGGTGACGCTCAAGCTGATCATCGAGGGCGAGGAGGAGTCGGGCTCCCGGCACTTCGCCGACCTGCTGCGGCGCGAGCGGGACCGGTTGGCCTGCGACGTGATCGTCGTCTCCGACACCACGATGTGGGCGGCCGACGTGCCTTCCATGTGCACCGGGATGCGCGGCGTGACCGCGGCCCAGATCGACCTGTACGGCCCGGAACACGACCTGCACTCGGGATCTTTCGGCGGCGCGGTGTCGAACCCGCTGCACGTACTTGCCGACCTGCTGGCCGGGCTGCACGACGCCGACGGCCGGATTACCCTGCCCGGGTTCTACGACAAGGTGGTCGCACTGTCGGCCAGCGAGCGTGAGCTGTTCGCGCGGCTGCCATTCGACGAGAAGGCCTGGCTGGCCACGGCAGGCAATAGCGGCGCGGCGTCGGGCGAGGCAGGCTTCAGCACCCTGGAGCGGATCTGGGCCCGGCCGACCGCCGAGATCAACGGGATCTGGGGCGGGCACACCGGCCCGGGCGGGAAGACGATCATCCCGCACGAGGCGCACGCCAAGCTGTCGTTCCGGCTGGTGGCGCACCAGGAGCCTGCCGAGGTGGCCGATATGCTGCGCAAATATCTGGCGGAACGCACACCACCCGGCATCGACGTCGCGGTCACGATGGAGGGGCCAGGGGTGCGGCCTGCGTTCTCGCCCATCGACTCGGCAGCGGTCGCGGCAGGCAGGCGGGCGATGGAACGCGCGTTCGGCCGCGAGGTGCTCTTCACCAGGGAGGGCGGCAGCGGGCCCGAGGCCGACCTGGCCGAGATACTCGGCGCGCCGCTGGTCTTCGTCGCGGTCGGTCTCGATGAGGACCGGATCCACGCGCCGAACGAGAAGGTCGAGATGGCCTTGCTGCTGAAGGGGGCGGAGTCAGCCGCGTATCTGTGGGATGAGCTCGCGGCCGCCGACCTGACCAGCTGACCGACCGGACCACTCGGCGGCTGAACTGGCCCGGCTGAAGTCGGCCGGATGGGACTAGCGGACCGGATGGGACTAGCGGACCGGATGGGACTGGCGGACTGGCCCGGGCTAGAGCCGGCCAGAAGGGATTAGCGGCCTGGCCGGGGTCAGTCGGCTGATCATCCATTCCAGTGATTGGGGCAGCTCCCGCCGCCAGCTGAAGTAGTTGTGGCCGCCCTGGCGCAGGATCAGTGAGTAGCCGCGCATCGGCGGGTGGATCAGGCGCAGAAACGTTATCGTGCCCGGCAGGCTCTTCTCCCCGCTGTCGCTGGACACGACCAGCACCGAGACCGGCGGGGCTGGCAGGTGCTGCAGCCGCCAGTCGAGGTTGTTCTCATTCTCGTAAGGCCAGCTGCTGCCATAGAGATTGCCGGTTGTGTGGTCGCGCGTCGCCACGTAGTAACCGGACAGGCCGACCGCTGCGGAGAACTGCCAGGGATAGAGCATGGCCAGCTTGGCGGCGCAATAGGCGCCGGTCGAATACCCGATCGCGGCCCAACCGGACGCGCCGGACTGTGCGCGGAATGTCCGTTCCACCGCAAGCGGGAGGTCCCGGCCGAAGAAGGTCGCTACCTGCAAGCCTGCTGGTATGTTCGTGCACTCGGTATCCCGCGGCAGCGCCACCGACGGGTTCACCATCACGTAGATGGCCGGTGAGATCCGGCCTGCCGAGGTAAGCCTGGCCGCGATGGTCGGCAGCTCAAGCAGTTTCATCAGGTTGATCGTGTCGTTCGGGTAGCCGGTGAAGGCGAGAACCACCGGGAATCTGGCCCCCGCCCAGGCGGACTGAAAGTACTGGGGCGGAAGGTAGACGTAGTCGTTTGCGGAAGTGATCCCGGTGTACTGGCCGCGGATGGTCACCCGGAGTACCGCGCCGTGGGTCGCTGCTGAGCTGATCGGGTCGGTCTGCGCCGATTTGCCAGGTCCGACAGCCGCCAATGAACCGACCAGCTTGCCGCCGTTCTCGGGTAGCGCCGAGCCGCCGCGGAACTCCGTCCCGATCGTGCTGCCCGTGATCTCGATCGGCTGACCTGTCGCCCGGCCGACGGCAGCCGAAGCTGGGCTCCAGACCTGCTGTGGTACCCCCGTTCCGAGCAGGGCCGACCAGGAGCCGAAGAACACAAGCGAGTCGTTGAGGCCGACTAGCACCGCGGCGATCACGAGCACCTGGCTGAGGCTGATCAAGCCGAGCCTGGCGGCGATGTGCGGCAGGCGCTGCGGAGCCAGTCGCCGCCACACTGCCACGGTGCAGCCGATCCCCTCGACCGCCGCCACGATCAGCAACCAAAGGAACAGCCCGCTAGTCAGTCCCATCGGCTCAGCTCCCCGGTGCCGAATTCAGCGCTGAGCCGAGCCAGTCGAGCACCGGCGCGAGCGCCGACGGTCCGGACGTGAGCCTTGCCGTCGTCGCTCGCATCGGGCGGTGGATCAGCGACAGCGGCGGCTGCGCCTGGCCCGGCTCGGTGAACAGCACGGAGATCGGCTGCATGGGCTGGTGCTGCAGCAGCCACACCACGTTGTCCTGGGTGCCGAATAGGGGAGTGGTCGGTGCTGGCCCTGGCGGTGACTGATAGCGGCCTGCGGGAATGGCAGCCGCGCCGAACGTCGTGGCATTGGTCAAGGCCAATTGCAGCGCGCAGTAGCCGCCGGATGAGTCGCCAAGCAACGCCCAGCCGCCCAGCCCGGTGCCAACCTGGTATCTGGATCCGACCGCGGCAGGCAGGTCCTGGGCGAAGAACAACGCGGCCTGTGCGCCGCCTGGCAGGTTGAGGCAGCCCAAGTCCTGCCCAGGTCCCGGCGGCAGCATGACGAGGATCACCGGTTTGAGCCGCCGGGCGGCGATCTCGTTAGCGGCATCGGTAGCCAGGAATCTGGCGCTATAGGGCGAGATCGCGCTGTCTTGGGCCGCGGAGATCACCACGATGACCGGATAGCGCCCGCCGGACTGGCCGGCCTTGACCGCCTTGGGGTAGCCGGGAGGCAAGTAGATGTGCCCGTAGTCGGTGAGCCCGGACAGCCTGCCCCGGATCCGGACGACCTCAAGAGTGCCTCCTGGCCGCCCTCCTGACGCCACGACAGGCGCGCTGGCCAGGATGGACAGCGGGGTATCGGACGCGACGGCGCCGTGATGTATGGCCACCAGCACCCCGCCGCCCGTGTAGCCGCCAAACAGGTCTGTCCAGGACGAGTAGAAGTCGTTCACGCGGTTGACGACAACGAAGATCAGGCTGATCAGGCTCGCTTGCACGACGCAGAGCGCGATGACCCGAAGCACGATCGACTGCCAGCCGGGCCGGGCCAGTCTGGGCCAGCCCCAGAGCAGGCCACCGAGCAGTAGTGCCACGAGTCCGGCTAGTAGGCAGACCAGGACAAGACTGGTCAGGCCCGGCACAAGGTCACCACCCATCGCCTGATCGCCGACTTCGCTGATGCGCCGTCTTCATATGGGCAACGGGCCTGAGCCCGGAGGAGTGCCCACTCAGAAGCCGGTTCCGGCCATTGCCAGACCGCCGACCCGACCGGAGTCCCAGACGACTGCCCGGGCCGGGCGGCCGTAGCGGCTGTTTGACCGAAGCATAAACATAGCTGGTCCTGTGTGGGATAGATGGTCCCGATCATCCTTGTTGGGCGTATCTGACATTGGTGCTACGGGGATTATCACAGGTAAATTCTAGGATGCAAATATATGTTCTAGTATCTTCGACTGAGGTAATCGGCCGAAGGCACCAGCTGCTGCGGTCTGCGCAACATCCGACCCAGGACAGGTCGTTCGTCCTTACCGTCTCACCGCCGTGTCTGCGCACTGTGGTGTGTACCGACAGTTGGCTCCGGCTGACGGTCGGTGCTGACGCTGCCGTTCGGCAGCAGATATCTGCGTTCTGTACGAACGCGAGGGGCAACGTTATGTCCGTTATCTGGGACATCATCTTGGCCGTTATCTGGATCGCAATCGCGTTCTGGCCTGCCCGTGTAGCTGGCCGCAAGGGCCACAGCTTCATCGGGTTCTTCATCTTCAGCCTGTTCTTCTTCCCGGCCGCGCTCATCGTCGCGTACCTCGTCCAGGTTCGCCCACGAGCCCAAGCGATCTAGCACGGCTTCCAGCATCTGGCGTGTCCGGGTACGGCGACCGGCATCATCTCCGCGCGAAGGCGGGCTTGGGGGAAGGCGGGCTTGGGGGAAGGCGGGCTTGGGGGAAGGTAACCCGCAGTCGAGCTCGGCAGCACGGTTGGCGCGCTCATCGGTCTGGGCATCGATGGGGAAGTAGGCGCGCAAGCGGGCGCGGCGGCCGGAGCGCAACGGGCCGAGAGCGAGGTCATCCACCCTCTTGGGCACTCCGACGAGTGGGATGTACTCGAAGACATCCCTAATGACTCGGCGGCAGCGCTGATCCTGCTGGAGCACCACTGGGCG
>Ga0208565_1000345_pt1 | contig 36541 bp, 33 predicted proteins | sample Sb_taG_7_FD_187706 | JGI IMG/M metagenome (GOLD analysis project Ga0208565, IMG submission 187706) | Peat soil microbial communities from Weissenstadt, Germany - Sb_50d_2_FS metaG (SPAdes) (version 2) | ecosystem: Environmental > Terrestrial > Soil > Wetlands > Peat | place: Germany... | reverse complement strand
CAGACCGCGGTATCCGTAGGCCCAGGAGGCGAGTGGCGCTCCGTGATCGTCGCCGCCCGCGAAATGCCCCGCGATAGCGGGCAGGCGTCACTTTGAGGGTTGCCTGAAGGCTCCGCCGTACGGGGTCTCGGACCCGGAGCGGCGTAGAGCGTAATTCCCTTGATGCCGGCCCTTCCGGCGGTTGTCGTTCTTCCGCAAGACCGGCGCGGCGCCCATTTGTCCCGCGACCGCCATGCCTTCCTCCCGCGTGTCCCGATTCACGCTGCCGCTCGAAAGGAGCACCTCCCTCGTCGCCACGGCAAGGACGGCCGACTGTCCGGCCCGGGCAGGGACCGGGAGAAGTACAGCGCGCTGGCGCGCGTCGATTCGGTCAACGGCGTGCCACCCGGGCAGGCGAAGGCGCGCCCTGACTTCGACGAGCTGACGCCTGTGTACCCGCGTGAGCGCCTTCGTCTGGAGTCCGGTTCCGCGTCACCGACGGCCCGGATCATCGACCTGGTGAGCCCGGTCGGCAAGGGCCAGCGCGGCCTGATCGTGTTCGCGCCGAAGGCCGGCATCCCGAGGTGCACCTCATGGTCGTGCTTGTCGGCGAGCGGCCAGAAGAGGCCACCGACCTGAAGCGATCGGTTCGCGGCGAGGTCATCTATTCCACCTTCGACCAATCCGCCGACGACCACATCATGGTCGCGGAGCTGGCGATCGAGCGTGCCAAGCGCCTAGTCGAGTTCGGCAAGGACGTGGTCGTGCTCCTGGACTCAATCACCCGGCTCGGCCGCGCCTACAACCTGGCCGCGCCGGCCAGCAGCCGCGTACTGGCCGGCGGAGTGGCGGCCGGGCTCCATGCCCAGCAGGCCCTCGAACTGCTTCTGGACAAGACCCGCGAGACCTCATCGAACCTTGAGTTCCTCCGCCAAGTACAGAACAGCGCACGTCCGCGCCCCAGACGGGCGTCACCGGCTCCCGACGGGACGGCCTAACCCGGCCAGCGTCGGGGATGATCTGCAGGCCGATGCCGTCGCATGGCGGCCGAGGTGGTCTTTCGTCGCACAGCCGGGCAGCCAGGTGCATACCCGTTACAGTTAAGCGCGTGACTGAGCGGATCACGCCGCGGCAGTTCCACGAGGCCGACGGTGTCGGGGACTGGCGGGTGCTGTTCGGCGGGGTGTGCGCCCATTTTCGCACCGGGTCGTTCGCGACGGGCATCGCGCTCGCCGACGCGATCGGGAAGCTGGCCGGCGCCGCCAGCCATTATCCCGATGTCGACCTGCGGCCCGCAGGCGTGACCGTGCGGCTCAGGGATATCGACGGGCTGGGCGAACGTGATGTCGAACTGGCCCGGCATATCTCGGCCGCCGCGCGCGAGTTGAACGTTGCCGCCGACCCGGCCGCCGTGCAGACCGTTCAGGTGTCGATCGACGCGGTCGTCGGTCCCGAGGTGATGCCCTTCTGGCGGGCCGTGCTTGGGTACGAGCAGTTTGGTGACGAAGACCTGCTCGACCCCCACTGGCGCGGGCCGGCGTTGTGGTTCCAGGTGATGGACGCGCCGCGCCCGCAGCGCAACCGGATCCACGTCGACATCTCCGTACCGCACGACCAGGCCGAGGCGCGGATCGCGGCGGCGATCGCGGCCGGCGGCCATCTGGTCAGCGACAAGCACGCGCCCGCGTGGTGGACGCTGGCCGATGCCGAGGGCAACGAGGCCGATGTGGCCACCTGGATGGGCCGCGACTGAGGTATCAGGCGGGTCGATGGCTGACGTTGCGGCGCGCTATGCGTTTCCGCACACCGGCGCCGATGAGCGTCGTCGCCTGGAACTTTTTGAGGAACGTCTCGACCCTGTCACGGTGCGCAGGATCAAGTCACTCAACCTCGCTCCTGGTATTCGCTGTCTGGAGATCGGCGGTGGCCGCGGGCTAGTCAGCCGAGTACGACCACCGAGTAGCCGCCGAACACCTGGCCATTCTGGCTGGCGGTGACCCGGTAGACATGGGCGCTTCCCGGGGCCGGCGGGCCGTCAGAAGAGCCGAGCGCGATCTGCTGACCGTCGGCCGTGACGTTGACGCCGGTCTGGTCGAGCAGGCGACCGGGTGTTCCCAGCGCAACCAGACCGGTCGGCGGAGCGGCGGCCGGAAAGACGCCGCGCGCCATGGCGTGCAGCTGGAGCCAGGGCATGTTGGTCGGCTGATCCCGGGTAACCGTGACCTGGGCGGGCTGCCCGAATAGCGGTCCGACAGCCAGGGTGAGCTGCGACGGCATCGACTCGCCTGGAGCAACGACGTGGATGTTGCGCTGCCCGAGGTGACGGTTCTGCGACGCGTCCCACTCGGGTGTGGACATCGGATCGGCAGCCACGTCCCAGGCCCGGACCAGCAGGCACTCGTGACCGCCGTTCACGAACGTGGGCACCCACGAGGTAGGGCACTTCACCACCTCGTGGCAGAACCCGCTGCCCCGGTCGCCGAGGGTGGTGTAGGCCGTGCCGATCAGTGACGCCCCGATCGGATTGAAACCGAGGGTCGGATTGCACCAGTAGAACTCGACCACCACCTCGCGGGCCGGCCCGCGGCCGAGGTTCCAGACGTGGCCGTAGACGGTGTTGGCCTGGCCCGCGAGCGCTACCTGGCCGAGCTGGGCCGGGACAGCGGGCGCGACGGACGGCGCCACGCCTGGTGCGATGTAGACGTCCGGGCTCTCCCAGAACACGCCCTGCACCGGCCGCGCGCCAGTGTCGCCAGGGAAGGCACGGATGAAGATGTAGGGCAGCCACATCTGCTGCCGCGGTCCGGGCCAGACCCGCGGCGGGTCCACCGTCGTGACCTGGCCCGGCGTGATCGGGCCGCCGGTGAGCTGGCCGGTGCTGGTCCCAGGCTGGCGTACCGGCCTGCCGCCCGAACCCCTGCCGTGGTGGCAGTGATCGCAGCAGCAGCAGACACAGCAGCAGCAGCCGCACGCGGAGCGATGGTGCTCATGTGGTTCGGCCGCGCGACGCTCGTGACTGCAGCCGTGCCGGTGGTGGATCGGAGTGTGGTGATCATGGTCATGGTGGTCATGATCGCGGTCGCAACCGTTGTCGTGTTCATGCTCGTGCTCGTGCATCGCTAGCCCTCCTGGTCCGATAGGTAGCGAAGCTGGATCGGCGCTTGGGGTGCCTGCGGGGACGCGCCCGGCCACTGCTCCGGCGGCGCCGGGTACCAGGGCGGATCGGCCTCCGCGCCCTCGGGCGGTACGACCGGCAGCAGATAACTTTGGCCTCGCTGGTTTGTGCCGGTCTTCGTCCCTCGGATCCAGTCCCAGCAGCGGTACCCGTAGCCTCGGTCCGCATCGAGGTTGAAGTCGACCAGGTACCGATGGTCGGTGGCGAGGACCTGGCCCATCAGGTAGCCGCAGAACTGCACCGGGTCACCCAGTGGGCTGTGGTCGGTGGCAGGATCCCGGCCGATCAGGCGCTCATTGATCGCGTCGGTGTGCGCCGGGGACGGTGCCTGTTCGTATGCGGCGCGTTGCGCGGGACTCACCGGCCTGCCGGTACGGAAGAAGACCTGGTCGGGGGTCGCTCCCTGGGGGAATGGGCCGCTCACGGTACCCGCGTTGACCTGCACACCGGCCTGGAGGATGGCGTTCAGGTCGGTGTCACGGCCGACGAAATCGACCTCGGCACGGACGTCGCTCACCTCTCCTGGCGTGTCGTACAGATTGTGCGACGCGTCCCTGGACTTGTTCGGGTAGGCCCATGGGCGGCGGTATTCGTTCGCGTCGCCGGAGGGCAGCTGCGCGGTGCGGACCGGCAGGAACGGATACGGTTCTGCCCTTGGATTGTGCGGCGGGATCAGCAGGCTCGGATCGTTGTCCAGGTGGCCGAGCGGGTCGATCGCGTCGGCGAGCGCCTGGGCAAAGGAGCCGTCGAGTGTGTTGCCGAGCGAGATCAGCCCGTTGTCGATCTCGTTGGCAAGGCGCAGCTCGCCGTTATCGGTGTAGTCGAGCTGACCGTGCGGCAACATGAAGCCCGTGTGCGCCATGATGTCGTGGGTCGTGCTGACGATGTCCCAGGCCCACATCGCCAGCTGCCATAGCGCCCACCGCAGCGGATAGGTGCCGGGACTGAGCAGGGCCTTCACGACGTCGCCGGCCAGCTGGCCGATCGCCTCCGCCTCATGCCCGATCCACTTGACGATCGCCAGGACGGCGTCGCAGACGTCCTCGACCGGGTCTGAGCCGTTCACTCCGGACAAGTCGGGCGGACTGGCCAGGTTGGTGTAGTCCGACGCTGGCGGCCAGTCGATCACGTCAGGCTTGCGCGGCTTGTCGAGGTCGAAGCTGGTCCAGAACTGGAGCTTGTAGAACGTGATCATGAAGCGGTAACTGACTTGGACTTCCCACGGCAGCGGATAACCGGACGGGACGTCGAACTTGGGCGCAGGCGCTATCTGGGCGACAAGCTCGTCGAGCGGGGTGTTGATGTTGATGCCTGCGGCGTTCAGCAGGGTTTCCAGCAGGCCGAGAACCGCCGCCGAGCCGGCCTGGAATGCGCTGCCGCCGAGATTCTGCGGCTCAGGGCCGCCGTCGTGGTAGGTGGCGACGAGGGCGCGGACGATGCCCTCGGCCAGCCAGTCCGGCATCTGGCCGTCGATATCGAGGCCCTTCTTCGGGTCGCCGGGCACGGTCGCCGGGCGCACCCAGCCATCCGGTGTCTGCGTCCAGCCGTATTGGTGTCCGCTGTCGGTGTTATGCGCCAGTGAGTGGTCCGGGTCTAGTGCCACCGCGAACTGCAGCGCCGAAACGCCGAGGTCGGGATAGCTATCTTCGGCCCCGATTTCGTCCGTCGGCAAGGTGCCCCGCTGGCCCTGGACCGTGCCCGCCTGGCGGTAGTTCCAGGCGTCGATGTGGTTCTCGATCAGGTGGTGCCGCTGCCAGTGCGTGCGGAACGGCCCGCCGCACTGCTCGTTCACGAACGAGTGGTCGATCACATCGGTGCCGATATGGCAGACCCAGCCGAGCGCGAAGGCCTGGAACTGGGCGAACTTCGTCTGGTCGCCGTCAAGGTCGAATTGGCGCTGCGCCTCCTCGAGCAAGGCGCGGGCCATCTGGTTGGTCTTGCGGTAATGCAGCATGTCGCTCCACACGAATGCCTTCTCATCCCAGCCCACCCGCATCTTCAGCGAGAACCAGGAGAAGACGTCGGTGAAGGTCGCGAGCTCGTCGATCACGATCTGCTCGAGCCCGCCCACCAGCTCGGAGATGGCCGAGCTGAAGGCGGAGACGAGCCCGCCGGTCAGGTCGTCGATCGCCGTCTCGGCGGCGCTGACGATCGGCCCGACCGTGGCGTTCCAGACGTCCATGAACTGCTGCCAGATCTTCTGCAGCTTGAGCAGCAGGCGAATGATGTCGGCGAACGTCTGGTTGATCTCGGCCAGCAGCACCAGGATGGGTTCCCAGTCCTGGTCGCGCGCCTCGTCGATCCAGTAGATCACCCGCATCGCCAGCATCAGCAGGTCGTCCTGGAATTGGAACTCGGCCAGCGGGCCGCTTGAGTAGTCCTGGCAGAAGAAGAACAGGTCGGGCCCGATCGCGCCCACGGCGGCGAACGTGGGCCAGGCCGTCATGACCTCGCTGGCCCGCCTCGGATCGATGCCGAGGAACCCGCCAAGCAGCGGCTGGGGTCTAGGCTCGCCGCGCTCGAAGACGTCGTCTGGGTTGAAGGAGTTCTGCTCAGCCAGCCAGGCGGCCACCCGGCGCTGTGTGTAAATGTGCGTGAAATGCCCAGGCATCTTGGCCCCCAAGCGAATTATCCGAATAACAAACGTCCGCTCCGGGGCGGCACGCCCCTCTACTCTAAGCCATTAGAGCGGACGTATAAAAGATATTGACGAGCGTCGAGCGGGCCATTCTTTTCCGCCCTGCATCTGCGTTACGCCGGGACTACGGCGTAAGGCTGGAAATGCGACGCTAGCTGGCCGCGGGCAAGAAACGGCGCACTCCTGGCGGGTGCGCCGTCCGGTAAATGCGAGCCCGAAATCAGTCAGGCCGGTCTGCGGTCTGGACACCGTGGCCAGGCGACATGGCCGAGCGGAGGTATGGAAAGTGCGGGGGCGTCCAGCGAGGCGGCTACACCGCAATGTCCGCATTGAAACGAGCGAGGAAACGACAAGTCTGGCGACCTTTCACAGCAGGACCTCGAAGCTGGGCAGACATTTCGCCTCCTCTCGCGCTCAACAGTTTCACCGTGCCGGCCGCCGCAGCGCGTGCGGTGAGGTCGCCGATCGCGGCTCGTATCCGGCGGGTGGCGGTGGCGTCGGCCGGACGCTGGAGCAGCAGGCTCGCGTAGCGCGCATGGTCGGCGAATGACTGGCCGAAGGCGCGCAGCAGCTCTTCGAGCCCGTATCCGTCGGTGCGTGCCAGTGCCAGTTCGGCACCTGGCTCCTTGCCGGTGCGAGCCCGCTGTCGGCCGTGGATCTGGTCACTCGCTGGTGTCTGCGGCGAGCGCCGCGCCGACGACTATGGCCGTCCCGGCGTGCTCCGGCTCGCTGGCCATCCGCCGCTGGCCGCGCAGGGACGGGATCAGTAGGCCCGCGAGTCCAGCCAGCACCAGCCCGGCGGCCATAGCAGCGAAGCCGGTCGTGTAGCCGGACTCCTTCGGCAGCCCGGACGGCCCGAGCTGCGACGTGACGATGCTGGCCATCACGGCCGCGCCGATGCTGCCGCCGATCGTGCGGATGTTGGCGTTCATGCCGCTGGCGACGCCGGTCTGAGAGGACGGCACTGCGGCCACAACCAGCGCGGACATCGCCGAAAAGGCGAGCCCGAACCCGACGCCCATGATGGCGTTCGATAGGTAGATCTCCCACACGTGCCTGTGCGCGAACGCCAGGATCGCCATGGCCGCAGCCCCGATCAGGCACCCGGCAACCACGAGAGCCTTGCCCCCGAGCCGGCGGCCGAGCCGGCCGGCCAACATGCCCACGCCGAACATGGTGATCGCTGAGGGCAGCAGCATCAATCCGGAACGGGTGATGCTCGCCCCGAACCCGTACCCAGCGGCGGAGGGGGTCTGCACGAACTCGGGCAGGAAGGCGAACGACGCGTACATGCCCACGCCGATGAGCAACGCGACCAGGTTGTTCGTCCACACCGCCGTCTGCCGCATCATCTGCATGTCAATCAGCGGTCTGGCTGCGCGCAACTCGGCAAGCACCCACGCCGCCGCTAGTGCCACTGCCCCTGCCAGCAGGCCGGTCACCCGGCCGGAGCCCCAGCCCCAGTCCGGTGCCTCACTCAGCGCGACTAGCAGCGCGACCAGCCACGCGGACAGCAGCACCGCCGGCAGCCAGCTAATCCGCCCGGGAGCGCGCACAGGCGACTCAGGGACGAAAAGCACCGCCGACACCGCGGCGATGACCGTAAGGATCATCGGCAGCCAGAACAGCCAGTGGTAACCCAGCACATCAACAATCGGGCCTGCCAGGACAATGCCCAGGCCAGCCCCGACCGCGGTGAGCGAGGCCAGGGCCCCCACCGCGCCGGCCACCAGCCGGGCCGGGAACTCATCGCGGATGATTCCGAACGCGACGGGCACCATCCCGCCCCCGATCCCCTGGATCACCCGTGCCACGATCAGGACGCCGATCGAGGGCGCGACCGCCGCCAGCAGCGAGCCCGCCGCCAGCGCGACCAGCGTGGCGACGAAAACTCGCTCCTTGCCCATCATGTCGCCGATCCGCCCCAGGATCGGCGTCATGATCGACGCCGACAGCAGATACGCGGTCAGAACCCACGTCGCGGCGCTCTGCGTGGTATGCAGCTGATGCTGAACCGTCGTCAGCACCGGCACCACAAGCGACTGCAACAGCGCGAATGCCGCAACGCCAGCCGATAGCACCGCGAAAGTCACCTGATGATGCGCCCGCCGCCCACCCACGGCCATCCAGAACCTCCCCGAAGCCGACCCATGCTCCCGACGCGACCCTAGCAATCCGGAATCCAGATTCCGGACGCCGGGCCGACCGCCGGCGACGCGCCCGATCATCCGGCGGTGCGGGCTACGTGCACGCGGTTGCCCGGATGAGGAGGAAATTTTGCGCGGCAGGGTGTCCGGCGGATGCTCGCCGAGGCGCGGTGGCACACCGCTCATATAAGAAGACGGCCGACCTCGGCGTGCCCAAGGGCATTGACCAGGGGACGCGTGCCGCTGTGCCGCTCCCGTTGTGTACATCGGGTGAACTACCGGACCCGGTGGCCCGGCAGCTGTTCTACGACCGGCTGCTCGCCGACTACGCCGTCCACCACCGGACCGTGCGCGTCGGCGCCGTGATCACCAGCCACGCGCACGCCTGGCCGGCCATCGGCCGCTTCCTCACCACCCTCAGCGCCGCCGGGCTGACCGGCCTGCTCGCCGCCCTCGCGGTCGTGCTGCTAGCCGGCGGCTACACCACCATGCGCCGCGTCACGGTCTGACCTGTGCCGCGGCAGCCTGGCCGGGCGGGAGGTTCGTTGTCACGAGTCGGGCCACAGATCCTCCGGCTCACGCCCGCAGGTCTCGGGGAGGGGCCAGAAGAGCACCGCGGCCAGTGCCGCAGGCAAGAAGGTGACCAGTCCGGCCACGGCGAACCGGTTGTCGACGTCGGCCACCGCGCCGAAGACGACCAGGCCGGTCACCGCGCCCAGCACACCGGCGGCCAGTGACCAGCCTGCCACCGAGGCCCGCACTGAGGTCGGGAACAGCTCGTTGACCAGCGATCCTATGGCCGGGGCGAAGACCGAGCTGGCGAAGATCCCGAGGATGTATCCGGTCAGCAGGGCCGGAGCGGAGCCGGTGTAGGCCAAGGTGGCGAACAGGGCCACGGCGATCATGCCTAGCGCTCCGGTCAGCCGTCGGCCTACCCGGTCCGCCATCCACCGTCCGGTCAGCAGCCCGGCCAGCCCGGCGACGCCGGCCCCGACCACCATGCCCGCTGTCACGATGCCTCGCTGGCGGAGCAGGTTCTGCGCGAACAAGAAGATGAAGCTGTTAGCCGGTCCGGTGATCACCGAAACCGCAAAGCCCAGCGCCACGATGACAGCCAGGCGGGGCCGGTACGGCCGGGCTAGGGCACCGAGCACAGGGATCGGATGTGCGGATCCGGCCGCTGCCACGGTGAACCGGTCGGGCTCGCTGATCCAGCGCCGGAGCAGGGCGAGCAGCGCCAGGGGAACCAGCGCCAGGACGAACACGCCCCGGAACCCGAGCGTGTGTGACGCCAGGCTGGCCACGATGGCGATGACCCCGGCGCCGATGCCGTACCCGGCGGCGACGAGCGCTACTGCCTTGGCCCGGTCAGCCGCGGCGGTCTGCTCCGCGGCGATGACCTGTGCGAGCCCGCTGGCGGCGCTCAGCACGGGCCGCCCGCAGGCGAAGATGGCCACGAACCACCAGTAGCTGGGGCTGACCGCCGCCACCGCGGTCAGAGCCAGTCCCGCGCCGACGGTGACGAGCAGCATCATCCGACGGCCGAAGCGGTCGGCCAGGCCGGTGATGGGCAGGCCGCCCAGCGACGCCAGGCGCATGATGGCAAGCCCGATTCCCAGTGCGGTACCCGACAGCCCGGCCTGATCGGCGAGTGTTGCGCCGTGGGTCACCCGGCCGAACCCACTGGCCACCTCACCGAGGGCGGCGACCACGCCGAACTGCCCGAACCCCGCGGCGAAGGCGGCCACGGCCGCGCCGACCACGGCCCGATCGTTCCAGGCAAGCAGCTGGAGCCCCGCCGACCGATCTACCTGGCCCGCGGCCGGATCAGCGCGCACCGTCGCCTTGGACCGCTTCAGAATTCCTCCCAGGGGAACTGCCCCTGCATGGTTCGGCCCGACTGGGCTGGCTTGGGCGCAATCGCCGCCGGTGTCACTTCGTCTTCCATATCAGATCACGATCCTGGCCCGTTGCCGGCACTTGCGGTCGGCCCGTATCCAGGCATGGTCGGCGGCCGGAGCTTTCGCTATGGCGGGCAGATCCCAGCGCAATGGCGGGCGGACGCCAGCGGACTTAGGTCCGCGTTTGGTCGCGTTTTGGTCTTCCTGATTGATCGTCAACCGGTCCGGCCTGCATCGTGAGCGAAATCTCAGGAGAATCCGGCCGGAAACGCTCGACTAGGCAAGGGCGCCTTCGGTTCTGGCCGTGCAGAAGTGGATCGTCAGAATCTGCGCTGGAGGACCTCATGGCGCGAGGTACCCGCTCGGCCAGCCACGGCGTGACAGCACTCGGGCGCGGCCATCGGCTCAGGTCTGCGCCGTCGCCGCCAGTTCGGCCAGGTTCGGCGGCATTCGGTTTCTCGTCGTCGCGGGCCGGGCGTCGGCGGCCAACGTAACGCCGGTCTCGGATCAGTCCGCCGCGGCCGTCCGGACCGCCGTCAGCGCGGCCGTCGCGCAGGACTCGCCGTCATGACCGGCAGCGACCCGGACCTGCGACTTCCCGACAGTCAGGGCGGCCAGCCGTCGGCCGCTGGCCAGCAGACAGTCAGCACGGCTTGCCGTTGTCGCCGTTAATGAAGATGGAGTGCCCGTCATGAGCACTGGCAGGGTGGGTCCACAGGAGCGTCGCTGGCTGCGGCGGGCTGCCACGTTCCGCAGCCGCGGCCTGGTGATCACCGTCGTCCTGGCGGTGGTCGGATTCGGCGCCATCCCGCCGGCGAACGCCGCTGCGGCCGGCCCGCTCAGCGTCTCGTGGTCCGGGATCTGGGGCTGGCTGACCCACCGCACCCCGGCCCTGACGCTGCCCGCGCAGCAGGCGGGCACGGCGCGAGGCCTGCCGCATCGGGTGTCGGCCAGCGCGACCAGAGCCGGTCGCGGCCGGACCGGCCCTGGGTAAGTCGCGCCCGGCCTGGGTAGAGGGGTTCGTATCACCAAGGCCGGGGGGTAGCTGATGGCAACGGGTTCAACGACGCACAAAGGTTCAACGGGGCAGAAGGCGGACATACCGAGCCAGCGGAGCGGCGCATCCGCTGGGCGCAAGCGGCAGCTGCCCGGCGTGCACCCGCCACGGGTTCGGATGCCGGCGGGGACTGCGGGCAATGTGCTGTGGTGGGGCGGGCTCGCGGCGGTGGCGGCGTTCGGTGTGGTGGACTGGCCAGTTGTGGCGCTGGTGGCGGCCGGTTCATGGGTTGCCGAGCAGCACGCGAACCAGCTCAAGCGCGCTGAAGACAGCCGCTAGCCAGGACGCGGCAAGGTGAGCCTGGTCCGCTAGCCCAGGGATCCGCATGATCGCCCAGGCTGGCGCGGTGCTGGCCAGGATCGCCGACCGGCTCCCGCTGTCGGCGGGCCGGGCGCAGCGACGCCGGTGGGCCGGGAACGGCCGCGCGCACATCGAGGTCAAGGGCGCGCATCTCCCCGGTAACGAAGCTTTTGCCACCCGGCTTGAAGGTGAGCTCGCTCGGCTTGACGGGGTCGACTGGGCTCAGGTCAATGCCGTTCTCGGGCGGGTGATCGTCGCCTTCGACGACGATCAGCTGGACGTAGACGACCTCACCGACGTCATCGAGGGCGCCGAGGAGGCGCACGGCCTCGCGGCCGAGCGGTTCCCGCACGACCGCCCCGAGCATCCGGCTGACATCGAGCCATTGCAGCGGCAGCTGTATGCCATCGGCGCGGATCTGGGCGGTCTCGGCCTCGGGTTCGTCGGCCGGATCATCCGGGCGAACCCCCTGGTGGGAGAGGTCGCGTCGCTGGTCTCGCTGGTCGATTCGACCCCTATCCTGCGCCGGTCGCTTGAGGGCAGGATCGGTCACGCGGCCACCGATCTCGGCCTGGCGGTCGGGAACGCGGTCGCCCAGGGGCTGGCTCAGGGGCCGGTCGGGCTGATGGTGGATATCGCTCACCGCGGTCTGCTGCTCGACGAGATGCGAGCGCGCCGGGAACTGTGGCAGCAGCGCGAATCCGAGCTGCACGAGCAGCGCGCGGTCGGCGGACTGCCGTCGCCGGCCGACGGCCAGCGGTCGGCGCCGCTTCCGGCCGGGCCGGTGGAATCCTACAGCAACTCCGCCGCGGTCGGGGCGCTGGCCGGAGCCGCCGCGACCGCAGCGGTCACCCGCGACGCACGGCTGATGGTGGCGGCCACGGTGGCCGCCACGCCGAAGGCGGCCCGGCTCGGCCGCGAGGGCTTCGCCGCGCGGCTGGGCCGCGACCTCGCCCGGTCCGGGGTGCTGACCATGGACGCCGACGTACTGCGCAGGCTGGACCGGATCGACACGGTCGTGCTCGACGCCGAGGTGCTGTCCACGGGGCGGACCGTGCTCGGCACGGTATGGGTATCGCCGGAGTATCAGGCGGACGCAGAGCAGGCCAGGCTGGCAGCGCACGCTCTGCTCAGCCCGGTCTCCCAGGCATCGCACGGGCCGGGCAGCCGGACGCTCGGGCCGGGCGGCTTGACGCCCGGGCGCGGCGGCTGGACGCTCGGGCCGGTGCCCGCCCAGCTGGCCGGCCCGGCCCAGAAGACGGCTCGCGATCTGCGAGAACGCGGCAGCGTGCAGGCGCTGCAACGGGATGGGCGCCTGATCGGTCTGGTGGTCAGCGAGCCTGAGCTCGATCCGCTGGCCGGCCCGCTGGTCGCGACTGCCCGGTCGATCGGCCAGGTGATCGTGGCCGGCCGGGGCAGCGTGGGCAAGCGGTTGCACGCGAACCGGATCGTGGCCGGCGGCAGCGGGATGGCCGCCGCGGTGCGTTCGCTGCAGGCCGATGGCGGCGTCGTCGCGGTGGTCTCGGCTCGGCAGCACCAGGCGCTGGCCGCCGCCGATGCCGGGATCGGGGTGACCGCCGGGCCGGGTGCGCCGTGGGGCGCTCATCTGCTCACCGGCGCCGGCCTGGCTGACGCCTGCCGGATCTTGCAGGCGGTTCGGCCGGCCAGAGCCACCAGCCGGCGAGCGGTCGCGTTCGCCGGGTACGGGTCCGGTGCGGCTGCGCTGCTGGCGCTGGCCGGCCCGCGGGCCGGAGCCTCGACGCGATCGCTGCTCGCGGTCAACGGAGCCGCGCTCGTGTCCCTTGGCAGCGGCGCCTGGTCCGCGGTGACACTCGGCCGCCAGGCGCCGCCGCTGCCGGCCGCGACGTCCGACTGGCACGCCCTGCGCCCGGACGTTGTGCTGGCGAAGCTTGCCAGCACGACCCGGGGACTCGACCAAGCCGAGGCCGAGCGCCGCCGGGTGACGCAGCCCGCCGACCGGCCAGCCGAGGAACCGGGCGTGGTCCGGGCGTCGCTTGAGGAGATGGCGAATCCGCTGACGCCAGCTCTGGCGAGCGGAGCCGGGCTCGCGGCGGCCACCGGATCGATCACCGACGCCCTCCTGATCGGCGGGTTCATGTCGGCCAACGCGCTCGCCAGCGGCATCCAGCGGGTCAGCGTCGGCCACGCGCTGCGCCGGCTGATTGACTCCTCGGCGGTCCGGGTCCGGCTACGGCGAGGCGACCGCGAAGTGCTCTCAACCGCTGACCAGCTGGTCGCAGGCGACGTGATCATGGTGGCGGCCGGTGACGCCGTGCCCGCCGACTGCCGGATCACCGAAGCCCGCGGCGTGGAGGCCGACGAGTCGAGCCTGACCGGCGAGTCTGCGCTGGTTCGCAAGAGCGCCGACCCGACAAGTGCGGTGAATTTGGCTGAGCGGCGCAGCATGCTCTACGCCGGCACGTCGATCGCGGCCGGCCAGGCCACCGCCGTGGTGGTCGCGGTCGGCCCGGCGACCGAGCTAGGCCGCAGCGCCCAGGCAGCGACGGGCGAGCCCCGGCCCGGCGGTGTCCAGGCCAGGCTGCGGCAGCTCACCAGGACCACCGTGCCGCTCGTGCTCGGCTCCGGCGCGGCGGTGATCGGCGCCGGGCTGCTGCGCGGTCGGCCCCTCTCGCAGACTCTCGGCACCGGCGTAAGCCTCGCGGTGGCCGCAGTCCCCGAGGGACTGCCGATCGTCGCCACGGCCGCCCAGTACAGCGCTGCCAGGCGGCTGTCCAGGCGCAACGCGCTGGTCCGCAACCCGGGCACCATCGAGGCGCTCGGCCGGGTTGACGTCCTGTGCTTCGACAAGACGGGCACCCTGACCGAGGGCCGGATCAAGCTGCATCGAGTCTGGGCCGCGGGTAGCGAGCAGCCGGTGGAGTCGCTGAACGCCTGCGGCCGCCAGGTCCTTGCCGTCGGCCTGCGAGCGACACCTGAACATCACAACGGGGAGCCGCTTGCCCACCCGACCGACCGGGCGATTGTGGACGGCGGCTTGACCGCTGGCCTGGGCGCGGCGCTCGGCACCGGCGGCTGGCGACAGACCGGCGAACTGCCGTTCGAGCCGTCCCGCGGCTATCACGCGGTCCTCGGCCGGACCCCGGCCGGCCAGCGGCTCGCGGTCAAGGGTGCGCCGGAAACCGTGCTGCCGCTCTGCTCGCACCTGGACCGGGACGGTGCGGTCGTCCCGCTCGATGACGCCGCCAGGCGGGCCGTCGATGCGGCGGTCGACCGGCTCGCCAGGCACGGTTACCGCGTGCTCGCCGTCGCCGAGCGCGATGCCTCAGGACGTCGCGATCTGCATCAGGACCGGATCGGGCGGCTGCGGTTCGTCGGGCTGCTCGCGTTCGCCGACCCGGTTCGGGACAGTGCCGCAGCGGCCATTCGCGGGCTGCGGGCCGCGGGGATCGACGTGCTGATGCTCACCGGCGATCATCCGAGCACGGCTGAGGCCATCGCCGGCGATCTTGACCTGATCGAGGGCCGCCGCGTGGTCACCGGTCCCGAACTCGACCTGCTCTCCGACCCGCAGCTGGACAAGCTGCTCGCGCACGCTGGCGTGTTCGCCAGGGTGAGCCCGGATCACAAGGTCCGGATCGTCGCCGCGCTGCGGCGCACCGGCCGGGTGGTCGCGGTCACCGGTGACGGCGCCAATGACGCACCGGCCATCCGGCTGGCCGACGTGGGCGTCGCGCTCGGCCTGCGCGGCACGAATGCGGCCAAGGAGGCCGCCGACGTCGTCGTCACCGACGACCGGATTGAGACGATCATCGATGCCATCGTGGAGGGCCGCGCGATGTGGGCGTCCGTCAGGGACGCGATCGCCATGCTGCTCGGCGGGAACCTCGGCGAGATCGCCTTCACCGTCGGGACCGGCCTGCTGCTGCCCGGCGGGCCCGCGCTTAACGCCCGCCAGCTGCTGCTGGTCAACCTGCTCACCGACATGCTCCCGTCGCTGGCACTGGCCGTCCGGCCGCCGGCCAGCGCCACCCCGGATGCGCTGCTCAGCGAGGGGCCGGACGCCTCCCTCGGCAGCGCTCTCACCCGCGACATACTCCTTCGCGGCGGGCTGACCGCTGGCGCGGGAATGGCTGCCTGGCTGGGCGGGCGGCTGACCGGCGTCATGCCGGGCCGGGCAGGCACCGTGGCGCTGGTCGGCATCGTCGGCGCGCAGCTCGGCCAGACGCTGGTGGCCGGCTGGCGGAGCCCGCTCGTGGTAGCGGCCAGCCTGGGCTCGGCTGCCGCGCTCGCCGGGGTGATCCAGACTCCCGGAGTCAGCCACTTCTTCGGTTGCCAGCCCCTCGGCCCGGTCGGCTGGGGGATCGGCCTCGGTGCGGCGGCAGTGGCCAGCGCCGCCGCGCCGCTCATCTCGGTCGGCCTGCCCGCACGTTGGCAGGCCGACGTCCGGTCGCGCAGCGGTGCGACCCAGCTGAGTCCTGAGCTGACCCTCGCCGGGCCGGACCGGCCACCGTCAGGCGCTACAGCTTTGCCTGCGCGTTCGCGGTCGTCGGCGGCGGAAGCAATTGGTTGACCAGGATGTCCGTTAGCCATTGCTCGTACCGCCCGGGCGGCCAGCCTCGGTCACGGACGAGCAGCCCGTAGACCTCTGGGGAGGTGAGGGCGTGAATGATGTCGTCAGCGTCGCGCTCGCGCAGCCCCGGCCGGAGGGCGCCGGAGCGAGCGAGGGAACTTACGATCCGCGCATGGCCGTGTTGCCTTTGTCGCATCAGCTCGGCGAGCAGCGCCGCAGCATCGGGATCAGAGCCTGCTGCGCTCACGAGGATCCGATGAAGAGGCTCGCCCCTCGACATGATGCCGCGGATGAGGCCGGCCAGACCGGCCAGCTGGTTCCTGGGGTCTGGGTCCGCAACAAGCGCACGGATGTGTGGCCGGTCCACCAGCGCGACGGCCTCGTCGTCACCGGCAATTGAGACCTCGATCAGGGCCTTGAGTATCCCGAGCTTCGATGCGAACAGCCGGTACACCGTCGCGGGCGGCACATCCGACCGGTCGCTGATGTTCTCGATCGTCGTTCCGGCGTAGCCACGGTCGAGGAAAAGGGCCCGCGCGGCCTCGATGACCACGGCCCGAGCCAGGCGGGTTCGCGCCTGGCCGCCCCTGCCGTCGTGCGAGCCGCGGCGCTTGACATCGGTCGACACAGTTGTGAGACTACTACTATCAAAATGATAGTGATACTCTCAATATTGAGAGTGCCTGGACAGGAGATACGCCGATGGTGCGCCTGGCGTTCAGCGACGCCGGCAACGACCCGCCCTCGCTCACCACCCGGCAGGCCTACGACCTGCTGGCGGAGGGCTTCGGCCCAGGGTTCAACGGGCCCCTCGTCGTCGCCGCCGACCTCCATGGCCCGCACGCGCAGCCCGGCATCGCCAGGCTCAACGGACGCCTGAGCCAGGTACCGGGCGTGGCCTCCGTCAGCCCGCCGGCAATCAACGCCGCCCGCGACGCCGCGGTCATCATCGTCTATCCGACCACCGCGCCGCAGTCCGCCCAGACCGCTTCGCTCGTCCGCCAGCTGCGCGATCAGGTGATCCCGCAGGTCACCGCCGACAGCGGTGTCACTGCCTTCGTCGGCGGTGAGACCGCCGCAGGAGCCGACACTTCGGCATACCTGTCCGGTCGGCTGCCGTGGGTGATCGGCATGGTGGTCCTGCTGGCGTTCGGACTCCTCATGATGCTGTTCCGATCCATCGCCATCCCGGTCAAGGCGGCCGCGATGAACCTGCTCTCGATGGGCGCGGCCTACGGCGTCATCGTCGCCGTCTACCAGTGGGGCTGGCTTGCCAGCATCTTCGGGGTCAGTCGCACCGGGCCGATCGACCCCTGGATCCCGCTCATGATGTTCACCGTTGTGTTCGGCCTGTCGATGGACTACGAGGTCTTCCTCCTCTCCCGCATGCGCGAGGAATGGCTCCGCAGCGGCGACAACTCCCGTGCCGTGGCCAGCGGGCTCGCCAGCACGGCACGGGTGATCACCGCTGCGGCCGCCATAATGGTCTGCGTATTCGGCTCGTTCGTGATAGGCGATCCGGTGCGGATCCTCGGAGTGTTTGGTCTCGGCCTGGCGGTCGCCGTGCTCATCGACGCCACGGTGGTCCGCATGGTGCTCGTGCCCGCTGTCATGCAGCTCCTCGGCTCGGCCAACTGGTGGCTGCCCCGCTGGATCGTCCGGGCAAACCCCGGCATCCCGATCGAACCAGAGGTGGAACACCTTGCGGACAGCGGCCTGGGCTGCCCCCGGCCGGTCAGAGCAGATGTCGCGCAGTGATCCTGGCGGTCTCTCAGAAAGGAGAATGCGCGTGGCCCGCATCAAAGGAGTCTCGTCCGTCCAAGCCGGGCTGCAGCTGAAGATCGCCTACCACTTCACCCGGCGCAGCATCGCCAAGCTCACCGGTCGAGAGACGGAGCGGATGATCGAGCCGCTTGAGATGTACGCCCACCTGCCCGTGCTTTTCAAGGGCTACGCCAAGCTCGAGCAGGCAACAGCCAAGCTGCACGGTCTCGGCAACCGGCTGCACGCCCTCGCCGAGCTGAAGGCGGCCACCCTCACCCACTGCGAATACTGCATCGATATGGGCTCTGCCATCTCCCGCCAGTGGGGTCTGACCGACGAGGAGATCCTGGCCCTCCCCAGCTATCAGACCAGCCCGCTGTTCTCCGAGCTCGACAAGCTCGTCATGGACTACGCCGTCGGCATGACCCGCACCCCAGCCGCGGTCCCCGGCGAACTGTTCGACCAGCTTCGCCAGCATCTCGACGACGGCCAGATCGTGGAACTGACGCACCACATCGCATTGGAGAACATGCGCGGCCGCTTCAACCTGGCACTCGGCATCGGCTCGGCCGGATTCAGCGACGGCATGGTGTGCGCCGTGCCCGCCGTGCATCCATGATCAGCGCCACCGGCCCGAGCCGCGCCGAAGCCGTTCCGGCTGGGTGCCGCCGCATTCGATCCGACGAGCGATGTAGGTGCCGTCATCCTCGAGCCTGATGCGTTCGGGGGATGCGCTCGTTACCGTCGTATGTGTGTCGACCGACCCCTCGACTGAGGGGCCGCTCCGGCGGCCGATTCCCGCGGCGCTCAGCGAGCGCCAGTGGGTGGTCATCACCGCCCTCGTCGCCCTCGTCGGCCTGGCGACGCTCACGCTCGTTCTGGACACGCGGGGCCCGGGGCCCGGCTACGGGCGGGGTCCTGGGCCATTCCTCGTGCTGATCGCCTGTGCGCCGCTCGTTGTGCTGCGCCGCTGGCCACTGCCGGTCCTGGCCGTCGCGACGGCGGTGACCGGTGTCGAGATGGCCTGGGGCAACGCTCCGCTCCCGCTCGGTGCGATGCTCGGGCTGGCCACTTACTTCGCGGCGTCCCGGCTGCCGAGGCGGCTGTCGATTCGCGCCGGGGTTGCTGTGGCGGCAGTCCTCGGCATCGCGCTGGTCTACGCGACGGTCGCGGTCAAGGGCCCTCCACTTGCGGTCGAGGCGGCGGAAGGATTCCTGCCTCTGGTCGCGGCTTGGTTCATCGGGGACAGCGTGGCCGCGCGACGTCGGTACATCACTGGACTGGAGGAGCAGGCGGAGCGGGAGCGGGCGGCCGAGGTTGAGCGCGCCCGCAATGAGGTTCGGGAGGAGCGGGTTCGCATTGCCCGTGAGCTGCACGATGTCGTCGCTCACACGCTTGCGGTGATCACGGTCCAGGCGGGCGTCGGCCGCCGATTGATGGCGAAGCGCCCGGAAGAGGCGCGCAGTGCGCTGGAGTCGATCGAGGCGATCGGCCGGACCGCGCAGGATGAGCTGCGGGTGGTGCTCGGATTGCTGCGCGACGAAGACGTCGAACCGGCGTCCCTGGTTCCAGCTCCGCGGCTGGCCGATCTGACGGAGCTCGCCGAGACGGTGCGGGCTTCGGGTGTCCGGGTGGAGCTGCGAATGTCGGGTGCGGACCGGCCGCTCTCGCCGGCGCTTGAGCTCTCGGTCTACCGGGTCGTCCAGGAGGCGCTCACGAACGTGGTCAAGCATGCGCCGGGAGCGCGGGCGATGGTCGATGTCGAGGTCTCGGCCGGATCAGTCCGGGTAGAGGTCACCGATGACGGCCGCCCGGCGGCCAGCCGCTCACCGGGCCAGCAGACCGGCGCGGGTGCTCCGAGTGCGGGCCACGGGCTCGCCGGGATGCGCGAACGGGTCGGCGCGTTCGGCGGCTCGCTCGCTGCCGGACCGCTCGCCGGGGGCGGCTTCCGCTTGCTTGGCCGCATCCCGATCGAGGGCGCGCCGTGACCACGAGCGTTCTCGTTGTCGATGACCAGGCGCTGCTCCGCACCGCGTTCTCGTCGCTGATCGATGCGGAGGACGACTTGCGGGTTGTCGGTGAAGCGGTCGATGGGCGTGACGCGGTCGATCTTGCGATGCGTCTGTGCCCGGACGTTGTCGTCATGGACGTCCGGATGCCGGTCATGGACGGGATTGAATCGACGCGCCGGATCACGTCAACAGACGGCCGGTCCCGGGTCCTCATCCTGACGACCTTCGACCTCGACGAGTACGTCTTCGAAGCGCTCCGGGCCGGGGCGAGCGGGTTTGCGCTGAAGAGCCGGCCGCTCGACGAGCTGCTCGGCGCGATCCGGGTCATCGCCGCGGGTGAGGCGCTGCTCGCCCCCAACATCACGCGACGCCTCATCTCACATTTCACCGATCGCGCCAACGCTCCAATGAGCGTGCCCAGCGGCCTGGCCGAGCTCACCGAGCGCGAGCGGGAAGTGCTCTCGCTCGTCGCGCGCGGACTCTCGAACGTCGAGCTCGCCGAGAGCCTGCACGTCAGCGTGCCCACCGCGAAGACGCATGTGAGTAGGGTCCTCGCCAAGCTCGGTGCGCGTGACCGGACGCAGCTCGTCATCATCGCCTACGAATCGGGGCTCGTCAGTCCGGCGTGAGGGCCCATCCTGGCCACGCCGGGTGATCTCGGCCCGGAGCAGCGGGCGCGTACATCATGCGGATGACGCGAATCCGATCCTTGCGCACGACGACGGCAGCTCCGCCGATCGTCCACGATGGCAGCCATGAACGAAACGGCATTCTTCGATCGGGCCCGACCGCGCTCAGGCCGACGGTCTTGCGAGGCGTCGTGAAAGGGTTCTTCGTCCTCATCCTCCTCGCCCTCGGCGGCCTGGGCTTCGGCGCGCTGCGCCTGATGAACAAGCGTGGCCCAGCTGACACCGGCACAGGCACGGGCACAGATCCGGACGAGTGGGCACCGGCAGGCGACGTCGCCCCGCGTCCGGGAAGGACGGGCGCTCCCGCGGCGGCCGCGCGCGTGCTCTCGGCTCGGCCCGCCGGCCGGGACTCCTCTCCCGCGTCGTTGCCTGATGTGCCACATTCACCCGGTGGCGTCGGCAGTACTGCGGGATCCTCGCGGCGGGCACGCACCTTGGCTTCGCACGGTGGGCCGATCGACGGGTGGGCGGTCGAGACGCACGGCCTCACGAAACGGTTCGGCTCGAACGTCGCGGTCGATGATGTCGAGCTGCTTGTGCCGCGCGGCTGCGCGTTCGGCTACCTCGGGCCGAACGGCGCCGGCAAGACCACGCTGATCCGGACGCTTCTCGGACTGACGAAGGCCGATAGCGGCACGATGTCCCTACTCGGGATTCCGGTTCCATCCGAGCGCAGCCGGGCGCTCGCTCGCGTCGGCGCCATCGTCGACGAACCGCGCTTCCATGCCCACCTCACCGGGCGGGAGAACCTTCGCCTGCTCGCCGCCGCGCGGGGAGGCGAAGCGGGGGCAAGGATCGCGCCGTCGCTGACCCGCCTGGGTCTCGCCGACCGCGCCGACCACAAGGTCGGCTCGTACTCGATGGGCATGCGCCAGCGGCTCGGGGTGGCGTCCTGTCTGCTCGGCAATCCGGAACTGCTCATCTTGGACGAGCCGATGAACGGGCTTGACCCAGCCGGGATGCACGAGATGCGGGCGATGATCGACAGCCTGGTCGACGAGGGACGGACGGTCTTGTTGTCGTCGCACCTCCTGGACGAGGTTGAGCGGACCTGCGACGCGGTCGCGATCGTTGACCATGGTCGGGTTATCCGTCAGGGCCCGATCGACGACCTGGTCCATGGCGCCGGCACCTTGGTGGTCGCAGTGGACTGCGTCGACCCGGCAGCGGCATCGCGCCTCATCGAGGAATCCGGAATCGCCGCGGGAACGACGCTCGTCGAGGCGGGACTGACCGTGACCCTTCCTTCCGGCGCCTCACGTGAGGGCATCGCCGAGGTCAACCGCAGGCTGGTCGAGGGCGGCATCTCCGTCTATGGCCTGCACGAGGTCCGCACCACGCTGGAGGACTGGTTCTTGTCGGTGACGAGCAGATTGGGGGAGCGATCGTGAGCAGCGTGACAACTGGCGTCGGACCAGGGTCCGGGCCCTCCGGAGGATGCCCATCGGCCCCGGTCCCGGCCGGTCTCGCGACGTTCCGGCAGCTCGGTTCGTTCGTTCCGACCTGGGGCCTTATCGCGACGAAGCACCTTGAGCTGCGCAAGCGACGCGGCCTCATGATCGCCGTGCTGCTGCTGACGCTCGGCCCGCCGGTCATCATCCTGGGCATCCGGATGCTCTTCCAGGCGATCAACTCCTCGACCTACGGACCAGCGGGCAGCCCGGGCGTCTTCGCTTTCCTCGTCAACATGATGGCCGAATTCTGCTTCATCATCGCCGCCACGCTCGGCACCTCAGCGGGGACGACCGACCTCACCGACGGCGTCTTCCGTCATCTCGTGATCACCGGCCGGTCGCGTCTAGCGCTCTACCTCGCCCGGATTCCCGCCGGGCTCGCCATCGTGCTCCCGCTCGTCGCGGTTGCCTTCACGGTGCTCTGCCTCGTCACGAGCTACGACGGGACTCCCCAGCCGACCTCGGTCAACGTGAACGGCGTCTCGATCCCGATGCAGCTACAGGAAACGCAATTGCGCACCTGGATCGACCTGCATCCGCAGCAGGCCGCGACCGCGTTCCAGTCCGGCCCCGCGCCGAGCGTCGCCGGCGTCCGCGCAGCGGCGAACGGCGATCTCGTCTCCCTCTACAGCGAGTACAGCTCCAAGGAGGTCGCTTACTCCAATCCAGCCATGAATGAGATGGTCAAGATCGGGCTCTGGCTGGAGCTCGTGACCGCTGTCGGCTTCACGGCTGGGCTGGGTCTCGGGTCCCTGATGGGACAACGAACGGTGTCGACCATTTTGATGATCGTGCTTGAGATCATCGTGACCCCGGTCCTCGCTACGCACGTCATCCCGTTCTTCCTGAACGGGCAGCGCCTGGTGGTCGGCCTCGCGCTCGACCAGCTTCGCCCAGCCGGCCTCGCCGCCGGCAATGCACAAGGGCCCGGCCCAGCAGGGGTGCTGTCCGGCGGACGCGGCGTGCTGGCCATCCCGCCCATGCCTACCTGGGCCATGATCCTCGTGATCGTCGGATGGATCGTCGGCTGGTCGGTGATCGGTGCGTGGAAGACGGCTACCCGAGACGCATAAGCCAGGAACGCGCTGGACTGGCTGCTGGTGACCCGGCAAGTCGGCCCGGCTCCGTGATCGCGCTGTCTCGGCGCCTGTGCGATCGCCTCACCTTGCTGCCCTGCCACCGAGGGCCACGGGACACCCCATCCCCGGACATCTGACCAGGTCACGGTCTCTGGAGGACGCGAGGTGAGCCGTCCCGCCCGGCAGCACACCCCGGCACTGGCCCGGAGCCTGTGGCTGAAAGCTCGCCGTGTCCCGATCGTTGCCCGGTGGTAACAAGCCGTCGACTGCCCTGCCTGAGACTGAGGATTAGGCGACGCCAGTCACCTGCGGTCCTCGACGACGGAGGACGTGATGACCAGAACGATTAGCAGGAAATTCCTGGTCTCACTGGCCATCGCCTTGACGATGTCCTTCATGGTGCCAGTCGGCCATGCCAGCGCGGCTCCCGCGACTAGCTCACCGCCATCGAAGCGTGAGCGCATCAAGATACTCACGGCCGTCCTGCACAAGATGCAGAAGGACTTCAGCAAGCTCCAGGTGAACGTTCCTGGCCCGGACCGGTGAGAGCACCTACAGTCACGGGTTCGAAGAAATCCGCGCGCAAGATCCGGGCGAGCTGTGCGCCGCCGCGGCCGGCATCCCGGTGCTGGTCGGCACCGGGGACTGCGACGCGGCCCAGCACCTGGCGGTCGGCCCTGGCAGTTGCGGACCCGGCCTACGACCAAGACGCGGGCAACAGCGGCCTGGGATGACTCACCATGGGTCACGGCTGTGGGCGATAGCACCACCAATCTGCGTGCCACGGGCAGACGAATCGGCCCCGACCCGCTCTGGAACTACGCGCCGTTCGGCTTTGCGTTCGGCGAAGGTGCCGGGTACTCAGCGGTGTACACCAGGCCGGGCTACCAGGACAGGGTGAAGTCCATCCTCCGCTCGGACATGCGCTCGGTGCCGGACCTCACGATGGATGCCGCGGACGGAACCTCGGAGGCGGCGCCGCTGCTGGCCGGCGTGCTCGCTCTCGCGACTCAGCTGAATCACGGCGAGAACGTCGGGCCCATCAATAACGTGCTCTACGGCGTTCTCGGCCCTCTCGGGGATGAAGGCCGGGATAGCTGACGTCGTCCAGGGGAACAACTCGCTGATACTGCCCGGCAAGGTAGTCGTCAGGGGCTTCACCGCCACCAGAGGTTTTGACGTGGCCAGCGGCTGGGGCACGATCAGGGCAAACAGGTTCGTCCCCCAGCCTGGTGGCGGCCACTCGGGCGGCGCATCAGGATCGTGCGGTGCGACGCCGGGCGGCCGCGGAACTTCGTCGGCTGGAGCACCAGGTCCGGCTGTCCGTGGTCGTTGTCGGCACCGGTGGCACGACACGCCTGACCGCTGGTGACTTCCTGCCGCTGCACCCGGTGACCCTGTACATCGGCAATCGCAAGATCATCGTTCTGCATGCCAGCGCACGGGGCTCGGTCAGTTATGTAATCGATCCAGCAGCGCTGGGACTGCCGGCCGGGATGCACACGCTGAGGCTGGTAAGCATGCTGCTGACCGAGACCAGAAGTTTCCGCAGTAGCTAGCCTCAGCTATTCACGGCGAGATGGCGACGTCGGCCAGATGGTCGGTATGGAGGACGGTTGCGCGGTCAGCGGTCAACTGGTCGTCTCGGGCCGCTGTGCTGCGGCGTCGTCAGGCTGACTGCGGCTCGCACGTTTCAGGCAGGCAACCACCTCGTCGTCACCAGTGGGGCTGAAATCGTCGTAGAACTGCCCGATCGAATAGAACGGCTCCGGCGTCTCGAGGCAGACGAAGTCGTCGGCGTCGGTCCCGATCCGCTCGGTGAATCCTGGCGGCGCGACGGGGACGGCGAGCACCACCCGGGCCGCACCGCGCGCCCTGGCGATCTGACAGGCAGCCCGGGCCGTGGACCCGGTGGCGATGCCGTCGTCGACGATCACGGCGATCTTGCCGTCGAGCGGCAGCGGCGGTCGGCTGCCACGGTAGCGCCTGGCGCGCCGGTCGAGCTCGGCCCGCTCCCGCGCCTCGACGGTAGCCAGCTCCCGCTCGGTCACCCCAGCCAGCCGGATCACCTCGCTGCTGATCACCCGGGCACCCGCCTCGCCGATGGCACCCATGCCAAGCTCGGGCTGAAACGGTACCCCGAGCTTGCGGACCACGATGACGTCGAGCGGTGCGCCGATCGCAATGGCGATCTCGTAGGCGACCGGCACGCCGCCCCGCGGCAGGCCGAGCACGACGACCTGCCCGGCCGGAAGCTCATGCAGCCGCGCGGCCAGTTGCCGTCCGGCGGCCGTCCGATCGGCGAAGACCATGGTGTCCCTCCGGCCGGTTACGGCAGCAGGCCGTGGGCGGGGAAGACCGCTTTGCGGGTAGCCATAATGGCCTGGTCGATCGGCTCGTCGGGATCATAACCATTTTCGAAACGGGGGAACCTAGCTGATGCCTGCTCCGTCATGAACTCGGGCGCGGTCGCACCGGTGCGCCGCTTGACGTAGTCACGCCAGGCTTGCGGGGTCGCCATGCCGGGATCGAGCGGCCGGCCCGAGGCTTCGGCGATCAGATGGGTCCAAGTCCTCGGCACCACCTGGACGAGTTCGTAGCCGCCGCCGCCGGTGAGCAGCCAGCGGCCGCCGGCCGTCTCGTGCGCCAGTCCGTGCAGCGCGGCATGCGCCGCCCGCTGCGCGTCGACGGTCAGCTCCAGGTTCGCCAGCGGGTCCATCCAGTGCGTGTCGCAGCCGTGCTGGCTGACCAGGATGTGCGGCTGGAAGGCGCGCAGCAGCGGCGGGACGACCGCGTCGAACGCGCGCAGCCAGCCGGCGTCCCTGGTGCCGGCCGGCAGGGCCACGTTGACCGCCGAGGCGGGTGCGTCCGGGCCGCCGGTCTCCGACGGGCGGCCCGTGCCGGGAAACAGCGTGGCCGGATGCTCATGCAGGCTGATGGTCAGCACTCGCGGGTCGTTGTAGAAGGCGGCCTGGACGCCGTCTCCGTGGTGCACGTCGATGTCGACGTATGCGATCCGCTCGGCACCCTGGCCGAGCAGCCAGCTGATCGCGATCGCCGGGTCGTTGTAGACGCAGAATCCGCTGGCGCGGTCCCGCATCGCGTGGTGCAGCCCGCCGCCGATGCTCGCGCCATGCTGGGCCGCACCCGACCAGACCGCCTGAGCTGCGGCCAGCGTGGCCCCGGCCACCAGGGCCGACGCGTCGTGCATCTGCGCGAAGATCGGGTCGTCCTCGGTGCCAAGGCCGAACCGGCCGAACGCCGCACTGCGCGGGTCCGCCTGACCCGCCTGCTTGACCGCGGCGATGTAACCGGAGTCGTGCACGAGCTCAAGCTCCGCATCGGTGGCCGGCTCCGGGGCGGCAACGGTGACCCCCGGTGCGTCGAGCACGCCAAGCTGGCGTGCGAGTTCGATGGTCAGCTCCACCCTGACCGGCGCCAGCGGGTGACCGGGACCGAAGTCGTAGCTGGTCAGCCGATGGTCCCAGGCCACATGCAAGGTGCAGGACATCAGGTCATCCTTCCCGCCATCGTGCGCATCCGGGCATAGCTGCCGTCGGCCGTCATCAGCTGCTGGTGCGTCCCCCGCTCAGCTACCTTCCCATGATCGAGCACGACGATCTCGTCCCCTTGCTCCAGGCCGGCCGGATCATGCGTGATCAGCACGGTCGTCCGGCTGGTAGTGGTGGCCAGCAGGTCGGCGGTCAGAGATCGAGTGCGCTCACCAAGGTCTCAGTAAGCGCATCAAGAACCGACGTAAAGCATGACACCACCCCGGCAGCTTTATCGGCAGTGCGGACCGTCCCGGTGATCAGGGACCATAGTCATTGCGGATCAGGACAATCAGCCCATACGATCAGACCGTTCGGCACGCGGATCGGTGCACCAGCATGCCGCGCCTATCCGCTCGCCTGAACGGACGGAAACGGCTGCGGACTGGCGATCAGCTGCGGCAATGGCACCTGCCGAAACGAGAGCCAGAACTTCAACGACCGGGGATCATTTCAACGTCCGTGCGCGTCAGCGTCGGTTGGCGTCAACGCCTGTTGCGCGTCAGCGTCGGTTGCGCGGCGGAGCAGCGCGGCGGCGGGATTCATGAAATCTGTGGTCGCGGACGATCAACTGCTCAAGCTGGGTCAGCTCTGCTGCGCCCAGCGCCGGTGGCGAGCTGTTCAGCAGGCTGACGACATAGTCCGTGGAGGTGGCGATGCGGACGGTCGGATTCCTGCGGTTTCCGATCTTTGATCTGGGGTGGGTGAGCAGGACCACCCGCTGCACCGGAACCCGGTGGCCGCGTGAGCGCAGGAAGTCCTCGAGCATGGCGGCAGGCTCGTTGAGCTGCACGCTCGGCGAGCGCCCCGTCTTGTCGCTGATCTCGTCCTGCTCGACGAGGTTGCCGTAGCGATCGTACTTCTCAAAGCGCCAGTTATCGCCAACGCAGTGCACGGTGGCGTTGAGGTGTTTCCCCTCGATGGCGATGAGTCCTTGCGGACCGAGAAGCAGGTGGTCGATCTCGCCGCGATTGTTGCGGTAGCCGCGCAGCAGGGTCCAGTCGTCACCGAGGACGCGGCCAAATCCGGCCGCGATCAGCTGCTCGCCTGTTATCCCGGCCGCCAGGATCTCCTCTTGGTCGGATACGCCGTCGGCCGGCCCGGGCGGGCTCGGAGCTTGGCGCTGCTCGCGGCGGACCGCAAGGGCGCATCGTAGCCACGTCAGCCAACGGTGCTGAGCTCGAGCCTTATCCCGCGCTTTTCGCGCCCGCTGAACCCGGGCGCGGTGCCGCGCGAGCGCGTTCTCGTATTCCGATTGCGCCCGCCGGTCGGCGGCCGCGCGGCGCTGCCTGGTCTGCTGGAGCATTGCCCGAGGGTGATTAGACAGCTCAACTATCCGCACGGCATCGACCACCTCTGCGCGAGCAGTCTAGTGCCGCAGCGAAGCGGCCAGCGGTCCGGTTCATACCCCTTCCAGCGGGTCATCGACATCTCGTCCAACCAGACCATCTCGGAGCCAGACTAGGACGTCAGCAGCGTGGCAGTGGGCGCGCGAAACCGCCTCCAGGTCTGCGAACTTCGACCAGTTCTCTATCCGGCGGGCCTCCGATCGCACGGGAGTTGCTGTGACCACCCTGGATCGGACGCCGAGACCCTGTCTGTGCCGACCGCACGCCGATGGCGACCAGGAAGGACTGCCTCGGTCATCCCGGTCATCCAGCCAGCCGTCATCGTCTTCGATCCCGCCGCCATAGGCTCGGAGCTTGCGGGCCACCACCAGCCGCGGAAAGGAAGCAGTTACTCGCGATCAATACCACAAGAGCCGCAAATCGGCGCGCCCGTAGCCCGACCAGCTCGCCGTGCGGCGTCAGGGCTTAAGGGCAACGCCGCCGTAGGCCGACACCCCGTCTGGCGGGAGGATATCTCCGGGGTCGGGCCGCCAGGTATGCACGTAGACGACGCCAGGTGGGACCAGGTCCAGCCCGTCGAAGAACCGGGACACTTCGGCGCGGGTACGCAGCGTCTGCGGGGTGGATACGCGCTCGTTGTAGCGTTTCTGAGCTTCGGCCTGGCCGGGATGGATATCACTGGCCGGATGCGAGATGGCAAGGTAGCTGCCGGGCGGCAGCGCGTCCATCAGCCCGGCGACGATCTGGTACGGCGCCTGCGAATCCTGGATCAGGTGCAGCATTCCCAGCAGCATCAGCGCAGTCGGACGGGCGAAGTCCAGGGTGCGCGCGGCCACCCGCAAAATGGCCGCGGCATCACGTATGTCGCCGTCGATGTACTGGATCGAACCCTCCGGGCCGTCGGCCAGCAGCGCCCTCGCGTGCGTGAGCACGATGGGGTCATTGTCCAGTCGTAGACGCGGGCCGGATGGGCAACCGTGGTGTCGATCTCAACCGCCCCGTCCACCCCAGCGGCAGTGAGCCAGCTATCCGCCTGATCCTCAGCCACGATCCGCCACTTCCCGTTCATCCCAGCTCTGAGCGGCGTCTTTGCCACGCAATGGCCCACGGTAACCCAAACAACGGGCACGCGGCGCCGCGGAACCGGGAGATCTGCATCCAGCGCTGAGCGCAACCATGGCCAACGATGGCCAGCTTCAGCAGGTCATTCATTGGGATCCTCCGTCAGCGCCTGGATGACGCGGGTCAGGCCAGGGTTTTCCCGTCGGTCGGCTGGCGGGCGGCGGTGATCTCGCCGTGGAGCGCTTTCAGCGTGGCATCTGATCGCCCGGCGAGCCGCGCTGGCGGTGCCGTTTGCGCTCGCAGTGCGCCCGCCCTCCGGGCGGCGGGAAATCCTGACCGGGGTGTTCACCTGGGTTGCGGCCGGGCTGGACGCTCCCGGCCGAAGACAGGACCGCGTCTGGCTTGACTTCGGGATGCCACGCAAGCCGGACGCAGAATTGCTGAAGCGGCGAATCTATGAAATAGATTCACCCGACTAGCCTGATGGGTGCTGATGACGGCCGTCCGCTGATCGCGCCGGTCGGCTCGGCGGGTTCAGAGCCTGTGGCAGGGAGGCGAGGCCGGTGGCGGGTGAGCCTTGGGCGTCGTTCGGCCCACTACTTCGGCGACGGAGGGTCACGGCCGGGCTGACGCAGGAGGAACTGGCGCAAGCTGCGGGGCTGAGTTCGCGGACGGTAAGTGACCTGGAGCGGGGGGTGAACCAGACGGCCCGCAAGGACACGGCGCGGCTGCTGGCTGATGCGCTTGGCCTGGCGGGCCAGGAGCGGACCGGCTTTGAGGCCGCCGCCCGCGGCCGGGCAGCGGCGGGTGGTAGGGCGGCGGCGTTGCGGACCTTGCCTGGCGATATTGCCTCGTTCACTGGCCGGGAGGCTGAGCTCGCGCGGCTGAAGTCAGCCGAGGGAGTGGTGAGCGTTGTCGCGGTCGGCGGGATGGCCGGGATCGGCAAGACTGCGTTCGCGGTGCGCGCGGCGCATCAGCTGTCCGGCCGGTTCCCTGACGGACAGCTGTTCTTGCCGTTGTACGGGCACACCCCGGGACATCCGCCGGCTGAGCCGGCCGACGCGTTGGCCAGCTTGCTGCTGATGGCCGGGTTCGACGCTCGGCAGATCCCGCCGGACCTGGAGGCACGGACGGGGTTATGGCGGGACCGGCTCGCCGGCCGGCGACTGCTGCTGGTGCTGGACGATGCGGTCGGCAGCGAGCAGGTCATGCCGATGCTGCCCGGTACGCCGGGATGCCTGGTGCTCATTACCAGCCGCCGGCACCTGACGGCGCTGGATGATGCCGACACGGTCAGCCTGGACGTGCTGCCGCCCGGTGATGCGGCAGGCCTGCTGGTCCAGCTGTCGGCCCGGCCCGGCATCGATGCGGAGGACCCGGCGGTCACCGAAATCGCCCGGCTGTGCGGTTACCTGCCGCTCGCGGTCGGGATACTGGCCCGCCAGCTGTACCACCACCCGGCCTGGAACCCGGCCGACCTGGCCGCCGAGCTGGCAGCAGCCCGGGACCGGCTGGAACTGATGTATGCCGAGAACCTGTCCGTCGCCGCCGCGTTCGACCTGTCCTACGCTGAACTCACCGCCGGGCAACAGCGGCTCTTCCGCTGCCTGGGCCTGCACCCCGGCACCGACATCGACGCCTACGCAGCGGCCGCCCTGGCCAACATCAGCCTGATAGCGGCCAGCCACGGCCTGGATGACCTGTATGACCATTACCTCGTGACCGAGCCGGCCCGCGGCCGGTACCGGATGCATGACCTAATCCGCGAACACGCACACACGCTCGCCGCAGCTGACCATGCAGCCGACCATGACGCCGCCGTAACCAGGCTTCTCGATTACTACCTGCGCACGGCCCGCACCGCCGACCGCCATTTCGCCCGGCGCACCCCGACCGGGATACCTGCGGTGATCACCACCCCGCCCGGGTCCGCTCCCAACCTGTCGGCGCGGGAGGACGCGATCGCCTGGATGGACGCCGAGCACCACAACCTGCACGCCGCTGTCAGATACGCCGCAGGCCACGGCCACCCCGGGCACGCCATCGCGATCCCCGCCGCGATGAGTGGCTACCTGCGCATCCGCGGTCATTGGAATGAAGCGCTCAATCTGCATCACATCGCCCTGACGGCGGCCGAAGACGCGGGCGACCAGTCAGCCGCAGCCGGTGCCCTGACCGACCTAGGCCAGCTGCAATACGTCACCGGGAACCTGGCAGCGACCGCCGCCAGCCTCACTCGCGCTCTGGACCTGCACCGCCGAGACGGCAGCCAGCTCGGTGAAGCCAACGCCCTAGCGACTCTGGGCCTCATGCAGCAGGCCACCGGGGACTACCCGGCCGCCACAGCCAGCATGACCTCAGCGCAGACCCTGTACCGCAACGTCGGTGACCAGCTCGGCGCCGCCAACACCATCCACTGCCTGGGAGTAGTGCAATACCTGACCGGGCGTTATCGTGAGGCCGCCGCCAGCCACGGAACCGCCTTGGAGATGTACCGGGCACTGGACAACCCAGCCGGGCAAGCTGGCGCGCTCAGCCACCTGGGTACCGTTCAGCTGGCGGCCGGTGACCACGACTTGGCCATCACCAACATGAATCAGGCACTGGCCCTCTACCGTGCTGGCGGTGACCGGACGGAGGAAGCCAATGCCCTGTACTTCATCGGCGCCGCTCAGCGCGAGAGCGGGGACTACGGCTCCGCGGCCATCACCTTGAACCAGGCCCTCAAGCTGTACCAGGACGTCGGTGCCCGGCACGGGGAATCCGGAGTCCTGAACCAGATAGGCCAGCTCCAGCGGGCGACCGGTGACTACGACTTGGCCGCCGCCAGCTTGAACCGGGCGCTGGACATCTGCCGCGACTACGGCAGCCGCGGCGGCGAGGCGGGAGTCCTCAACAGCCTCGGGGAGCTGGCGCTAGCTTCCGCCACCCCCGCTGATGCATGCGCCTATCATCACCAGGCTCTCACGATCGCCACCGAGATCTCTGCCCAGTGGGAGGAAGCACGGGCACGCGAAGGCATCGGCCTGTGCCACCTTCAAGCCGGGCGACCAGGTCGCGGCGCCGCATCACTCCGCAAGGCCCTGGAGATCCATCGCAGGATCGGATCCAGCGACGCACGGCGCGTAGCGGCAATCTTGGCCGACCACGCCTTCGACCTTGCCGTCACGAACAGCCCAGAAGACTAAAAGGATCTTGGGCTCTGGGTAATACCAGCCAGAGCCGAATACCGATCCGCAAATAGCTGAAACACAGATCATCTCGCGCGATAATACCCAGATCGCCTGGCTACGGCATATGACAGGCAATGAAATCCCCGGGCCGTGTCCGTTTCCTGGATTAGCTTGACCGAAACAGAGAAGGTCTGATTCACTTCGCACCGAATATTTGTGCGCGCCCCTTCGACGTCGCCGACCTGGTTCAGGCACAGGCAGGAAAGCGCAGGCGTGCGCTGAATTCCGGCTGGCGTGCCGGATGGCGGACTTCGCGCTGGCCATGCCCGTCGTCACGAAATGCAGGAGGGTGCACCACTATCACCGTGGCCAGCGGCGATCCAGATGGTTTTGCAGTCGGCGAGTTCGGCGTGTCCAGCGGATCCGAGCACTACGTCGTCAACACCGAAGCCTGGATACCATTCCCTGCGGTCGTCGACCCCTACATGCCGCTGCCAACGCCATATGAGCTAACCCAGAACCCGCTCCACCGCAGATTTGACCCAAACTGCTACACCCTGCCCGCAAGGGCGCCCTGGCTTGAGAAACTAGGCACGATTGTCAGCTCCACCTACGGCGGAGATAATCACCCGGGCTTCGGCGGAAGCTACCGCATCCGGACCGAGGTCTCCTTCGATTTCAACCCGGCCACCGGCCGTATTACCAACTTCACTCAGGACGCAGTCCCGCCGTTTGGCACGAGTCACCGATACAAGGTGTACACGTACAACGGAACCGTGCTCGCAACATGTACCCAGGCCGCGAACACCACAAATACTCAGACGGCACAACTCAGCTCCGCAACCAGATTCACCCTGGGCTACCGGGGGACAAACCCCCTGGCCCAGCCCTACGCTCCCGAGCTAAGGGCAACCATCACCGGCACGCTCGCGCCGGACGGCAGCCTCACGCTGACTTACACCACGACGGACTTCCCGAGCCAGGGGATCCAGGTATCCGTCAACGGCAACATCGTGGCAACAGACCTCGAGAACGATGTCTCATGCCTCGGCGCCTCCGGCGTCCTCGGATTCCCCGGACTCCTGCGCATCGGAGCAGGCCTGTCCCTGACCCAGACCGGGTCGGTGACCATCCAGCCCACCGGCAGCATGTCGGAATCGAATCCGTCTCCGATATGCCGGACGACAACAAGGCTGTAGGACGACCGAGGACCCGCCCATCGCGCAGAGCCTCCTGGCGCAGCGGACGCGGCGGTAGTCCGAGCAGGCTCCTAGACTCCGGGTATGCTGCGGCTGATCGTGGTCAACGGGCCACCGGGGTGCGGTAAGTCAACGCTGGCGCAGATGTACGCGGACGAGCACTTCCTCGCGCTGAACCTGGACATCGACCGGCTGCGCAGCTCTCTCGGCCGGTGGCGCGACGATCCGCAGGCCGCCGGGCCGCTCGCCCGCGCTATCGCCCTGGCGGCGGCGCGGACCCACCTGACCGCAGGACACGATGTGGTGATCCCTCAGTTCCTCGGCCGGACGGAGTTCCTTGACCAGCTCGAGGACCTGGCCCGCGAGACCGGCGCTGCTTTCGATCACATCGTCCTGATGGACAGCAAGGACGATGCGCTGCGCCGCTTCGCCGGACGCGGCCTCCAGAGTGCCGGTACCGCGGCGGCCCAGGCACACGAGATGGCAGGTCACCGTGGCGGTATCGCCGAGCTGTCAGTGATGTATGACCGCCTGATGACGGTCATCGCGGCCCGGCCCGAGGCGAAGGTTGTTCCCACGGCAAGCGGCCAGCTGAACCAGGCCTACCGAGATCTCCTGGAGGCGTTGTCCTAGAAGCCATCAGGCCATTTCAGGGCCGGTGACCCGTCCAGCGGCCCAATGCTGAAGTCCTGAGAATCGCCGCGACACGCCGGCGAATGCCTGCACAAGCTCAGAAACGTGGACGCTCAGCCGCCGCCAGCAGCCGCAGCCCGAGGACGCGCGCGGCGTCTTGCAGCTCCGGGCACCTGAGGATCCGGTAGGGCACCGGGATCGCCGCGAGCTGCTGGGCGTACCACACCGGGTTGCTGGTGCTGCCGACTAGGCGGGTGGTCCCGGCACCGAGCGGCTCGAGCCGTCCGAGGGCGCGGGGGAGGCAACGCGCCACGGTTTCGACGGGCGCGTCGATGACGGCCTCGACGTCGTACTCCCATCCGACGGCGAGATGCTCCTCGAGCATGGCGACCGGGTCGAGGTCGGCGGGTGGGCTGAAGGTGTCTTCGAGGTCTTCCACTCCGAGGACCCGGTCGATCCGGTACGCCCGGCAGGCGTCCGCGGTGTGGGACCGGCACAATAGGTACCACCGGCCGTGGCGTACGACCACTGCCCACGGTTCGACCTCGATGAGCCATTCCGACCCGCCCTCAGTACGGTAGCTGATCCGCACCCGTCGGTGGTTGGAGCAGGCCTGCACGAGGGCGGTTGTGGTCCCCGGGTCGGGCCGGGCGGCGGCGCGGTCCGGAGCCGGTGCCGTGGACCGACGGACGGCCTCGGCCTGAGCGGCAACTGCCTCCGGGAGTGCCCGCACGATCTTGCCGAGCGCGCTGCCGACCGGGTCGTTGGGATCGCCCGCATTGTGGTGGCCGTCGAGCACGGCCATGACCAGACCGAGGGCCTCCGTGGCGCTGAACATCAGGGGCGGAAGCCGGAGACCGCGGCCGACGTGGTAGCCGCCGTAGGGCCCTCGGACTGACTCGATGGGGATGTCGGCCTCGCGGAGGAGGCCGATGTACCGGCGGGCGGCCCGCTCCGAGACGCCGAGCTTGCCGGCGAGCCGGTCCGCGGTGATGCCCGGGCTGCCTTGGACCAGTTCGAGGGCCAGCAGCGCCCGTGCCGTGGGGCTCGCGTCAGACTTCACAGCAGAATCCAGCCAATCCGGAAGCAGAACGTCCGGAATGCAGGCTAGCGTGCGGGCATGACCGACGACACCGTTCTGGACATCACGATTCACCAACCATCGATGACCGCCGGCGAGATCGACATGCTGCTCTTCGCGCTGGACCGCTCCCGCGCGCAGTTCGCCTGGAAGTGCGGCGGCCTGGACGCGGCCGGGCTCGCAAAGCCGCACCCGCCGTCGGCGATGACCCTGGGCGGGCTGCTCAAGCACCTCGCCCTCGTCGAGGACAGATACACCGCCGTCGACCTGACCGGGCAGCCGATCGGACCGCCGTGGGATGCGGTCGACTTCGACGCCGATCCCGACTGGGAGTGGCATACAGCGGCCGGCGACTCAGCTGAGGAGCTCTACGGGCTATGGCGCGGCGCTGTGGAGCGCTTCGGTGCCGCGATGGCGCGGGCGCTCGCCGACGGCGGCCTCGACCAGCCGTCCAAGTTCAAAACCCGCTCCGGCGAGTCGCCCAACCTCCGGCGGGTACTGGTCGATCTGCACGACGAATATGCGCGCCACGTCGGCCATGCGGACCTCCTTCGCGAGGCCGTCGACGGCCTGACGGGAGAGGACCCGCCGCGGCGATGATGACGGCTATGCAGGCGCCGATCCCCGCCGAGCAACTGACCATCGTCCCCGCCAACGAGGCGTCCTGGGACGACCTCGCCGCGATCTTCGGCACCGCCGACTACTCGGGCCGGTGCCAGTGCCAGCGGTTCAAGGTCGTCGGCTGGATCTGGCGCGACTCCACGCAGGAGGAGCGGACCGCAATGCTCCGGGCGCAGACCGCCTGCGGCCAACCGAACGCCATGGCCACCAGCGGGCTGGTGGCCTACGTCGGCGGCGAGCCCGCCGGCTGGGTCGCGGTCGAGCCACGGACGGCGTACCCCAAGCTGCGCACCTCGCGCGTCCCGTGGACCGGCCGGAACGAGGACAAGGACGACGATGGCATCTGGGCGGTGACCTGCTTCGTGGTCAGGAAGGGCTATCGGGGTCGTGGCCTCACCTATCCCCTCGCGCGCGCCACGATCGACTTCGCCCGCGCGCGCGGCGCTCGGGCGCTCGAGGCCTACGGGATAGTCACCCAGCCGGGCAGGGAGATCACCTGGGGCGAAGTTCACGTGGGGGCCCGTCAGGTCTTCGAGGATGCCGGGTTCGATGAGGTCAGCCGCCCCACTGTCCGGCGGGTGGTCATGCGGATCGACTTCGAACAACAGAGCGATGCACTGACCGCCGCTGCACCGCTGTGAGCCGAACGCCTGACCGCGTCCCGCTCGAGACTCACCGGCCTGGCATTGGCGGCTGAAGGCGTCGTCGACGAATCGACGATCACATCTGCTGACCATCCGGTTCTCGTGGTCGACATCCTCGAATTCGAAGGCGAAGTACTGCCGCCGTTCCGGTCGATCCCCGCAGAACTCTGGGGGATCGAGAACAAGCTGAACATCGCGAACATGGGCTGGGAGGATTTCGCCGGTGCGGTGGACACCTCCGGGGTGTTCCGCGGGTTCCCGGGCTGATGCCCTGGCATGAGCCGCCGACCGAAACTTCGGTGACAACATCACGCTAAGTGACCGGGAGTAGTAAGGAGAACGCTCGCCGAGCCGTTATGGGCGTGCCGCCGGCACAGTCGGGATCCATCGCCGGTACCCCAGGGGTCAGCCGTGGCCTGTCAGGTCACCCCGATCTCCAGCCTGAAGTGCCCGAGCCTGAGATCGAACAGGCCCCCGCCGC
>Ga0208565_1000343_pt1 | contig 36762 bp, 32 predicted proteins | sample Sb_taG_7_FD_187706 | JGI IMG/M metagenome (GOLD analysis project Ga0208565, IMG submission 187706) | Peat soil microbial communities from Weissenstadt, Germany - Sb_50d_2_FS metaG (SPAdes) (version 2) | ecosystem: Environmental > Terrestrial > Soil > Wetlands > Peat | place: Germany... | reverse complement strand
GACGCCGTTCCGCCGCGACTTTCCGCCCGAGAAAAAGCCCCCGCTAAATCCGGGACCCACAAAACCCTTACGGCACGTTCCCGCCTCTATACGCCCATCTCGGAATGCCTGTGTTCGAGGCGTGCCTGGAGGTCAGCGCGGAATCTTGGGAGATTCCCAAACTTGATAGCCTCCCGAATTTTGCGCATGGTGTCAAGGTAAAAGTGGACGTTGTGGTGGGTGTTCAAGATGGACGCGAGCAATTCGTTCGCGAGATAGAGATGGCGGAGATAAGCGCGCGAATAGCGGCGACAAACTGCGCACGTGCAGGACTCATCGAGCGGGCGCGTGTCTTTGGCGTATTGCGCGTTCTTGATGAGCACGCGGCCTTGCGACGTGAAGAGGCAGCCGTGCCGCGCGCTGCGCGTGGGGAGAACGCAATCCATCATGTCCACTCCGAGCGCGACGTAGTCGACGATTTGCTCGGGCTTGCCCACGCCCATCAGATAACGCGGGCGATCGTGCCGGAGTTGTGCGGCGACCTCGCTGGTCATTTCGCAGGTGACGCTATGCGGCTCGCCGACGGCCAGGCCGCCGATCGCGTAACCGGGAAAATCTAGCTCCAGTAGCGCTTCCGCATTTTCGCGGCGCAGGTCGGCGTGCGTGCCGCCTTGCACGATGCCGAAGAGCATCTGCCGCGCCGCATCGCCCTGGCTTGCGAAATGTTTGCGCGAGCGGCGCGCCCAGCCGAGCGTGCGCAATGCGGCTTCGCCGGCGCGCGCGCGATCCGCCGGCGCTTCGATGCATTCGTCGAGGACCATGATGATGTCCGCGCCGAGCGCCATTTGAATATCGAGAGCAAGTTCCGGCGACAGGAAATGTTCGGAGCCATCGAGATGCGAGCGGAAGCGCACGCCTTCGTCAGTCACCTTGCGTAATTCCGCCAGGCTGAAAACCTGAAAGCCGCCCGAATCGGTGAGGATTGGATGCGGCCAGGACATGAAAGCATGAAGCCCGCCAAGCTGGCGAATCAGTTCGTGGCCGGGGCGAAGATATAGATGATAGGTGTTGGCGAGGATAATCTCGGCGCCGAGTTCTTCAAGCGCCTGTTGCGTAAGGCCCTTAACGGTGGCCGCCGTGCCGACCGGCATGAACGCCGGCGTTTCGATCACGCCGTGCGGCGTCGTCAAACGGCCCAGGCGCGCGCCGGTCGGGTCAGTCTTCAAAACTTCGAAGTGAAATCCCATCCGGCGAATTGTATCAGGAGCGCGGCTGCATCACGAAAATGCGCCGACCCAGCCGACTTTGGCGAGGGTGAACAGCGCCCAGCAGATGACGACGATGGCGATTCCCTTGCCAATGGAGATTTTCTTGGGACTCGCCGCCGAGTAACCGATGCCCATCAGCGCGATGGTCCAGAATACGAAGAGATTCAGCGAGGTCCCCAGCGTCATCAGCCAGCGCGGAGAATCGCCCGAAAGGAACGCGCCCACATTGTCGGCGACGAGATTTTCGATATTGATCGTATCCGGCGCTTTCACAAACAGCAGTATCAATCCAATGACCGCGCCAATAATCGCCGGAGTCCACGAGTAGGTCACGATTCCTAAAGATTGGAGGAAACTCACGCGCGCCCCCGCGACGAGATTAAAAACTCCCATCAGCACCGCCGTCACGAGCAGCGCCGCGACGGGAACCGCTACGACAGTGCTGACGTACGCGACGATGGGCGCGAATTTTGCTCCGCGCTCCACGGCTTCGGCCTTTTGATCTGCAGGCATGTCCGCGGTCCGCGAGCTCTCCGCAATTTTCTTCTCAACCAAGCCGCGCCATCCGACGCGCTGGCCGAACACGGCGACGACAACGACCGAGAGCACTACGATGATGACCAGCGGCAGCGCCCAGCTGGGCTTTGCGGCGATGTCCTCATATGTCGCCTTGGGACTGAACAGCACGCCAGTGAGCCGCGCGAAATCGCCTATGCGCGCGGGCTGCGGTGCGCCGCTTTCGATGGCGCTGGGAGGCGTAGTCATTGTCGTGCTCCTTCCGGGACGAGAGGATTGATCGCTGCCGTCTAATACGCACGGACTCGCGGGATATTACAGCGCGGGAGTGTATCGCAATCGTGTCCGCAAATGGAAATTTCAGGCGAAAGCGCGAGGACGGAGATGCGTTGGTAGCGCCGGTTTACCCTGAGCGGCGATGGGCGTCCCTGTTTACCCCGAGCCGCGAGGGGCCGGCATCTTACGATTACAAACGTCGCCATGGGCGACAGTCACGCGCGGACCACGCCGCCCGACCAGAGCAATGACTTCAGCGCCCTCTTCCGTGCGCGATTGACGCACTCTTCGGCGTTCGTGATCGCAGGATGCCGGCGGGGACGCCGGCGCTACCAAGGCGCTACGCAGGAATTTCCGGTACGGCGGCCAGCAGCGATTGAGCGTAAGGATCTTTCGGATGGGTCAGAACTTCGGCGGCGGGCCCGAATTCCACGAAGCGGCCGGCGCGCATTACCGCGACGCGCGTAGCGAGTTGCGCGACGACTGGCAGCGAATGGGAAATGAGGATGTAAGTGAGGTTCAATTCGCGCTGGAGCTTGGCCAGCAGCTCGAGAATTTGCGCGCCGACGGAAACGTCCAGCGCAGAGACAGGTTCGTCGCCGATTACAATTTCCGGGCGCAGGATCAGCGCGCGAGCGATGCCGACTCTTTGCTTCTGCCCGCCGGAGAATTCGTGCGGGTAGCGGTTGAGCGCGTCCGCTTCGATGCCAACGGCCGCGAGCGTCTCGAGGATGCGGGCGCGGCGTTGCGCGCGATCGAGCCGCGGCTCGTGGATGGCCAGCGGCTCGCCGATGATAGCAGCGACGCGCATGCGCGGATCGAGCGAACCCGCGGGATCCTGAAAAACCATTTGGATGCCGCGGCGCAGCGCACGCAGTTTGCTACCGCGCGCGGCAAGGAAATTCTCGCCGCGGAAATCGATTTCGCCGCCGTCGGGCTCGATCAGGCGCATCAACATGCGAGCAAGCGTCGTCTTGCCGCACCCTGATTCGCCGACGACGCCAAGCGTCTCTCCGCATTCGAGCTCGAAGCTGACCCCGTCAACGGCGGTAGCGTGATGCGATGCCGCCGCCAAAGTGCCCGCGCCCACAGCGTACGACTTGCGCAAATTGCGGACCGCAAGAATCGGCGGCATCATCGCGCACCATCGAACGTACCGCTGGCGTCCCCGCCGGCCTCCGACGAAGAGAATCTTCCGCCAAGGGCAATAGTCGACGACGGACTCACGAAACAACCAACGTCGAGATTTAGGTTCCACGTCATGGGGCGTGTTCCGCGGCGACCAAGACGCATCTGGCGGAGTGCTCTGAATCAACCCGCCTCAACTCAGGAACCGCGACATCACATTCCGCCCGCCGAAATTCGCAGCGCGGCGCGAACGCACACCCCGCAGGCAACGCATCAAGAGGCGGCACAACGCCGGGAATCGGCGTGAGCTTGCCGCGCTCGAGCCGCGGAGCCGCGCGCAGCAGACCCGCAGTATAAGGATGCCGCGGCTCACGCAGAATTTCCTGCGTCGGGCCTTCTTCGACGATGCGTCCCGCGTACATCACCGCCACGCGCGCGGCCACTTGCGCCACCACTCCGAGATCGTGGGTGATGAAAATCATCGCGAGGCCCAGATCGCGCTGCAAGCGCACCAGCAGCTCGAGAATCTGCTTCTGCACCGTAACGTCGAGCGCGGTGGTCGGTTCATCGGCGATCAGCACGCGCGGCCCGGCCGCCAGCGCCATGGCAATCATCGCGCGCTGGCGCAGGCCGCCGGAAAGTTGATGCGGATACTGCCGCGCCCGCAATTCCGGCTCGGGAACCGCAGCGCGCTCGAGCGCCGCAACCGCGCGGCGATGCACATCGGCGCCGCCCGCGCGCATCTCGTGAACGCTGATGGCCTCTTCGATTTGCGCGCCGACGCGCAGCACGGGATTGAGCGCGGTCATCGGCTCCTGAAATATCATGGCGATCTCGCGGCCGCGAATCGCGCGAAGATCGGCGGGCGCAGCGCCAGTCAAATCGGTACGCCGCGTGGATCGCGCGCCCGCGTTGCCATTGCGCGGCTGCAGCCAAGCCTCGCCGAGGCGACGCGCCCCCGGCGGCGTGAGCCCCATCAGCGCGAGCGCCAGCATCGTTTTCCCGGAGCCCGATTCGCCCACAACCCCAAGCGTCTCGCCCGGCGCCAGCCTGAACGCAACATCGTTCACCGGCCGCACCCAACCACGCTCAGTCGGCAATTCCACGGTCAGCCCGCGCACATCGAGCAACGCGCTCATGTCTCCATCATAGGGCCAATCGAAAAATCTTCGCTCGGCGATTGCGAAGGGGTGTATAAGAAAGGAAATGCCTCGCCCGAAATGCCCGGCCTGCGGCGCGCCTCTTGAGGGAGGCTTTCTCTGGACGCAGTGTGACTATTGCGACGCAAGGTCCGGCCCATCGGTGCGGGCGTGGCGCGAGCTCGCAGTCGCGATGCTGCCATTCATAGTAGGAATCGGCTTAGCGGACCTGATCGCGCGCAAAGACTGGAACCACAATCTGCCACGTGAAGCCATCTCGATTGGGCTGCAAGCCTCCATCGCAGCCGCGTTTGTGCTATCGCGCCACTGGCCCTCGCGAAAGCGGCGTTCCAGCATCATCGAACTGCGGCCCGCTCCGGCTAATCACGCACCGGTTCGATATATCGAGCCCAGCGGCCCGTCGTTCGATCCCCCGCGCGAGTGGAATTCGATTCTTTCATCGCCTCGGCCTCGCAGATTGAGCTCGGGTCCGGTGAAGAGTGCGAGCAGCCTGATGTTGATAGTTGTGTTGGTCGCTGGACTTGTCGGATCGATCTTGTTCCGGTATCACGTTCGAATCGACGGAGTCGCGTCATCTCTCTTCGCGTTGTTCGCGCTCGCCTGGCTCGTCTATCTGCTTGTCGATCGGCTCCGCGACATTTTCCAGTCGAGCCAGTTGCTGCGCAACGGCGAAGTGGCGATCGGCTGGATCGCCGATGCCTGGGAAACGGGAGAGACCGAGCGCATCACTCACGTCACGGTGAAATTCCGTGATCTATCCGGGCAGATCTTGGCGCGCGATTTCAGAGTTCGCACGACAAAATTTCCCGTCGATCCGGGCCATGCGGCGCTGGCTTTCTACGATTACCTGAAGCCGGAGCGCTTCACGACTTTGGCGGCGAGCTCTGCTCAACTTGCGGAGGAGCAGCAACCGCTTAGCGCTGTGAGAGTGGGATGACGAAACGCAACGCGGTGTGCGTTGCGGAGAAGCTGCAAACTTTGTTGTCGGTTAGGCCGGCGGATTTGCCCGCGGCGATTACTTCGATTTCGCGAATGTGTTGTTTGCCTTTCGGATAGACGACCCAGATTCCGCCGTTTTTCACGATGAATTTGCGCAGGCGCGCGAGTTGCTTCAGGGCATCCTTCTCTTCCGCCCCGAAGAAAATTAAATCGAGATCGCCGGACGGCTTGGTCTGTGCAAATATCGGCGAAAACGGTTTGATCTCGTTCAGAAACGATGCATCGAGAATATCGATGATGAGAATACGCTGGCCGGGCTTGACGCCGAGCTTGTCGAGCAGCGAACGGTGCGAATAATCGCGCTCCGGCGGCCGCGGCTTTTTGCGTGTGGGCGTCATGGCTCAGCGCTCGATGACGGTCGTCTCGCCAAATTTCTTTCCGAGATCTTTCAAGTAAGTGTCCATCGTCGCGGTGTAACCAAACACAAAGCGCGACATAAAACGAAAGAAGCGATTGTGGATCTCGCCGTCTTCCTGAATCTGCACGATGCAGCCGTCCGGAGGAATCGGGAGAATATCGGTCGTCCAGGTGCCGCCGAACGGAAGCTTCGGATCGGCGATTTCGGTGACGAGATGGCGCGGAGCATCCGATTCGAGCACTTGAAAAGGGATCGCGTTTCCGTGGGAGTCCACTTCCTGCCATGCGCTGAATGAATTCTTGGAAGTCAGCGTATCGACGCTCTTCAGATTAGATCGCCAGAATGGAAATTTGTCGTACTCGGTAATCGCCTGCCAAAGCGCATCCGGTTTCTGGCGGTAGCGCGCGACGCGCACGACGGAATGCTTCTCGGGCAGCGATGCCCCGATCGCGTAGACCAGCACGATCAACGCGACGAGTATTCCGAGAATCCAAAATGTCCATTTCATCAAAACTCCCTCGCCGGAGCTTCCGCCGCTCCCGGTAGCACAGCCACTCCTGCCTGTGTAGGCGTTCCGCTGCCGGCCAGCGCAAATTCAAGCCGCAAACACGGCCACAGGCAGGAGTGCCTGTGCTACTGACCTGGACGCGCGTCACCGGCGCGACAACCTGTACAATTAAGAGCTTCGCATGGCCGCCACATCACATCCCAGAACCGATTGGCGCGCGCTGCTCGCCCGGCGCGGCTTCCGCTACTTTTTTGCGGGCATGATGATATCGCTGTTCGGCTCGGGAATGAACTTCGCCAGCGTGACGTGGTTCATCCTCGCGCAAACCGGCTCGACCGTGGACGTCAGCATCATGCTGATTTTCGCGACGCTGCCGGGCCTTCTCGTCCCCATCGCCGCAGGAGTGCTGATCGATCGCATCGACCGAAGGTACCTCGCGATCACACTCGATCTGGCGCGGTTCATTGCGGTGGGAACGTGCGCGGCGTTGATCGCTTTTGCGCATGCCGGTCTCCTGCTGATCTATTGCATGGTGCTGTTCAATGGTTTCTGCGCGGCGATTTATTGGGCGACGATCAATGCGCTGGTGCAAGAAGTGGTGGGCGGAGATGAACTCGTCGGCGCGAATTCCGCGCTGGTGATCGCCGTGCAATGCGGCTGGCTGACGGCCGGTGCGCTGGTCGGATTTCTCTACGATCGCGTCGGTATCGCGGGCATCCTCGCGGTCGATTCCGCGACATATGCGGCGTCGGCGTGGTGCATCTACATGCTGCGTCGCGGATATTTCACTCCGCGCACCGCGAAGCCCGAGGAAGCGCGCGCCGGTCTCGATGCGCCGCTGGCCGTGGCGGAAGAAACGGCTCTGCCGCCACTCGTCGAGCCGATGCCCGATCCGGAGTTTCTGCGCGATTTGAAAGACGGCATCGCGTACCTCCGCAGCCAGCCCGCCGTGATGGCCATGGGATTTACTTACGCCTGCATGGTCGCGGGAGTTTTCAGCGCGAATGTGGTGGTCGTGGCGCTGGCGAAAGATGTGCTGCATTCCGGCGCGCGAGGATTCGGCGCGCTCGAATTCGGCTGGGGTCTCGGCGCTCTGATTGGCGGAGTGTCGGTCGGCATGTTGATGCGGCGCGTGCGCGTGACGCGGCTGCTCATCGCCGCTCTGGCAATTCTGGCGATCGGCCACTCGTTCTTTCCGTTCGTGCACATTTTGCTGATCGCGGTGGCCATGCAAGCGCTGTTCGGCGGCTGCCGCGCGCTGACGGGAATCGTCACGCAATCCTCGATCATGACTACCGTGCCGAAGCACTTGATGGGTCGCACGCAATCGGCGGTGATGGTGTTCTCGACGTCGCTGCAAATGCTGATGAGCTTTCTGCTCGGATGGTTGGCAGAGCGCGCCGGACTGATCGTCGCGTTCGCCGTGCTCTCGGGAATATATTTCGTTGCGGTCCTGACAGCATGGCGCGCGCGAGGTCTCGCGGTCGGCCTGCCGGCTGAAGCTCCCGGAGATTAGGACCGCCACGCTCACGTTCAGGAATTCCTCTTCGCGTTGCACTCCGCTTGCCGCATAATTCCGCCGCGAGGAGGTCCTCTGCGATGCTTCCCGGATTGAAAGCGGTCCTGAACATTCATCCGCTGTTCGTGCATTTCCCCATTGGACTGTGGATCGGTGCGCTGATTTTCGAAATCGTCGCAGTCCTGCGAAAGAGCGATGACTGGCATCGCACCGCCGCGCGCCTGCTCTATCTCGGTACGCTCGCCGCAGGACTCGCAATTCTGACGGGCCTCTACGCACAGAAATCCGTTCCGCCGGGCCCGGCGATGACCGTCGTTGGCATCCACGAAACGCTAATGATGATCACCACGAGCGTCGCGTTGGCGCTGAGCCTCTTCGCGCTCGTCTTCCGCAAAGATTTCACGGCTAACTATCGCAAGCTGATGCTGATCGGCCTGTGCGTTCTCACAATCCTGTTATTCTTGGGAACGGACCGCGGCGTGCAGCTAGTCTACGGCTACGGCTCGGCAGTCGATTGGTCCACAGCACAGCCGCAGAAATAGATCGCGGAATCCAAATTGCAAACTCATCAGGCTCTTGTCGTAGCGCTCCGGGAATCAGTAGTCGTTGGCGGAGCCTTCTAGGAAGGCGCGGAGCTTGCGCGAGCGCGACGGATGGCGCAGCTTGCGCAAGGCTTTCGCTTCAATCTGGCGGATGCGTTCGCGCGTCACCGCGAACGACTGGCCGACTTCTTCGAGGGTGTGCTCGCTGCCGTCATCGAGTCCGAAGCGCATCTTGATCACTTTTTCTTCGCGCGGCGTGAGCGTCTTCAGCACCGAAGACGTTTGCTCCTTCAGGCTGAGATTGATCACCGCATCGGAAGGCGACACGACGGCCTTATCCTCGATGAAATCGCCGAGATGCGAATCTTCCTCTTCGCCGATGGGCGTCTCGAGGGAAATCGGCTCCTGCGCGATTTTCAAAATCTTGCGCACCTTCGCGACGGGAATATCCATCCGCTTGGCGATTTCTTCCGAAGTGGGCTCACGGCCGAGTTCCTGAACGAGCTGGCGGCTGGTACGCACCAGCTTGTTGATGGTCTCGATCATGTGCACCGGAATGCGGATGGTGCGGGCCTGATCGGCGATGGCGCGGGTGATGGCCTGGCGAATCCACCACGTCGCGTAAGTCGAGAACTTGTAGCCGCGGCGCCATTCGAATTTGTCCACGGCTTTCATCAAGCCGATGTTGCCTTCCTGAATCAGGTCGAGGAATTGCAGGCCGCGGTTCGTATATTTTTTGGCGATGGAAACAACGAGACGGAGGTTCGCTTCGATCAGTTCCTTTTTCGCCTGCTCGGCCTCGATCTCACCGCGCGTGATCACCTGCAACATGCGCCTTAGCTCGGTGGGATTGGCTTCGGCGATTACTTCGATTTCGCGAACTTCCTGACGCCGCGCTTTCAGATCCTTGCGGGCTTCGGCGAGAACATCTGCTTTGGAGGCCTCGACGCGGCGCTCGAGTTTCACGATTTCGCGTTCGAGAGACTGAACGCGCTCAACCGTCTGGCGCATCTTGTCGATCAGGCGTTTCTTCTCGAAGAGATTGAAATCGATATCGCGGACGCGCACGGACATCTCGACGCGGGTGCGGCCGAGCGCGAAGCGCGCGCGCAAATGGCCGCGTTTGTTCGAGCGCGGAGTATTCTCGAGTTTTTCCGCCTGCTTGACGGACTGGAGATACAGCTTGCCGATCTTGTCGATGCGCTTGAGCGTCTCGCGCGTCTTGGCTTCGATCTTTTCTTCGGTCAGCTCTTCATCGTCGAACTGGACGATTTCCTTGATCGAGCGGGTGCCGCGGCGCAAATCTTCGCCGACGCCGAGCAGCTCTTTGAGGATGATGGGCGAGCGCGTGATGGTTTTGAGGACGAGAAGCTGGCCGCGCTCGATGCGCTTGGCGATTGCGACTTCACCTTCACGCGTGAGCAGCGGAACGGTGCCCATCTCGCGGAGATACATGCGCACCGGATCGTTGGTCTTCTCGAGCGAACCGGGAGTGAGATCGAGCTCGCCTTCGTCGCCCGGAGATTCTTCCTTGGCGGCGGGCTCGGGGACTTCGGCGGAATCGGCAGCAAGCGCGGCCTTGGCGCTGGCGAGATCTTCGTACACGTCGATCCCATAGCGCTCGAAGGTCGAGAGCAGATCATCGATTTCTTCCGAGGAGTGAATTTCAGGCGGAAGAAGGTCGTTCACCTCATCGTAGAGCAGGTAGCCGCGCTCCTTGCCCATATTGATGAGCTGCCGAACCTGATCGTATTTTTCTTCCAGCGCCAGAGTCACCATGTCTCTCCTCGCAGAACGTGCACTCTGCGTAGGGCGCAAAATTCTGCGCCGGCGTTACGTCGCGCGTTCCACGGCGGCAAGGGGCTACACCCCGGCCGCGCCATTCCAAGTGAAGCGTCTCGATTGGCGGATATAATTCTGGTAAATCCGATCGCGAGTCCGGCCCCGGCCGCCCGTGCGCTGCCCATTGCGCTCCCGCCATGCCCTACGTTCATGGGATGCACGACGGACTCCACCCGTTTCTCCGCAAAACTTTAGGAGAATACCGCGCCGAACGATATCGAGTCAATTGGATGTCAATTAGATGTTACACGGGGCAAATTTGTTTCACCGGCGTGTCGCATTTTGTAAGTGGCACAAATTCAAGAACAAACGGCATCGAAATTGCCCCGAAAAGCTCGCCTCGTTTTGACCAGCGGCGAGAATTCACGCGGACGGGCCCGAGAGAATTTTGCGAAGCTCCTGCTTTCGGGCCAGGAGGCGGTTCAGGTCTGCGCCAGTGGGGCGAGCCTCGATATCTCGCTGAACGGTGGCGAGTTCGACTTCCATACGGCGGCGGCGCATGACGCTGAGGCAGCTTTCGGCTTCATCCCAGGTTGGCGCGGCGCCGGAATCGAAGAGAATGTCGAAGAGGACTCGGCGATCCGGCGTGTCGAGCGCTTCGGCGAGCGAGGCAGGGTCGAGTGGGGCGCCCGACGACGCTGCGGTGAGCAATGCCGCAAAAATCTTCTCCGATTCGAGGCCCCGGTGAAGATCTGCTTCGATCATGTCGCGCGCCAGTTTCTCGCGGAAAGCGTCGGCTTCTACGAGCATTTGCATCAAGCGGCGTTCCGCTTGGTTTACCGGCGAGGCGACGAGTTCCGCTTTGGGCTTCACTTCGCTGCGGCGCTCGGTGGCGGCCCGGCGCAGGGCCTCGCGCAGCACCGGCTCTTCGACGCGCAACTCGCTGGCGATGCGCGAAGCCCATTCCGAACGCATGAGGCGATTCGGAACGCGCTGAACGTACGGCATCAGATAATTGAGCGTGGCGAGTTTTCCGGCGGCCGTCGAGCGATCTCTCATGCGCGCGCGGCCAATCAAGTAATCGAGATACGGGGGCGAATCGCGCAGGAGTTGTTCGTAGGCTGCAGAGCCCTTTTCTTTGAGGAACTTGTCCGGGTCGGCGCCGCCGGGAAGAGCGAGGACGCGGATTTCGAATTCTTTTTCGAGAAGCAGAGCGAGGGAGCGCTCCGTGGCGGCTTGGCCCGCGGTGTCGGGATCGTAGTTGACGACGATGCTGCGCGTGAAACGATTGAGCAGCTTCACTTGCGGCTCGGCAAGGCTGGTGCCGCAGCTGGCCACGACGTTGGTGAATCCTGCGCGAGCCACGGCGATCGTGTCCATGTAGCCTTCGACTAGGATTGCGAATTCATTTTTGCGGATGGCTTCTTTGGCGCGGTCGAGATGGTAGAGAACGTTGCTCTTCGAATAGATCGGCGACTCGGGGGAGTTTAGATATTTCGGCATGTCGTCGCCAAGAGCGCGGCAACCGAAGGCAATCGTCTTGCCCGATTCATTGGCGATGGGAAATGTGATGCGGCGGCGGAAGCGATCGTAAAGGCGGCCGCTCGATTCGCGGGAGAAGAGGCCCGAGGGTTCGAGGAGCTTGTCGGGAAATTTTTGCTTCAGATGACGATAGAGCACATCGCCCGCGGAAGGCGCGAAGCCGATGCCGAATCGGGCGATGGCTTCGCGGTCGAGGCCGCGATCTTCGAGATAGCCGCGGGCGGCGCGGCCCTCGGCTGTGTCATTCATCTGGCGGGTGAAAAATGCGGCTGCTTCGCGATGCATCTCGACGAGCGCGGAGCGTTGCTGATTCTCGCGGCGCTCTTCGGGCGAACGCTCGCGCGGGGCGGGCATCGGGATGCCGCATTTTTCGGCGACGATGCGAATGGCATCGGGAAATGCGCACTTTTCGATTTCCATCACGAATTTGAAGACGTCGCCGCCGACGCCGCAGCCGAAGCAGTGATAAATCTGCTTCACCGGATGAACGGCGAACGAGGGAGTCTTTTCCGAATGGAACGGGCAGAGGCCGCTGAAGTTTTGTCCGGTCTTTTTCAGGCGGACGTATTCGCCGACTACGCGGACGATGTCCGCCTGTTGTTTTACGCGATCGGCGAATGAACCGGCTTCAGCCATGGGATTGGAGAATGGGAATTTGGGTCTGTTGAGACTCAGTACGATGAGCGGCGAGGGTTGGGAGCCGTTTAATAACGGCGTCGAATCGTGAAAGTCTAACCGAAACAAGGGTTCGATTAAAGTTGATCGTAAGTCTATGAAAACAAACGGTCGGGATTAGTTCTAACCGAAACAGATTTCGAAGTGGCTCGGAGAGGTTCTTGGAGATTTTGACTTTAAAAGAAGGGCTGTTGGAGAGAGGGTTGGATTGCGCGCGATTGGGATCCGCGGGCGGACAGCAATAGATGGGATTTGAAAGCTCGCGCTTTCGTATGCAGTCGCTTGACGGGCTCGCTCCAAAGTGCCCAACGCTAAAGCGCATCATTAATGGCGACGCTTTTTCGGAGCGCTGAAGCGCTCCTCCCCCGCATGAATGCGGGGGCTGCCACCTAACTGCAACGGCTCCCGGGATTGAGTGCGCGGGATTTGAAACCCAGGGCCAGCGGCAGTTTGGGTCCGCGGTGCGTTGGCCAATATTGGCACGGGGTTGCTCGTAAGATGCCGGCGGGGACGCCGGCGCTACGACTTCCGGGCTGCCGGTGTCGATACTAGCTCGGCATTGCTCATAAGATGCCGGGCCCCGGCAGCTCGCGGTAAACAGGGACGCCCTTCGCCGCTCAGGGTAAACCGGCGCTACCCAATTCATTCTGAACCTCCACTAACGACCGTAGCATGGATTTTGGGAAATTTCATGGGGTGGGGCCTGTGGAATCGTGTGCAAAATCCTTCAGCCGGAAAGATTCCTTGGATGGGTTAGGTTACGCGGTCAACTCGACTACCGTGATTGCGGCGCCGCCGCGATCGGCGGCTTCGGCGTGGATTTGTGCTACTAGAGGATGCGTGCGAAGGAATTCGGCCAGGCCTCGGCGGAGAGCGCCTGTGCCGTGGCCGTGAATTATGCGGACGCGGGCTTGATTGTTGAGCGCGGCGGTGTCGATGAATTTGTCTACGCGGGCGGTGGCTTCTTCTACCGTGCAGCCGATTACGTTGATCTCTTCTACGGACGGCTCGTCGGTGGATTGAGATTGCACGCGAATTCCGGGGCGCGTCGCCGCGACAGGATGCGCGGATTTTGGCGCGACGGCTTCGATGCCGAGAATATCGTCGAGCGCGATTTTCATGCGCATCGGGCCGGCTTCGACTTCTGCCGAGCGGCCGTCGACGCGGCGCAGGACGACGGCTTGCTTCATGCCTTTGACACGGAGGCGTGTGCCTTCGGTCAGCTCATCGAGAGAGAGCGGCTTGGCTAGATCGGGCGAGACGCCGAGATCGGCTTGCGAGGCTGCGAGAGTTTCGAGGACGGCGGCGTTGGCGTCGTCGCGGGCGGCGGCGTCAATTTTTCCGAATTTACGGCCCGTTGATTTTTCGAGTTCGGCGCGAAGTTTGCGATCTTGGATGTCGGAGGAGAGTTTGGTTACTTCGGCTTCGAGCTTTTTCACCGTGTGGGCGAAATTATTTTCGAGCTCGGCGATGCGCTTGCGCTGGCGATCGACCCATTCGGTACGGAGGGCGCGGCGCTCGGCTTCGAGGGCTTCCAGCTCGGCGCGAGAGCGGCGGGCGATCTCGTCGGATTCTTCGCGGCTGCGGTGGAGATAGGCGATCAACTCGCGGGCTTCGCGCGTTTCGGGCGAGAGTCCGGCGCGGGCACGTTCGATGATTGCTTCGGAGAGGCCGAGGCGACGGGCGATTTCGATGCCGCTCGAGACGCCGGGGACGCCGACGAGGAGGCGATACGTCGGGCGGAGCTGCTCCTCGTCGAATTCGACTGCGGCGTTGATTACACCCGGCGTCGTCGAAGCGTAGGACTTCAGGCGATCGTGATGCGTGGTGGCAAGGACGAGCGAGCCACGGCGGCGAAATTCTTCGAGCAGAGCGACGGCGAGGGCTGCGCCTTCCTCGGGAGCTGTGCCGGTTCCCAATTCGTCGACGAGAACGAGTGTTCGCTCGGTAGCGCGCTCGAGCATGCTCTTGAGATTCAACACGTGCGCGGAAAATGTGGAGAGATCGGCGGTGATGGATTGCTCATCGCCGATATCGGCTAGCACTGCGTCGAGAATCGGCAGCTCAGCGCGATCGGCGGCGACGGGAATTCCCGACTGGCCTGCGAGCGCGGAGAGACCTAGCGTTTTCAACGCTACGGTCTTGCCGCCGGTGTTTGGGCCGCTGATGACCATCACGCGGCCGATTGATTCGCTGCCGGTGCCGGTATTTCCGGCGCCGTCGGCTGGGCCGCCGAGAGCGAGAGTGACAGGAACGACGCTGCGGCCTTGCGGCTTCAAAGAGGCTTCGAGCACCGGATTGCGCGCGTTCTTCAGGCGGATCGCGATCTCGGGGATGAATTCGGGGATGGCGCAATCAAATTCGCGCGCGAAGCGGCCGCGGGCGAAGACAGAATCGAATTCGGCGATGCGGGCGGCGGCGAAGGCGAGCGGGCCGCGATCGAGGCGAAGTTGATCCGTGAGCGCGGCGAGAATGCGGGCGATTTCGGCGGCTTCGTCTTCAGCGAGCTGGACGAGGCGATTGTTGAGATCGATGGTCTCGAGCGGCTCGACGAAGACGGTTTGGCCCGTGGCGCTGGCGGCGTGGACTACGCCCGGGACGGCGCGGCGATCGGAGGCGCTGACGGGAATTACGAAGCGGTCGTTGCGGAGCGTGACGTAATCATGGCCCGCCTCGTCGCCGCGGGCGCGGAGGATCGCTTCGAGGGATTTCTGAATTTTTTCGCGGGTTTGGGCGCTGGAGGCGCGGATGCGTTTTAGCGCGGGAGAGGCGTTGTCGCTGATTTCGCCGTTCGGAAGAACAGCTTTGCGGATGCTTGCGGAGAGCTGACGAAAATCGCCGAGGGCTGAGGAGCGTTCGGCCAGGCGCGGGAATTTTGCGGCGTCGCCTTTGAATGTGGCGCGCAGGGCTGCGGCTGTGTCGGCTAGCGATGCGGCATCGAGGAGTTGGGCGGCCGAGAGGACTGAGGCGGGCATTTCGAGCGCGGCCAGCCAGCTTTCGGGATCGGCGAGCGAGCCGAAGCCTAGTTCCGATCCGGCTCGGAGATAGGCGACCGCTTCGAGGATCCATGCGAATTCTTCGGTGAGAGCGGCCGCGTCGGAGCGCGGCGCGAGAGCGAGGATTGCGCGGCGGCCGGGGACGCATGTGGCGCGGCCTGCGACGATTTCGCGGAGGCGGGGGAATTCGAGGAGTTCTTCGGCGCTGCGGCTCATGCGATCAAAATGGCGGAGGATGTGGCGCGTGTCAAGGAGGCGGGCGTGGTTTGCGTGATTGCGGGTGGTGTTTTGATTTCGCGAGGCGATGGTGCAGGCGGGCGCCAGAAAGAACGTCAACGTCGGGCGTCCGGCGCAAAACCCAAAGCCACACCGGGCCGGTGGTGAGCCCCGGCCCCTACGCGGAGCCAGCGCTAAAGCGCTCCTCCCCCGCATAAATGCGGGGGCTGCCACCGAAATGCTCGGATCCGGACAAACGTATAGGAGCGCCCAAGCACTAGCGCGTGACGATGCGAGGTGCGGAGAATTTGGATAGAATACGGCGCGTTTCGCGGCTCGTACTGAATGCTGGCTTAGCCACTTGCTGGAAATTAACGGAGGCTACCGATGAAACGCTTTGTGACCTCACTTGTTGCTCTTCTGGCGGTTCCCACTGCGCTGGCGCAGACGAAGACTGCTGCGCCGCTTAGTTTGGGCGATTTGCATCATCCGATCGCTACTTCCAGTCATGAAGCGCAGCAGAGGTTTGATGAAGGGCTGACGCTGATTTACGGCTTCAATCATGAGGAGGCGCGACGGAAATTTCAGTTGGCTGCGGATCTCGATCCGAAATCGCCAATGCCGCTTTGGGGAATCGCGATGGCGGTGGGGCCTAATTACAACATGGACGTAGACCCGGAGCGCGAAAAGCAGGCCTACGATGCGATTCAAAAGGGGCTGCAGCTTGCCGCCGGCGCGCCGGAGAGCGAGCGCGCTTACGTCGAGGCGCTGGCGAAGCGATTCACGAATGATCCGAAAGCTGATTTGAAGCATCTGGCGGTGAATTATTCGGACGCGATGCGCGAACTGGCGCGCCGATTCCCGGATGATCCTGATGCCGGGGCGCTTTTCGCCGAGAGCATGATGGATTTGAATCCGTGGCACTTGTGGAGCAACGACGGAAAGCCGGCGCCGGGCACCGAGGAAATCGTGGCGACGCTCGAACGCGTGCTGCGGCGCTCGCCGGATCATGTCGGCGCGAATCATTTTTACATTCATGCGCTCGAAGCTTCGCCCTATCCCGAGCGCGCGCTGCCGAGCGCCAAGCGGCTCGAGAACATGGTTCCCGCCGCCGGGCATTTGGTGCACATGCCTTCGCACATTTATGAAAACACGGGCTTCTTCCATTTGGCCGTGATCGTGAACGAGCAAGCCGTCGCGTCCGACCAGGCTTTTCTGGCCACCGCCCCGCCCGGCGGAATGTATGGCGCGATGTACTTCGGCCACAATCTCCACTTCCTCGCGTATGCGGCCATGATGGAAGGAAATTACGGCAAGGCGAAGGACGCGACGGCGCAACTTGATGCGGCGGTGCGGGCGGCCTTGGCGATGGTGCCGATGGTTGAGGCGTTTCTGCCGTGGTCCACTTTCGTGCAGATGCGATTCGCGCGATGGGAGGAAATCAAGAAGCTGCCTGCGCCGGATGCGAAGCTGGTGATGTCGACGTGCGTGTGGCACTTCGCGCAAGGATCGGCTTACGCTGCGACGCATCAGATCGATCGGGCGCGGGCTGAACGCGCTGCGCTGGATGACGCGCGCAAAAGCGTTCCGGCCGGGGCGGCTTACGGGATGCTTTACAACGACGCGAGCGTGCTGCTCGATCTCGCATCGAATTCGCTCGATGCGCGCATTGCTGATGCTGCGGGAGATCGCGGCGCTGCGATTGCATCGTGGAAGAAGGCGGTGGCGATTCAGGACGCGATGAGTTACGACGATCCGCCTGAGTGGTTTTATTCGGTGCGCGAATCGCTTGGGGCGGCTTTGCTTGCCAATGGGCAGGCGGCTGAAGCTGAAAAAACATTTCGCGAGGATCTCGAGCACAATCCGCGGAATCCGCGCTCGCTCTTCGGGCTGTGGCTAGCGCTGCAGGCGCAGAAAAAGTCCGTGGATGCGGAGTGGGTTCACCGGCAATTCGTTGAGGCTTGGAAATATGCGGATGGTGAGGCGCGGTTGAGTGATTTCTGAGCGGAGTCGCTGGGCGATGGGCGGCTGTTTTCTACGATGCACGGAGACACAGGCAGGAGTGCCTGTGCTACTGGATGGCGAAATGCGTGCTCAGAATTTCGGCTGCGGCTGCTGGGGATGACGCGGTTTCGATGAGGCGCTCGGCGGCTTCGCCCCATGCGGAGTGATGGGCTGTCTCGACTTCGCGGACGCGTTCGATCACTGGTTGCCAGAATTCACCGAGGACGATCAGCGGTTTTTTATTGATGACGCGCTTGTTGCGCATTTCCCAGACGACGGCCAACTCGACGAGTGTGCCCGTGCCGCCGGTGCAGGCAACGTATCCATGGCCGCGGCGAATTAACTCGAAGAGACGATCCTGCCAGGTCTTTACGCGAATTTCTTCGTCCACCCAGCGATTCGCTTTGCTTGAGAAAAATTCCGCGGTAACGGCGAGAGTGCGGCCGCCTGCTTCTTTCGCGCCGCGCGATACTGCCTCCATCACTCCGCCGTAGCCGCCGGTGCAGGCGATGAATCCTTTGGCAGCGAGCGCGGCGCCGAGCGCGCGAGCTTCTACGTAAACGGAATCGTCCTCGCGCGGCCTGGAGCTTCCAAACACGGTGACGACGCGAGCAGCGGCGCGCTTGCTCATTTGCGTTTCGCTGGAAGCCGCAGATCTTCGATCATGGCCGTTAGGATCGCGTCGAGGACTGCGGATTGCTCGTGCGAGGGCGCGGTGTTGTTGTTCGTGAACATCGAGAAGATGAGATTCTCGCCGTGGAGCGAGGTGGCGTAGCCGGAAATTCCGCGCACGTGTTCGAGAGAACCTGTCTTTGCGTGGAGGCGGCCTGCGGCGGGTGAGGCCTTCAGGCGATCTTCGAGTGTGCCGTCCTCGCCGGCGATGGGAAGCGTGGAGCGGAAACTTTCTCCCCAGGGCTGGCGCGATGCGTAGGCGAGCATTTGCACCACTGCGCGGGGCGTCACCAGATTTTGCCGCGAAAGGCCCGAGCCATCGACGAGCACGGCATCGCCATCTGCAATTCCCGCGGCGCGCAGAAATTCATTCTCGAGGGCAATCCCGGCATCGGTGGTGCCCGCGCCGCTTTTCTCGCGCGCGATCGTGCGCAGCAGCAATTCGGCGTGAAGATTCTGGCTGATTTTGTTGAGCAGGCGGATGGATTCGATGAGCGGCAGCGATTTATGTTCAGCCAGCACCAGCGGCGGATCGCCAGCGGGCGGGGGAGATTGCACGGGCGCGGGCGTGAGCACATTTCCGCCGTCGGCTTCGCGCTCGGGAGGCGGGGCGTGCTTCGCGCGCGCGTTGCCGGAAATCACTACGCCGCGAGCCTCGAGCAGGCGCTTCAGCAACGCCGCGGCGTATTCGGCCGGCTCCTGAATGGCTAGATCGATTTTTACGGGCGCGCCGCCTAGAGGAATCGAGCCGCGGAGAAGGATCGGCTTGTCGCCAGGTTCGCGCACAACGGAGAATTTCGGCTTTGAGGCGCTCGGCGCGGTGGTGATTTCGTGCGCGAACGTTTCGTATCCTGCGGATGGCTCGATGGTGATCTGCGCGGGATCATCGAGATGCTCGCCGGGCTGAATATTGATCGTGATGGTGTTCTCGTTGACGGCGATCGCGCTGATCGGCGCGCCGAAACGGAAATAGAGATCGCCTGTGGTCCAGCCCTCGGGATAAGGATCGTAGGCGAAGTAGCTGTCGTCGCCGATGATGTCGCCGTCGATGCGCTTCACGCCGCGCGCGACGACGGCATCGGCAAGCTCGGCGATGATTTTTTCGGCGGGACCATCGCGCTCCTCCTTTTCGACGAACGGCAGCTTGCGATTCGAGAGATCCGGATCGCCGCGGCCGATCAGAGAGAGATCGCCGTGCAGCCGGCCGTTGGCATCGAGCTGCGCCTGCGTCTCGATGGTTGTGCGAAAAGTGTAGTCGGAGCCGAGAGTGGCGAAAGCGAAGGCGCTGGTGAAGATTTTGGCGTTGGACGCGGGAGTGAAAAGATTGTCGGCATTTAATTCGTAGAGTGACTGGCCAGTGGTCGCGTCGGTGACGCCGATTCCCCAGAAGGCTTTGCGCGCGTTGGGCGCCGCGAGAACTGCCAGGACGTGTGCTTGAAATCGCGCGATATCCGGGCGCGGCCTCGTCGATTTTGCGGACGCGCTCTTCGATGCAGGCGATTTCCGCTGCTGCGCTCCGGCGCGAGGCGACGACGCGGCGATCGCGCAGGCGCACGCGAGGGCCAAGCAGAATGCCGTCCAGCTACGAAATCTCCGCAAGCGCATCCGGGTGTCCTCAGCTGACATTCTGCAAACGGTGAATTATATTCTAACCGCGCGAAAGCCCGGCGCATCTCATAAGGTTGCGCCGTGGTTCGGGAAGTTTTATCATTGCGGCCCGGTGAAAAGGAGGAAGACAATGAAAAAATTCCTATCCCTCGTTCTCATGGTTTTGTTGACAGGATTTGTGTCGCTCATCGCGCCGCAGCCAACGCGATCGGCCGAGGACAAGAGCAAGTACCTCGACCGCATTGAGAACAGCGGCGTGGTTCTCAAGGAAATTCTGGATGTCCCCGACGATATTCCGCAGAATCTTCTGGACAAGGCGGAATGCGTGATCGTTTATCCGTCGGTGCTGAAGGCGGCGTTCGGCGTGGGCGCAAGCTATGGACGCGGTGTGATGACCTGCCGCAGCGGCGAAAACTTCAAGGGGCCGTGGGGCGCGCCTTCGATGATGGCGCTTGAAGGCGCGAGCGTCGGCTTTCAGATCGGCGGCCAGGCCACGGATTTCGTTCTGCTGGTCATGAATGACCGCGGCGCGAGTTCCATTCTCTCGAGCAAAGTGAAACTCGGCGCGGATGCGTCCGCCGCCGCCGGTCCCAAGGGCCGCGACGCGGAGGCCGACACGGACGTGACCATGCGCGCTGAAGTTCTTTCCTACTCGCGCGCGCGCGGGCTCTTCGCGGGAATTTCGCTCGAAGGTTCGACGGTGCGGCCCGACAACGACGGCAACGAAACCGTGTACGGAGAGAAGATTTCGGCGCGCGACGTGGTACTTAAGGGCAAGGTCAAGGCGCCGGAAGCGGCGCATCAATTGATCTCGCTTCTAAACAAGCGCTCGCCGCGCAACGATTCCGCCAACAAGTAACATCTTCCATCGCGAATTCACCGCTGCGGGACGCCCGGTAGCTAATACCGGGCGCCCACGGCATCCAATTTCTTCCGACGACATCAAATAGTCGAGCGGGGCGATCGGCAAAGTGTTGCCATTGCTTCGCGGCTTTCGGGGATCCCCAGCTTGACAGCCGGCAATTACTGACTTAGAGTCAGAATTGACCAGAGGTCGAATTCGATGAAAACCACTCGTTTACTTTCCGTTTCTCCGGTTCATTCTTCCCCCGCCCGACTGCTCTCGCGCCGCGAACGCCATTCCGCCGCGGTGCGCCAGCGTCTTTTCGACGCGGCCATGCATCTCGTGGCCCAGCACGGCTTCCAGGCCACCACCGTCGAAGAAATCACGCAGGCCGCCGATGTAGGAAAGGGGACCTTTTTCAATTATTTCCCGAGCAAGGAAGAGCTGCTGAATTTGTTCGGTGAAATCCGGCTGGGCAAAGTTCGCGCGGCTCTGGAGGCGGCTGAGGAAGGCCGCGAGTCGATTGAAAAAATCCTGCGGCGGCTGGAACTGGCGCTGGCGGAAGCTCCGGGACGTTCGGGAGAGCTGGCCCGAAGCATTATTTTGACACTGCTGTCGAGTGAGACGGTGCGCCTGCGCGGCTGCGCGCGGTTGAAGCAAGCGCAAACGATGTTTACGCGGATTTTCGCACTCGGGCAGAAACGCGGCGAGGTGCGCCGGGACATCGCGGCCGCCGACCTGGCGCGCTTCCTAAAGGAATCGCACTTTGGCGCATTTTTGTTGTGGTCGCTCGAACCGGCGGGAACCCTCGCGGCGGCGGTGAACCGTTCCTTCGAGCATTTCTGGGGATTTTCGGCGGCGCAACCGCGCGCGCGCGCCAAGAAAGGCGACCGCCAATGATCGGGAAACGCTCGCTGCTTTTCGGCGCCGTGATGCTGCTCTGCGCGGCGCAAGCCTTCGGGCAAATTTCTTCGAGTCCTTCCAGCGCGCTATCTCCCCCGAGCCCCTATACCGGCAGTGTGCCACAGGGCAAAGCCACGCAGGAAGTGTTGAAAATAGGATTCTCGGACGCAATCGAACGCGGCCTGAAATACAACCTCGGATTGCTTCTCTCCGTGCAAGGGATCACATCGGCTCGCGGCGAGCGCTGGAAACAATTGAGCGAAGTGCTGCCGAACCTGACTACGAACACGACCGAGACCGCATCGAAAATCAATCTCGAGCAAAACGGGTTCACCAAGATTCGCCTTCCCAGCTCGCCGTTCACGGGCATCAGCCCGATCGCCGGGCCATTCGGCTTTTTCGATACGCGCGCTTACGTCAGCACCTCGCTGGTGGACTGGAGTGCGATTCAAAAGGTGCGTTCCGCGAGCGAGAGCCTGCGGGCCTCTAATTTTTCGTATAAGAACGCGCGCGAGCTGGTAGTCCTCACTGTCGGCTACAACTACCTGCTCTCCATCACCGCAGCTTCGCGGGTGGAAACATCTGAGGCGCAGCTCAAAACCGCCGAAGCGCTCTACAACCAGGCGTCCGACCGGCTGACAGCCGGAACGTCTCCGCAGATCGATGCGCTGCGCGCGAAAGTGGAATTTCAAACGCGCCAGCAACAACTGATCGCCGCGCGCAATGATTTCGAAAAGCAGCGGCTCGCGCTCGCGCGCACGATCGGCTTGCCGCCGGGGCAGGCTTTCGAATTGACGGAGAAAATTCCGTACGACAAACCGGGGCCCATGTCGGTCGAGGCGGCTGTTGAGAGAGCCTACGCTGCGCGCCCCGATTTTCAAGCGGCGCAAGCGCAGGTCCGCGCCGCGGAACTCGCGCGCCGCGCGGCGGTGGCCGAATATTTCCCGACGCTTTCGTTTGACGCGAACTACGGCGCGGGTGGAGCGACGCCATCTCACTTGGACGGCACGTACCAAGCGCAAGGCTCGCTGAAGATTCCGATTTTCCAGGGCGGCAAGGTCCACGCGGATACGCTCAAAGCCGACGCAGATCTTACGAACAGCCGCAACCAGCTTGAAAATTTGCGCGGGCAGATCGACCAGGACGTTCGCGACGCGATTCTCGACATGCAATCCGCCGCCGAGCAGGTGGAAGTGGCGCGGAGCAACGTGGATTTGGCCGGACAGACGCTCGATCAGGCGCGCGACCGCTTCGTCGCCGGCGTCACCGACAACATCGAAGTGGTGCAGGCGCAAGATTCGGTAGCTGCCGCGAATGATTCTTACATCTCTAGTTTGTTCAACTACACCATCGCGAGAATTTCGCTCGCGCGTGCCGAAGGAATCGCGGAAACCGGCGTGCTGAATTATCTGAGAGGCAAAAGCGATGCCACAAAAGACGGAAATTGAAGCCGCTCCTGAAATCGAGACCAGCACGCCCGCGAGCGGCGTTTCGGATCACTCGGCCGCGCCGCCGCCGCGCAGCGCAAGTCCGGCGGCAGCGCGCCGGCCGATACCTGGCTGGCTGATCCTCGGCGCGGTCGTGGTGATCGTCGTAGTTGGAATATTCGTCTGGAATTATTTCGCGATGTGGGAATCCACCGATGATGCGCAAGTGGACGGCCACATTAATGCCATCAGCGCGCGCGTGGGCGGCTACGTCACTAAAGTGAATGTGAACGACAACCAAGCCGTCGAGGCGGGAGCGGTTCTCGTGGAGATCGATCCGAAGGATTATCAGGTCGCGGTCGAGCGTGCCAAGGCCGAATTCGAGTCCGCCGAGGCGAGCGCGATGGCCGCCGAACACAACGTGCCGATTATTTTGGCCAACTCCTCGAGCCAGCTCGAATCCGCGCGCGCCGACGTTGAAAACGCGCGCGCCGGCATTTCCGCGGCGCAAGGGCAGGCCGCCGCGGCGCTCGCGCAACTTGCGCAGGCGGAAGCGAACGATTCCAAGGCGCAGAGCGACGTCGAGCGTTACAAGCAGCTCGTCGCCAAGCAGGAAATTTCGCAGCAGCAGTACGAGTCGGCGCTCGACGCGGCGAAAGCTACTGCCGCAGGCGCGGTCGCGGCAAAGGCTTCCGCGGCCGCCGCTGAAGATCAAGTCCACCAGGCGCAAAGCCGGCTGCTGCAGGCCCAGGCCGCGCTCCAGGCGGCAGAGACGGCGCCGCAACAAGTGTTGGTGAGCAAGGCGCAATTTTCATCGGCGGACGCTTCGGTGGCGCAGAAGAAATCTGCGCTGGATCAGGCGATGCTCAATCTGCAGTACTGCACCATCGTCGCGCCTGTTGCCGGCGTGGTGAGCAAGAACGTGGAGGTTGGAAATAACGTTCAGCCGGGGCAGCAATTGATTTCCGTGGTGCCCCTCGACGATGTGTGGGTTACGGCGAACTTCAAAGAAACGCAGCTCAAGTACATGCGTCCCGGCCAGCCGGTAAGAATTTCGGTGGACGCCTACGGCCGCACCTACAACGGCCACGTCGATAGCATCGCCGGGGCCAGCGGGGCGCGCTTCAGCCTTCTGCCGCCCGAAAATGCGACCGGCAATTACGTGAAGGTCGTGCAGCGCGTGCCGGTAAAAATCGTGCTCGAGCCGGGCCAGAACAATGATCACCTGCTTCGTCCGGGCATGTCCGTGACACCCAAGGTCAAGGTGAAATGAGCGCGGCGGCAGCGACATTTTCGCCGGGCGAAGATATTTGGCGGCCGGCAGTCAATCCCTGGATCATCGCGCTGACGGTGACGCTGGCGACGTTCATGGAAGTGCTCGATACGAGCATTGCCAACGTCGCGCTGCCGCATATCGCCGGAAGTTTATCGGCGAGCACGGACGAAAGTACCTGGGTTCTTACGTCGTATCTCGTTTCCAACGCCATCGTGCTGCCGTTGAGCGGATGGCTTTCTTCGCTGATCGGGCGCAAGCGCTTTTATATGGGTTGCGTGGCGCTGTTCACGCTCAGTTCCTTTTTGTGCGGATTTGCGCCGAATCTCGGCATGCTGATCGTGTTTCGGATTCTGCAAGGCGCGGGCGGCGGAGGCTTGCAGCCGAGCGAGCAAGCGATTCTCGCGGACACGTTCCCTCCCGCCAAGCGCGGCATGGCTTTCGCGGTTTATGGCATGGCCGTGGTTCTGGCGCCGGCCATCGGGCCGACCATCGGCGGCTACATCACCGACAATTTCAGTTGGCGCTGGATCTTCTACATCAACGTGCCGGTCGGAATTCTTTCGCTGATGCTGACGCTGCGGCTGATTCACGATCCGCCATATCTCAAACAACAGAAGAAAACGACGCACGGAATCGATTACTTCGGCCTCGGCTTAGTGGCCGTCGGGCTCGGCGCGCTGCAAATCGTGCTGGACAAAGGCCAGCGCGACGATTGGTTTGAATCCCACTTTATTCTGATCCTCAGCATCATTTCCGCTTGCGCACTTATCGCTGCGGTTTTCTGGGAGCTGCGCCACAAGAATCCCATCATTGATCTGCGGCTCTTTCACAACCGCGGATTTGCCGTCGGCAATGCCATGATGTTCATGTTGGGCGTCGCGCTCTACGGAACCACCGTGCTTTTGCCGCAGTTCGTGCAAACGCTGATGGGATACACCGCGCAGGAAGCAGGGCTCGCGCTGATGCCCGGGGGCTTCACGGTAATGCTGTTCATGCCGGTGGTCGGATTCCTGCTCAGCCGGCGCGCCGACGCACGCAAGTTGGTGGCGTACGGGATGTTCGTGCTCTCGATGTCGCTCTTTTACATGACGCGGTTCGACCTGCAGATCGACTTTTATACGGCCACAATGGCGCGCGTTTATCAGGCCGCTGCACTGGCTTTCCTGTTCGTCCCGATTAATACGCTCGTGTTTGCCGATCTGCCGCCTGAGAAGAACAACGCCGCCTCGGGACTGATTAATCTCTCCCGAAACATCGGCGGGAGCGTGGGCATTTCGTTTGTGGAGACGATGCTCGCGCGGCGCTCGCAGGTCCACCAGACCTATTTGTCGCAGAATCTATCGTCGGCGAACGGGGCGCTGCAAAAGATTCTCCATGGCGCGACCCAGGCGTTGCAGGCCCGCGGATCGTCGCCGGGGCTCGCCGCGCAACAGGCGCATGGACTGGTCTCCGCGATGGTCTCGCGGGAGTCGCTGATGCTGGCTTACGTGGATACGTTCCGCATTCTCGCTGTGCTGATTCTGTTCCTCGTGCCGATTGTGTTCCTGGTCAAGAAGCCCAAGGGTGGCGCGGCCATTCCCGTTCACTAATCTGCAGCTATGCGCTTGCGTCGGGAGCGCCGGATGGAGATATAATCCGCCACGAATCTGGCTGGCACTTGGGCGTTTTTCGCGCATCAAATGAGTGGCGATGTCCATTCGAATCATCACTGTTGAGCGTGAATACGGCAGCGGCGGAGCTGGGATCGCCGAAAAACTTGCGCGACGGCTTGGTTGGAAGCTGTGGGACACCGAGCTGACCCAGGAAATTGCGCGGCGCGCGAAGGTGCATCCCGAAGCGGCTGCGCGGCACGACGAACGCGTCGATCCTCTCCTCTATCGACTATTCAAAGTTTTTGCGCGGGGCAGCCATGAGCGCGCGCTGCCTCTCTCCGGCGAACAGCCCTTCGATACCGATTGCATGGTCGATCTGCTGCAGCGGGTCATCGAGGAAGTCGCGGAGACTGGTAATTCGGTGATTGTGGGACGCGGGTCGCCTTATATTCTTCGGAATCGCCCGGACGTCTTCAGCATTTTTGTGTTCGCGCCGATCGAGGAGAAGGTGCGCCGGGTGCGCTCGCTCGGGAAGAGTGAGGCTGAGGCGCGCGATTTGGTCGGCACGATTGACAAAGAGCGCGGGCAATTCATCAAGCGCTACTTCGGGGCCGATTGGCCCTGCCGGCAGCTCTACGACTTGATGATCAATTCCGACCGCGGCGACGAATATGTGATCGAGACGATCCTCAACGGCATTGCCTTGGCAGAGAGAATCAACACCGCAGTAGCAACTCACTCCTGACACTGTTCCGCCGCTTGGCACGTTGTTGAATATCCCGTACTCTGGCTAACGCTATAGAGATCGTCGAAAGGATTGTGCGTGGCCTGTTCACTTTGTGAGATGCGGAAGCCGAAGCGGTATTGCCCTGCTAAGGCGGAGATGATTTGCGCGGTTTGTTGCGGGGAGAAGCGCGAAGTTACGATTGATTGCCCTTCGGATTGCTCGCATCTCGTTGCGGCGCGGCGGTGGGAACGCGAGCATCGCAAGTCTAGTGTGCCGGCGAAGGTGCCTTATCCCGATTTGTCGCTGCCGATGGATTTGATTCATGAGCACCAGCCGCTGATTTCCGGGCTTGGATATACGATCCTGAAGGCGGCTGCGGAAGTTCCTGCCGTGGATGATTCGAGCGCGATCGAAGCGTTCACGGCGCTGGCGGAGACTTATCGCACGCTGGGCACCGGACTCTATTACGAGCGCCCGCCGGATGCGCCGGTAGCGCGGGCGGTTTACATGCAATTGACGCAATTTCTGGGCGAATACCGGCAGGCGGAGCAGAAGCAGGCGGGGTTTGGTGGAGTAAAGGATTCGGAGATATTCCGGTTGCTGGTTTTTCTTTTGCGTGTGGCGAAGTACGAGACTAATGGGCGGCCGCGCTCGCGGGCTTTTCTGGATTTTCTGCGGGGGCAGTTTCCGCGTGCGGCGGAGGCTCAGGCTGAGGCTCCGCGGATCATCGTGCCGTAGCGAAATAGATCTGCGGGCGGCGGGCCGGGGATTTCTCGCGGCGAGGGGCGTCTCCGCGGACTGCTCGATGCGGCGCCGCAATCATCTCTTGGCGGTCCGTTCTTGCCATTGTTGCTGCTGGACCGTGGACGCCGACCTGCATCGCTGCGTAAGCCAGCGTGCCCATCAGCAAAATCAGCGAGCTCACCGATTTCATTCGCATCGCGTTCTCCTCATCTCGACGTTCACCGCATTGTTCGGCCGCAGCACCGGCATGCCCGGCAGGTGCTTGAATTGCGGCCCGGCCGGGGCATCCGAACTCTCCAGTTGCACCAAGCCCAGACTCATTTGCGGGGGGCCGCCTGGCGGGCCCACCGGCAGTTCCGGGCGCGAATTGATGCCGTACTTTTTGCGTAACGCGGCAAAGCGGTTGGTGATTTTGTCTGTGTAGCTCTTGGGCGCGCCGTTGTGGCGCCTGTACCATTCGTCGTATTGGCGGGCCAGGCGCGGGAACTTGGCTTGGACGAAGGGCAAGAATTGTTTTAGGGCGGCGGGCATCAGGTACAGGACGCGGGCGCCGATCCATTGCGCATCCGCTTCTTTCGCCGCTCGCACTAGAGTCTCGAGATCTGCCGCCGCGTCCGAGATTCCGGGAATTACCGGCATGGCCAGCACGCCGGCGGCGATCCCTGCTTCGCGCAGCTTTTTCACCGTCTCCATGCGCAGATCCGGGCGCGGGGCGCGGGGCTCGAGGAGCCGGGCCAGGCGCGGCCTCATCGTGGTGATAGAGAGATTGACCGAGATCGAGGATTTCTCCGCGATGCACTTGATCAAATCCAAATCCTGCAGGACCTGATTCGATTTCGTGGTGATCGAAACGCGCAGGCCCGAACGCTCCGCCATTTTCTGCAAAATCGCGCGAGTCACACCGAATTCGCGCTCGGCCGGTTGATACGGATCAGTGGCCGCTCCGATGGCAATGTGCTCGCCTTCGAGCCGCGAATTTTCCAAGTCGTGGGCTACAAGCGCGCCTGCATCGCGCTTGGCATAAATCTTCTTCTCGAAATCGCCACCGTCGAGCTCCATGAATTCATGCGTATAGCGGGCGTAGCAGTAGTGGCAGCCGAATTCGCAGCCTCTATACGGGTTGATGGTGTAGTTGAAGGGTACGCGCTCGGAATCGCAGCGGTTGATTATCGAGCGGACGGGTAGAACGAAATATTCGGTTCCCCGCTTGGCATCGGCGCGAGGGGAGGAAGCGGCGAGGCGCGCGATGCCGACCAGTTCCGCCGCAGGCTTCGTGCTCCGGTCAGGCACCGGAGTGGGCTCGGAAGCGCTGCAGGCGTTGTCATCGTTGCCGTGGCGAGCGGCATTGGGGAATAAGGTGAGACTGGTCTGCTCCGGCCGGGCGCGACGGATCCGGGAAAGATCCGCTGCCGGTCGAAGAGTGAGTGTAGTGGCCATCGAAAGCCTCGCCGCACGTTCGGGATAGTATTCGCCTTTTGTTCGCCCTGTCAAGAACTATTTTGCTTTTTCTTCGCCTGTACCTTAGTACAGGCCGTGAACAGGGCCTGTCCGCAAGAACAAATCATGAAGCTGGAAACCCGGCCGATGAAAAGAGCAGGGTTCTTTAACTGGACTTTTATACTGGCTGCGATGGCTAACCCCGAGGCAAAGAAGGCGGCACCCGAAGTCGGAATCCTCATCCTGGATTCGACGCCAGCCAGCCAGCAGGCCATGCGCCTGCTGCTGAGCGCGGAGGGCTGGCACGTGCAGGTGGTGACCGACGCGCAGCAAACGCTGCAACAGCTTCTTACCGGGGCGTGGCATCTGGTGATTGCGAACGTGGAACTCTGCCCCCCGGGCAACCCGCTGTTCCTGATCCTGAATGATCTGGCGCACGCGGAAGGCGTCACGCTGGAAGCCGAAGAAGAGGAAAAGGAATTGACGCGCACGGCGGTGAAGCGCAGTCCCGATGAAGTCACCAAGGTGCGCAAGCGGAGGCTGCGCGTTCTGTTTCTTGTTCCGCCGGGGAATGCGGCTGACGTGGTGATGGAACTCGAAGCTCAAGAGCTGCCGTATTCCATACTTCCCTATCACTTCCACGACTTCTTCGAGAAGATCAGCGATCTGCTGATGGAAGCAGGGGCGATCGCGCGCTCGACGCGAACGTCGCGCTTCGTGACCACCGGGCATGCACGCATGCAGCAGGCGGTGAAAGATCAGCGTGGGAATTCGATGTTTGCGTCGCGGGGCGAATATCAAATGAGCGAAGAGGAAATCGCGGAGTACGAGAAACAGGAAGAAGAAGAGCGGCGGAAGAAGAATAAGAGGGAGAAAGAAGAAGAGCGGGAAGTTTGGTGATTTCCTGGCACGCAAGAAAATGCAGATCCCTCGGTTCGCTCAGGATGACAAGTATTGGAATTTTTCAGCAAGATGTAACCTCATGTCCTGACAAGACCATGCCTTGATGGAGCATCTCACTTCTCATTCAGACTCCGAAGACCCACCCTTCCGCGCCGCGAATAATTTCTTTAGACTGTGACGCTATGACTGTTTGGCATCCGGAGACTTACCTCAAATACGCCAATGTTAGGTTCCGCGCGGCTATGGACTTAATCGAGCGGATACCGCTGGAGCGCTGCGAGCGGGCTTACGATCTTGGCTGCGGGACCGGCCATTTGACGCAGGCGCTGCAGGAACGCTGGCCGGAGGCGCGCATTACGGGCGTGGATTCTTCGGCGGAGATGCTCTCTCATGCGCGCGGGGAATTTCCGAAGATTGAGTGGGTCCAGGCCGACATCACGTCATGGCGGGCCGATGCTCCCGCCGATTTGCTTTTTTCGAATGCTACGTTTCAGTGGGTGCCGGACCACGAGCATTTGTTGCCTTCGCTTGTGGCGCAAGTGCGAAGAGGCGGCTTCTTTGCGATGCAGATGCCGCGGCACATCGATAGTCCCGGGCATTTGCTGCTGCTGGAGACGGCGCGGGAGGAGCGGTGGCGCGAGCGGCTCCTGCCGGTGACTTTGGGGCTCGTGGTGCACACGCCCGAGCAATATTGGCGGTGGATTTCGCCGCAGGCTTCGCGGGTGGATATTTGGGAGACGATTTACCAGCACGAGCTGGAGGGCGAGAATCCGGTGGTGGAATTCTTTCGCGGGACGCAGCTGCGGCCTTACATGCAGGCTTTGCTGGAGGACGAAGCGAAGGAATTTGTGGCTGGTTACGCGGATAAAATTGAGCGGGCTTTCCCGAAGCAAGCGAATGGCAAGACGCTGTTTCCGTTTCGGCGGATTTTTATTGTGGCCGAGCGGTGAATCGAACGTCGAAAGATTACCGCAGAGACGCTGAGGGCGCGGAGACGGACTGAGAGATTTCACTCGCTGTTTAGCTGGGCTTTGCCGTTGCTGAAATCTACCAGGGCTGGTGAGTGTAGATAGGCTTCCGCTTTTTCGCTGCTCTTCAGGTACGCATCCCAGAAGGCTACGCTGGCTACTTTCACCGTTTCATAGAGGACGGCGGGCTCGGTGCCTGCTTTCACGGGGATGCCGGTGAAAGTCATGTGACCGCCGCCGTCGAGAACGATGGCGTATTTGTGGACGCTGTGAACGAGTTCGTAGGGCTTGATGCGCTGCTCGGGCTTGAGGCCGCCGACGCCCATATCGCGCGTGCCGGTCATTAACATAAGCGGGGCGGTGATGCCGGCCCAGGATTCTTCCTCGACGCCGCGCTGCCTGGGACCGGCGCCGGAGAGTACCAGCAGGGCGCTGACGCGGCGGTCGGCCAGAGTCTGCGGCTTCGATTCGCCCGCGGGAGTGAAGGACAGGCCGCCGATCAGCTCGGTGGTAAGCGCGCCGAATGAATGGCCGCCCACGCCGATGTGCGCGCGGTCGAGCTTTCCGGCGAGATCGGGGAGGCGCCGCTCGATTTCGTCGAGCGAATCGATGACGAAGGATATGTCCCGCGTGCGGTTGCGCCACTGTGTGGGATCTTGAATGTCCTGGCCGAGCGTCGAAAGGCCCTGGAGCGCGCCGCGAATCTGGCCATTTGATTTTCTTTGCGCGATGGAATCATAGTGCGTGGGCTGGATGGCGACGTAGCCGCGCGCTGCCCAGTATGCGGTGAGGGATGCGTAGGTATCTTTCGAGCCGCCGAAGCCGTGAGAGAAAACGATTACCGGAAATTTTCCATCGGCCTTCGGATACGTGACCTTCAAGTGCAGGTCTTTATTTCTTTGCGCGTCGTGCAGGAGGAGATCGTCGGCTGTGGACGTCTCGAAAGGCCCGGCCACTGCGGTATAGGCAGAGGACTCCGATCCTTTGTCCGCGCGATTTGTTGCGAAGATACAAACGCGGTGGAGAAAGAGAGCGGCCAGGAGCGCGACTACGCTGAAGATGATTATTCGGCGCCGCAATAAGAGCGTCATCGTTGTCTGTGCCTCTGCTCTGTTAAACCCGCGCTCTAAAGAATGTCTCATAAATCGTGGTGGACAAGAGAGGGGTGGATACGCCGGCGCTCGGGAGAAAAACCGGGCGCAGCCCTTCGAAGCTCACTGTTCACAAGCCGCGCCCCTACCAAAGAAGAGGCAACTCCAACTGGATTGACGTGCGCGAATCAGGCGCTCCGCAAGGCTTGCGACGGCGCGCCCGCGAGGGTGGTGTAGTCGTTCTCCAAGGTGACCGCGAAAGCCGTGCGCGCCAGTTCCAGGACCGGGCCGGAAATGGTCTGCTGCAGCCGCGAGCCCAGTTGATAGGCCGCAATAATGGAAATGAGGAGCACGCGAACGAGCGTGGCGATATTCCGCACTAATTGCGCGCGCACTGCTTCGAGGTCCGATTCCAGGTAGAGCGAGCCCACGGCTTCTCCCTGCACCACGACCGTCCCGACGGCAATGAGCCGCTCCGCCGTGAAGCGGCTGCCGTGCTTCTCCACGGCGGGCGGCTCGAAATTTTGTTTCGCTCCGGCGCGCGTGTATGTGGCGAACACCTTGACGTCCCGAGTTTACAGGAAGTGTCCGCACGAACCCGCAGCACATCAAGCAGAAGAATGGCCAAATTCAATTCGGCACATGCGGCTAAACGATTGGAATTGCGGGGCTTCGGCGGCTACCGATTTGGGAATTTCCGGCGAGGTTCGAAACGCGTCTCGGACTCAGCCACTTGGTTCGGTTTGAAACCCGCCGCTCGTTCCGGCGTCACGCGATTGTAACCTTCCCGTAATCTGCGTCACAAAACTCTCGGGGCAGAATAGATGCGGCTCGAAGCCTTGCCTCAAATGACGGGTTCCATTATGGTTGAACGAAACGAGGGTCCGGAGGCTGTGATCAAGAAGCGCATTCTAGTCATCGAAGACGACCGCGACATCGTCGAGTTGGTCCGTTACAACCTCGAGAAGGACGGCTATCAAGTCTTCACCGCCACCGACGGCGCGCTCGGCATGGCGCAAGTGAAAAAATCGCCACCCGATCTGCTGGTCCTCGACTTGATGCTGCCGAAGCTCTCAGGCCTCGAGATCTGCAAAGAGATTCGCCGCGACGCCGCGCTGAATCGCCTGCCAATATTAATTCTCACCGCGCGCGGCGAAGAAGCCGACCGCGTCGTGGGCCTCGAGCTCGGCGCCGACGACTACGTCACCAAGCCGTTTAGCCCGCGCGAATTTGTGGCGCGCGTGAAAGCACTGCTGCGGCGCACAGAACCGGCCGCCGCGACCGAAAAGCTAATCGACGTCGGCGCCCTGCGCATCGATCCCGCGGCATATCGCGTCACGCGCGCCGGAAAGCAGGTTCCCCTCAGCACGCTTGAGTTCCGCCTGCTCTACTATCTCGCCGCGCGACCCAACAAAGTTTTCTCCCGCGATCAGCTTCTCGACGCCGTGTGGGGCACCGATCGCTTCGTCACTCCTCGCAGCGTGGACGTCTACGTTCGCCGCTTGCGCGAGAAAATCGAAGAGAATCCGCAGTATCCTTCCTATGTAAAAACCATTCGCGGCGCCGGATACTTGTTCGAAACCCGTGCGAGCTAAGCTCTTCTGGAAATTGGGGCTGACGTATCTGCTGCTCCTGCTGGCCGTTCTGGCCGCGATGGATTTCTACGCCACGCGCATTCTGCGGAGCGAATACATCCACTCGGCCGAAAACGAGCTCGGCGCTCTGGAAAAAACGGCGCAAGCCCACCCGCCGCAGATTGACGATATCGCGGCGCTGCGCGCCTGGGCCGATTGGATGTCGCAGAGCGGCGCGCGTGTCACCGTGATCGCTTCGGATGGACTCGTCCTAGCCGACACCGCCGAAGATCCTGCCAAAATGGAAAATCACTCCGGGCGGCCCGAAATCCGCGATGCCTTCGCGAATGGCGAAGGCGAATCGGTGCGCCACAGCGCCACGGTCAATCGCGATCTGGTCTATCGAGCCGTGCGCTACCAGCCGCCTTCCGGCTCCCCCTTCGTGATTCGCATGGCCGTGCCGCTGGCCGAAGTGAGCGATGCGATCGCCGCGGTGCGCAGCCGTCTGGTCGTCGCTTCGCTGCTGATTCTGCTGCTCGGCGGCGGCGTCTCGCTCATCCTCTCGCGCGGATTCTCCGCCCGGGTTGAACGCTTGAAGGATTTCGCCGGCCGCGTGGCCGGCGGCGATTTCCGTCCGCTCGAGCGCGAAGATACCGAGGACGAGCTCACCGATCTCGTCCGCGCGCTGAATGAGACCGCCGCGCGCCTCGCCGACTCCATTCGCACGCTTACCGACGAGCGCAATCGCTCGAGTGCCATTCTGCGCAGCATGGTCGAGGGCGTCGCCGTGATTGACGCCAAGGAGCGCGTAGTTTTCTGCAATCAAGCCTTCGCCGAAATCTTGAATGTGGACGCCGCGGCCAGCGAAGATCGCCCGCTTCTCGAAGTCGTACGCCAGGCCGATCTCGTTGCGCTCGCCCGCCGCGCGCTGCAAAGCGGCGAGCACGTGCAGGGCGATCTGGTAATCGGCACAGTCTCGCCGCGAAATTTCGGCGTGACCGCCGCGCCGATTCCCGCGCTCGATGTGCAAGCGGCTGGAGCAGGCCGCGCGCCAGGCGCGGACGTCGAATCTGCACCGGGTGCGCCGCGGCAAGAAGTGCACCACGGCGCGGTGATCGTGCTGCACGACATCACCGAACTGCGGCGCCTCGAGCGCGTGCGCCAGGATTTCGTCGCCAACGTCTCGCACGAATTCAAAACGCCGCTTACCGCCATCCAAGGCTTCGCCGAAACCCTGCTAAGCGGCGCGCTCGAAGACGAACAAAATAATCGCCGTTTCCTGGAAATCATCCGCGATCACGCCGTCCGCCTCGGCCGTCTCACGGACGATCTTCTGAAGCTCGCGCGCATCGAAGCCGGAAAGCTCGAGCTCGAATTTCAACCCGTAGCCCTGGCCGATATCATGGAAAGCTGCGCTACCACTACGCTGCTAAAAGCCAGCCAGCGCAATCTATCGCTCGACGTAAGCTTCCCTCCCGAGCTACCGCCGGTCCGCGGCGACGCCAGCTTATTGCGTGAAGTGCTGCAAAATCTCCTGGACAACGCGGTGCAATATACGCAACCCGGCGGCAAAGTTTCTCTGAGCGCCGTCACGCACAATTCCGAAGCGATAGTAACGGTAGCCGATACCGGCATAGGCATCCCGCTGGCCGATAAAGAGCGCATCTTCGAGCGCTTCTACAGAGTTGACGCCGCCCGCAGCCGCGAGGTAGGCGGCACAGGCCTCGGCCTAAGCATCGCCAAACACATAGTAGAAGCTCACGGCGGCCGTATCTGGGTAGACAGCGCGGTAGGCCAAGGCTCCCAATTTCACTTCTCGGTTCCGTTAGCGACGTAATCCCGTAGCGCCAGCTGCCAGCCGGCGCTACGAAGCTTCGACCCCCGATCCGCCGCACCAATTTTTCTAATCGATACTGTTACGATTAGAAATCGCCGCAACCCCAACAAAACAAACGACGGAGGTAGTTTCTAATCGAACAAAAACGCACAAAACATCATCGGTTCAGGATGGACATGTATTGCTTCCACGGGCCTACCGCTTCGGAGTATTGCTTGGCCATTACTCGATGGATTTGATTCAGGTGGGTTAGGTCGTGCACGACCCAGGAGGAAATCAATTCGCCCAGCGTGACCGGGCCGAGTTCGGGATGCATCCCCTTGCGGTCGAAATCTTGCGGAGTCAGATGCAGTTCCGTTAGCTGCTCAAGATTTTGCTGCCGAAGAGATTTGAAGCGGTCGAGCAGCTCGCCGATTGGTCTTGTCTGATCGTTCTGGAATTGCGCGAAGCGGTCGAAGGGGACAAACGCGCGGTTCGCGCCGTGCTCCAGGATGATCTGAATTCTCGGAATCCAGTCCGTGAGCTCGCCATGAATGAGATGCCCGACCATATCGTAGCAGCTCCACGTGTCCTTGCCTTCGGTCGCGCGGAGCCATTCGTTGGGGAGGTCTCGCAATAGAAGATCGAGACATGGAGGTGTCTTACCAAGAATCAAAATCGCATCTGATAAATTGAGTTCCATCGGCGGCCTCCCACGAACTTCATTCGAATCGCAGCGGGACAGTCGGATTGGATGACGGCAATCGCATTGGCGACTCTCGCCTCGTTCGTGAGTAGGTCGAGCCAGGGCCGAACGGTGAGAGGGCTGAAGACCCTCCCCTACAACTGCAAAATCTACGGATTGGGCGTTGCGACGCCGGGCGCTTGGCAGGCGGAGGTCATCACCAGGTTGTAGAACGTGGCGGTGGTGGCGGTGGTGGCGTATTGCGCGGCGGCTTGATTGCGGAAAGTGGTGTAGCGCCAGCGATTGTTGTTGGCCCATAGGCCTTCGGCGTCGATGCCGATTACTTTTCCGGCGGCATCTTTGATCCAGCGCTCATCTGTCGAAACGGTTAGGAACCAGTCGGCGCGAGGCTCGGATTCGCCGGCTTTGGGATCGTACGAGATTTTCAGGCCGCTGATGTCGGCGCCGTAGGTGATGTAGTACGTGAACGGTGGGCGTTTTCCTTCTTTGCGGAACTTCGCGCCGCTGGGTAATTCGAAAGTTGGATCACTGCCTATGCGTTTCTGATTCTGTTGCGCCGCAGTGCAAGTCTGGATGGTCCAGTCGGTCTGCTTGGAATCGTGCAGGACAACCCGGATTTCATTCGCGCTGAGATCAAGCAGCTCGGTGAGCGGGCGGAGATCGTCCTTGCGAAATTGCAGGACTTGGGCCGGGTAGTCGAGGTGGAAGCGGCCTTCGGAGTTCGTCGTGACGGCGCGGAGCTGGGGTTGCGGCGTGGGCGTTTTGTTGAGCACGCTCACGCCGGCGACCGGGTCTCCCGACTCGGAAACGACCAAGCCGTCGACCGCGGAGCTGGCGGGCGGATCGGATTCGACGTCGGAGACCGCGGTAATTAGCAGCAGATTGCAGCAATTGAGATGGCCGTAAGCGGAGGTGAGCTTCGTGCCGCCGGAAGTTAGAAGCTTGCTACCCGCGGCGAAGAAGCCGCCGGTGAGCGTGGCAGTGACGCGGTAGAGCGGATTTTTGT
>Ga0208565_1000340_pt1 | contig 36867 bp, 36 predicted proteins | sample Sb_taG_7_FD_187706 | JGI IMG/M metagenome (GOLD analysis project Ga0208565, IMG submission 187706) | Peat soil microbial communities from Weissenstadt, Germany - Sb_50d_2_FS metaG (SPAdes) (version 2) | ecosystem: Environmental > Terrestrial > Soil > Wetlands > Peat | place: Germany... | reverse complement strand
GCCACGACCACGCCGGCCGGGACCGGCTCGGTGTAGAGCAACTCGACCAGCGCCGCGCGCGCGTGCCGCTGGTTGACGTAACCGTTGCGTGATCCATCATCGTCTGTCTCACGCAGCCGTCGATTGCTCGGCGGCGGTGGCAGTCTGACCCGGAGCGTGTCCGGTGCTGTCTTCGCAGTTCGCCGAGGAGCACCTGGCCGTGGCCATGTACCTCTCCTCTTCCTGCGCGTACGCCGGGATGATGTCCCGGCCGGTTCCCGCCTCCACTGGCGGTACCTGGGTGGTGGCCTGGACGAGTGAGGCCAGGTTGAGCGCGGCGTTATTGTCACGGTCGATGACCAGGCCGCAGATGTCGCAGCGGTAGGTGCGCTCGGAGAGGGACAGTTTGGGTTTCACTGTCTTGCACCGGGAGCAGGTCTTAGACGACGGGTACCACCGGTCGGCGACGACCAGCGCGGAGCCGTACCAGGTGGTCTTGTATGCGAGCTGGCGGCGCAGTTCGCCGGGAGCGGTGTCGAGGATGGCCCGGTTCAGGCCGGCCTTGGCCCGCCGGCGGCCGGAGCCTTTAGCGGTGGCGGTCATGCCGGTCACGTTCAGGTCCTCGACCACGACCACCGAATGGGTGCGGGCCAGCCGGGTGGTGAGCTTGCGGATGCCGTCAGAGCGGGCGGCAGCGACCTTGCGGTGGGTGCGGGCCAGCCGCTGCCTGGTCCTGCGCCAGCGCTTCGATGGGGGCTTCCCCTGGCCCGGTCCTCGGCGGCGGGACAGCTCGGCCTGCAAGCAGGACTGGCGGCGCTGCCATTTCAACAGGTGCTTCGGATTCGGGACCTGCTCGCCGGTGGACAGGACCGCCAGGTGCTTCACGCCAACGTCCACACCGGCCGGCGGACCGGAGGGCACAGCCGTCTGCTGGCGTTCGACCTGGCAGGTGAAGCTCGCGTACCACCGGCCGGCCTGCTCGGACACCGTGACCGACAACACCCGGGCTGTGCCCGCCTCCAGCCGGGCTACCAGCGTGGCTGTCGGCTCCTTGGTGCGGATCACGCCGATCTTGGGCAGGCGGATGTGACGGCCGTCGATGACACCGAAGCTGCCGGTGGTCACCCGGAACGACCGGCGGGCACGGTGGCGCCTTTTGCGGTTAGGCCAGCCGACCCGACCACCCCGGCGGGCGCCCGAACGGGAATCGAAGAACCCTTTCAGCGCCCGGGCCAGGCTGTCCAGGCCGGCGTTATAAGCCTCCTTGGAGTTCTCGGCCCACCACGGGGCCACCTGGTACTTCGCCTGGTTCCACTCTCGCCGCAACGCCGGCAGCGACCACGGGATAGGCCCAGCCACACCGGCCGCCCACGCCTTAGCCTCGGCCGCGCTTGCCCCTTGGCGGACCGCCAGGGCCGTCAGCACCCGACGTACATCAAGGCGGTCCTGGACCACAGCCAGGCCCCAGTTGAAGGCATACCGGGCCGCCCCCGCCTGACGAGCCAGCGCAGAGCGGGAACGGTCATTCGGGTCCAGCTCGAACCGGAACGCCTGATGAACCAGCATCGCCCTACACGCTCCCGCCAGGCTGCGACACGGCCGCCGGCCCGACATCACGCCTCGCGCATCCCAGCACGCTGGCCAGCAGCCTCGCCAGCTTGCGGCGCTTCCTGTTCATCCCCGAGCCGACCTCCACCACCACCTCGTCCACCGGCACGCCGTTGCCGGCCGCCCACTCGGTGCGCCTGGCGACCTGGCGGTCCAGGTCGGCCCGCTGGTCATCGGACGGCACCCGCGAATAGACCACCGCGCGACCCTGACCGGCCCCCTGTCGCGGGACCCCGGCAAGGATTGTCCCCGACGGTGTCCGCACCGCCGGAAACCGGAAGCTGCCCGTCACCGAACCACCGCCACGCCGTCTGTAATGGACACCCTCACGATCAGCCCACTCTGACAACCTCATATATACAGACTAGCACACATGTTCGATAAGGTTCAATGAAACTACCCACCAACAGTTGCTGGCCCTTGTCGTTGATCTCGCCGGCGTCAAGGTCGGCGGGGCGGGCCATGACCAGCAGCCGCTCGATCCGGGCGGGGGAGCCCTCGGTGGCGTTGTGGCCGGCCAGCGCCCGGGCGAGTTCCTCGCGAAGGGTCTCGTCGGTGATCAGCTCACCCTCGGCGTGCGGCTCCTGGCCGAGCAGCTTGCGGTCGGCCCTGCGGCCCGGCCGCCTTAACCTGGCGACATGACGGAGTTGCGGCTGGTCCGGGCGAACGGGATCCAGTTGGCCTACCGCGAATCGGGCTCGCCCGCGACGCAGCCGCTCCTGCTCCTGCACGCGCTGGGCGAGAACAGCGCCGACTGGGACCAGGTAGCGGCGGCTCTGGCGGCCTCCTGGCACGTCTACGCGCTCGACCTGCGCGGTCACGGCCGCAGCGACTGGCCAGGTACCTACACGCTCGCGTTGCTGCGCGATGACGTGCTCGCGTTCCTCGACGCGCTCAAACTGCCCCAGGTCACCGTGATCGGGCACTCGATGGGCGGGGCGGCCGCGTACCTGGCGGCCATGCGGCAGCCGGAGCGGGTCAGGCGGCAGCCGGAGCGGGTCAGGCGGCTGATACTCGAGGAGCCGGCGCCTCCGTGGCCGCGCGTACCGCGGTCCCCGGTCCGGCCGCCCGGGCCACTCCCCTTCGACTGGGCCGTGACCACGCTGAGCGGCGAGGCCAGCGATCCCCTAGCCTCCTCACGCGACGGGCTAGCCGAGATCACCGCCCCAACCCTGGTCATCGCGGGCGGCCCGGACAGCCACGTCAGCCAGGACCGGCTCGCGGACATGGCCGCGCTCATCCCTGGCGGCCAGCTGATCACGATTCCCGCCGGGCACCTGGTGCACGCGGCGCAGCCCGCCAGGTTCATCTCGGCCGTGACCGCGTTTCTCGCCGAGGGCGCAAGCCCGGTGGATCCGCCGGCCTAGTTTCGGCGGATCCACTCCGGGCCAGTGTCAGGCGGCGGAACTGTCGCTGTCGCCGACGGCCGCCGCGGTGCGACTGGACGCCGTCTCGAAGTCGGGCGTCACGGCGGCGGCGTCGTCTGTCTCCTCACTATCCGGCCCCTCGTCGGCGAGGTCGTCGTGCGGCGCGGCAGGCCACGCGTAGGCGTCATGTGCGGCTGCCGGGCCAGCGCCGGGCACCGGATGCGGCGTGAAGAGCATCCATGCGCACGAGACGGCCAGCGCGACGAGGAACCCGCAGTAGATCCAGAACGCCGGCGTGAGACCAGAACTGATCGTGAGCCCGATCCCCGAGGCCTGAGCGGGCGAGATCCCGAACTGCGTCGGCGAGGCGCCCCCGCCGACCTGCACGACGGCCGAGATGGCCTGGGCCGCCATCGGGACGACGGCCCCCGCGAGCAGCATCGCCCCGTGGCGGACCGGGCGCCAGAACGCGGCCGCGATGACCACAGCGGCGAGCGCGAGCATCACGGCTATGTCACCGGCGATCACGAGCCCCGGGTTGGAGAAGGCATTGCCCGCCGTCAGCGACTGCGATTGCCCGGCCGCCGTCCGCAGCGTGAAGCTGTCCCACGCCGGGGCGAACGCGACGGCTACCCCGAGCCCGGCCAGCACCAGCATCACGACGGGCCCGAGCTCAGCCCCGCGCGGCCGCGCCAGCGAGACCTGGTGGCCTGCGTGCCCGCCCGCCGCCGACCCGCCGGCCGAGACGGCCGAACCCGCCGGCCGGTTCAGGAAGGCTGCCACCGATCCCGCCGCACAGGCCAGCCAGCCGACGAGGGCAAGCACGAGGCCCGCGCCGACGCCGTTCCCTCCCCCGGCGATGGCCGTGCCCACGTCCGCCAAGAACAGGCCGAACGTGACCACGCTCAGCCCCACGCCGAGCAACGCTCCCAGCCTCAGGCGGGCGCCGCCGAGAAGGATGAGCACCGCACTCGCCGTCCAGACGGCGAGGTAGATGACATGCGGGATGAGCTGGTCGGCCTGCTGGGCGAGGCTGGACCCGCCGAAGTACGCCGGGAAAAGCCCGGCCACCCCCAGGATGACGCCCGCGGCGAGCAGCGCCGCCGCGGCGACGGCGCCCGTCCTCCCGCTCACCGCCGGAGCCACGCGCCGACCGAAACCGTGCGGGGCAGTGTTCTGGCCAAACGGACCGGCGAACTGGCCGAACGGAGCGGTGCTGCCGCCTGCGGCCACGATGGTCTCGCCGGTCGGCTCGGCCGTCTCGCCAAGCGGGGCGGTGTTCTGGCCGAACGGACCGGGGTTCTCGTTGACCTGCGCGGCACTGGGGCCAACCGGAGGGGTACGCCGGCCCACCGGGACGATCGCGCCTGGCGCCTCGATGCTCGCGAACCGGGTCCAGGCGGCGGACCAGCCCTCGGGGGTCTCAGGCCATGACTCGAGCGGCTGCGACCGCGGCGCTCCCGTCGTCCAGACGCCGTAGAAGTCCCGTCCTCGCCCGATCTCGTACTTCGCTCCCCGGTACGTGATGGTCACCTTGTTAAACACGATCCAGCCCTTTCCTGCTTCTGCCGTCGCCCGCCCCGTCGTGTCCTGCCCGGAACCTAACCGCAACCTAAGAAGCCGGCCTGTAGACCGGCTGAACACTCTCTCAAGCATTCCTGACTCTTCAATCCGCAGGTCGGGGCCGCCAGGCGCGCTTGACCGGCTCGAGATCGTCGTCCTGCCGATCTTGCTCGGCAGCGGGGTCCCGCTCTCGCCCCGCCAGGCTCCGCCTGTACCGCTGCGGCTGCTGCGATCGGGGTGCGGTCTAGGCGGTGCGCGTCACGTTCGTCAGCATGTGTTGACGACGGCCCTTTCGTCAGCATATGCTGACGAACATGGAACCCGTACTAGAAATCGCCGAAGGCGCCACCAGCAACGACCCCGACGTCGGGCTCCGCGCGGTGGCGGCCCTGCGGGCCCTTGCCGAGCGACTGGAGGTCCTGCAGGTGCAGACTGCGCGCGAGCTTGGCTGGTCGTGGCAGGACATCGCGGAGCGCCTCGGCGTCACCAAGCAGACCGTGCACCGCAAATACGGCCGACGGATCGGGAGGCGATGATGTTCGAGCGGTTTAGCCAGGACGCTCGTACCCTCGTCGTGCACGCCACCGAGCACGCCCGCCGGCTCGGGCACCGCTACGTGGGCGGCGAGCACATCCTGCTCGCGGCCGTTTCCGCCAGCCCGCCGGCCAGCGCGGTCATGCGCGCACAGGGCGTCACGCCTGAACTGGTCGAGGAGGAGATCGTGCGCCGGGTCGGGCTGGGCGCGGGGGCCGGCCTGTTCGGCGGCCTGGACCGGGACGCGCTGGCCACCATCGGGATCGATCTGGACGCGGTGCGGGCCAGGATCGAGGCGTCCTTCGGCCCGCAGGCGCTCACCAACGCCGCCCAGGTGGCGTACCGGGACCGGCGCAGGCACCCAGGCCCCAGGCCGCCCCGGCTCGTGCACAACTGGCGCCGCAGGCGCCGGGCCCGGCGGATCATGGCGGCGCACGCGCCCGGTCCCAAGCCCGGAGAGGCTACCGGCCGCTACCATGCTCCCGGTCCCCCGCCCAGCGGGCACATCCCGTTTACGCCTGCGGCCAAGAAGATCCTCGAACTCGCCGTCCGTGAGGCGCTCGCCCTGAACGACTCACAGATCGGCGTCGAGCACATCGCGCTCGCCCTCACCGCCATCAAGAACGGGCTCGTGCCCGCCATCCTGTCCGTCGCGGACGCGTCGGCACCGGCGCTGCGCGCCGCGATCCTCGACCGGTACCGCCAGGCGAGCTGATCTGGTTAGACCCTCGGCTGCGCCGGATGGGACTGAAATCGCCGTCGTAGCCTCGGAGGGCTCATACGGAACGGCCGCTGGTGAAGCCAACCACCTCCGGTGGTGCTTGCGCCCTGGTGAGGCGCGAGAAGCGCATTGAACCGTCGTTGATCTTGCCGTACCGCAGCGTGACCACATCGTGGGCGTAGCTCATGCCCAGCCGCCACGGCGCCCGCGAGCCGGCCCGCGGGAACTGATCTATGGACCGGAGCACGTAGCCGGCCGAGAAATCGAGCAAGGGCTGCTCGGAGATGCTCGGGTCGTCGTTGACGGGGACGCACGTGTCATAGTCGCGCGATTCCATGTACCCGAGCAGCCGGCAGACGAACTCGCTCACCAGGTCCGCCTTCAAAGTCCATGACGCGTTGGTGTAACCGATGGTGAACGCGAAGTTCGGGACGCCGCTCAGCATCATGCCCTTGTAGGCCATCGTCTCGGCCAGCCGGACCGGCCGGTCATCCACGATCAGCTCGGTGCCGCCGAAAGCGAGCAGTTGCAGGCCGGTCGCGGTCACCACGATGTCGGCCGCCAGTTCGGCACCAGACTCCAGCAACACACCTCGCTCAGTGAAGGTGACTATGCGGTCGGTGACCACGGAGGCGCGCCCGTCACGGATGGCCTTGAACAGGTCGCCGTCCGGCACGAGGCACAGGCGCTGGTCCCACGGGTTGTACGCCGGATTGAAGTGCCTGTCGACGTCGTATCCGGCTGGCAGCTGCTTGATCGTCAGCTTCCGGATCCAGCCGCGGATCATGTCGGGCCGACGGCGGCTGAGCTGGTAGATCAACGTGGTGATCAGCACGTTCTTCCATCGCGTGACGGCGTACCCGCGACGCGTGCCAAGCAGCGCCCGCAGCCGACTGGCGATGCGGTCCTCGGTGGGCAGCGTCAGGACGTAGCTGGGCGAGCGTTGCAGCATCGTCACGTGGCCCGCGGTCTGCGCCATGGCCGGGACGAGCGTCACCGCGGTCGCGCCGCTGCCGATCACCACGATGCGCTGGCCGGCGTAGTCCAGGTCCGCCGGCCAGCGCTGGGGGTGCACGACGACGCCGCCGAACCCGCTAATGCCAGGAAACTGCGGCAGATAGCCTTCGTCGTAACGGTAGTATCCACTGCACATCAGCAGGAAACCGCAGGTCATCGTCCTTGTCTCGGTGCCGTGGACGGCTTGGACGGTCCACCGGGCGGTCGTGCTTGACCATGTGGCCCGGGTAACGTGGTGGTTGAAGCGGATGTGCTTGTCGATCGCTGCCTCGGCCGCGGTGTCGCGGACGTAGCCGAGTATCGACGGGCCATCCGCGATCGCCTCGGCCTGCGTCCACGGCCGGAACCGGTAGCCGAGCGTGTGCATGTCCGAGTCCGACCGCACGCCCGGGTAGCGGAAAAGGTCCCAGGTGCCGCCGATGACGTCGCGGGCCTCGAGGATGGCGTAGGTCTTGTCCGGGAACGCGGCCTGGATGTGATGTGCGGCGCCGACCCCGGACAGCCCCGCCCCGACGATCAGGACGTCGACGTGCTCGCTCATCCGCGCGCCGCCTGCCGTGACCGGAGCCGCTTCTCGAATCGCGCGATGACGTCGTAGTAATGCGTCGGCGCTACCCGGGCTAGGGCGTCGAAGACGTAGGCGTCGGGACCTACCAGGATGCGGGCCTTGCCCCGCTCGACCCCGCGGCAGATAGTCTCGGCCGCCTTATCCGGCGTGGTCATGGTGACCGCCTCGAAATCGGCTGCCATCTGTTCGTGGCTGCGCCCGCGGCCCTCCGGATCCTTGCGGACGCGTGCGTTGCGGGCGATGTTGGTCGTGATGCCGCCCGGGTGGACGGTCACCGCGGAAACGCCTGTGCCACGCAGCTCCTGGCGGAGCGCGTCGGTGAAGCCGCGTACCGCGAACTTCGACGCACAGTAGGCGCTCTGGTACGGCATGCCCAGCAGGCCGAAGACGCTCGAGGTGTTGACGATGACACCGTCGTCCTGCTCGACGAGGATGGGCAGGAAGGCGCGCGTGCCGTTGACCACCCCGTCAAAGTTGATCTGCCGCAGCCACTCATCATCATCGGGGTCGGCGTCGAGGACCGACGAGGCGACCGCGACGCCCGCGTTGTTGAACACCGCGGCCAGCGGGGCCGTCAGCCACTCGCGTACCTCCGCCGCGAACCGGTGCTGGTCCGCGGCGTCCCGCACGTCGAGCACCCGCATCAGCACGGGCCCCGGCAGTGACTTCGCGGTGTCTTTCAGGCCGGCCTCATCGATGTCAGCGATGGCCACCGCAGAGCCCGATCGCGACAGTCGCTGGGCGAGGCTCCGGCCGATGCCCGAGGCGGCACCGGTGATCATTACCGGCCTGCCCGTGATGAGCCTACGATTCCTGGCCATCTGCACTCCTTACCCGCTGTCGTTGATCAGCGCAGCCGGCGCATCGTCCACAGCGGAGCGGCGAACGCCATGCCGCCTTGCACGAAGCGGGGAAGAGATGGGCCATCCGGTAGTGCCATCGTGTTCATTTCGCGCCCCCTCCGGTCAACGGTACGCAGGCGTACCAGATTACGGTACGCCGGGGTACCATGACGTGCAAGCCTGGATCCCGGGGAGGGAGGGGAGGGATTAGCCTGACGACTGCGACTACCGCACGCGACGAGGTCGGGAGCCCCGAGAACGTGGCCGCGCCCGCCGAGTTTCGCCAGCGGCTGCTGGAGGGCATGGCCGCGGCCATCCGCGAGTGCGGTTTCCGCGACTCCACGGTCGCCGATGTGGTGCGCTGTGCCCGTACCTCGCGCCGCACGTTTTACGAGCACTTCGCGAGTAAGCAGGCCTGTTTCATAGCCCTGCTACAGGAGGCCAACGCGGCGATGGTGCGCCAGATCGCGGCTGCGGTCGACCCGCGCGCGTCATGGGACGCCCAGGTGCGGCAGGCGATCGAGGCCTGGATCGCGGTGGCGCAATCCGACCTGGCCATCACGCTGAGCTGGATCCGGGACCTCCCCTCGCTCGGCTCCGACGCCCGCCACCTGCAGCGCGAGTGGCTTGAGGCCTTCGTCGTGCTCATCCAGGACCTCACCGACACCCCGGAACTGCGTGCCGCCGGCGTCGCCCCGCCACCGCGCCAGCTCATGATCATGCTGCTCGGCGGCCTGCGCGAACTAATCGCCACAACCGTCGAGGACGGCGGTGACATCAGCGACATCACCGAAGTCGCCGTCCAAGCCACACAGGCGATGCTCGGCCCGCGCACTCTTCCCGCTCCGGCCAGGTGACCGGACTCGGCCCCTCCGGATGGCCGCGGTTCGCCTGCACCGTGAGGATCACGGCCGTGGCGATGATGGCCGCGCCCGCGATACCAGTCGCGCTCAGCCGCTCCCCGAGCAGGACAGCCGCGAGGACGGTACCGGTCAGCGGCTCGAGCAGGGCCAGCAGGGCGGCCGTGCTAGCGGCGGCGGACCGCAGCCCGCGGAAGTACAGGGTGTAGGCCACGGCGGTCGGGCCGGTGCCCAGTGCGACTAGCAGGCCGATGGCCGCGAGGCTGGGCCTGAAGCCAATGCCGCCCGCGATCTGGGCCAGCGGCATCAGGGCCAGGCCGCCGATGGTGAAGCCGAACCCGGTCACGGTGAGGTCGTCGAGTCCGGGCACCGGCCGGGAGCCGACCAGGGTGACCGCGGCGAAGCCCGCCGCGGCGAGCACGGCCATGCCCGCGCTGGCCAGCACCGCCGTTTCTCGGAAACCTGACGGCAGGCCCACGAGCAGGCCAAGACCAGTCACGGCCAGGCCCGTGGTGGCGGCCGCGAACCGACCGGTCCGCCGTCCGGTCACCCGGTCTGCGCCGAGCACGATGATCGGGGCGGCGCCGATGGTGACCAGGGTGGCCAGTGGCACGGACGTCAGCGCCACGGCCGTGAAGTAGCAGCTCTGAAAAAGCGCGGCCAGCAGGCCGATCGCGGTGATCCGGGTCCAGGCCGCCCGGCCTGCCGGCCAGCGCCTGCCGGTCACGGTGAGGAAGACGACGATCAGCACGCCGCCGACGGTAAGCCGGCAGGCGGCGACGGCCATCGCGGACAGGCCGGCGGTCCGGCCGAGCAGGCTGCCAGTCAGGCCGCCAGTGCCCCATAGCAGCCCGGATATCACGAGGTAGAGCAGGCCCGTACTGGACCTGCGGCGGGCAGCCGCAGGCTTCGTAGTGAACGCACGCATAGGGAAATCGCTCCTGCGACGAGAAGGGAATGGTCGCGGAAGCGGGGCGCACCGAACTAGCCCGTACGGCAAGCACACGACGGTACTCGCCGGGCACGGGAAGCGCGCGCCAGCTCACAGCGTTGGGCGCGCGCGGGCTACCGCCCCGCTAGGAGCGGGGCGGCGGGGTGATAGGAAGACGCTGGTGCACGTCAGGTATCGTAGCCGACCCAGGGGACCGGCCGCGATCACTCCGCGCCGGGGCCGGGTTCCGGCGGCGGGGGCGGGACAGCCGATCCGCGCGATAGCGGCTCGCGGCTGGCCAGGTGCTGGGCCAGCAGGTCAAGCGGCCCGCCGCCATGCAGGCCGAGCAGTTCCCAGGACCGTGCGATACCGACCGTGAACAAGACGTAGACGAACGTCACGGTCGCGCTGGCCTGGCTGCTCGGCGTCCGGAGAATGAACCCGGTGACTATCTGCGTGGCGTACACGAGGATGATGAAGCCGAGCAGATAGGGCCACCGGCGGCTCAGATTCTCACCTGCGCGCGACCGCCAGAGCCGGACCGCGAGCCCGCAGCTGCTGGTCAGCCCGAGCGCTCCGAGGATCACCGCGCCGTAGTCCAGGCCGCCGCCGGGTTCAAGGCCGATCAGTGATACGAACAGGGCGTCCACCAGCGCGGTGAAAGCCGTCGACGCGATGGCCTGATGCTCGATCGACGCGTGGCTGCCGCGGAGCCGCTCCGGCGCCACCGACAAGGCCACGAAGAGCAGTCCGACGAGCGCGCCCGCAACGGTCGCGGTACCGCTGAAGAATTGGGTATATGACGTCACGGCAGCCAGCCTGCCCGTCCGCGAGCCGGCACGCCAACCCGCGGCCGGGCCAAGGGCAGGCCGGCGGCCCGCCCGCTGCTCGTCCGGCAGCGCGGTGAACGAGGAGCTAGGAGGGTCCGGCAAGCCAGCGTAGGATCGCGATGACATGCTGCTGACGTTCGGGCACGGGACCGCCACGGCCGAGCGGATGACCGGCCTGCTCCGGGGCGCCGGGGTGGCCGCGCTCGTCGACGTCAGGACCGCGCCCGGCAGCCGCCGTCACCCGCATGTAGCGCGGGCCGAACTGGAGCGCTGGCTGCCCGAGGCCGGTATCTCCTACCGCTGGGACAAGCGGCTTGGCGGCTTCAGGAGGCCTGCCCCGGACTCGCCGGACACCGCCTGGCGCGAGGACATGTTCCGGGGCTACGCCGCGCACATGCGGACCGATGGCTTCCTGGCCGCGGTGGACGAGGTTCTCGCCCAGGCCCGAACCGACGCCACCGCGGTGATGTGCGCGGAGAGCCTGTGGTGGCGCTGCCATCGCCGACTGCTCGCCGACTTCGTGACGGCGGCGCGCGGCGTGCCGGTACGCCACCTCCTGCACGACGGGCGGCTCGAGGAGCACCGCCTCTCCCCCGGCCTGCGGCGCCGCGACGACGGCCTGCTCGTCTACGACGACGGTCGGCCCACCCTGCTGTGACCTGGCCGTCAGCCCAGGTAGGTGCCGAAACCGCTGGTCTGCCACGTGGCGCCGGCCGCGGTGATGGCGAACGCCTCGTAACCTGGCAGGCCCTCGACCCAGTCGCGGCCCGCGGATCCCATCGCGAAGGCCGCCGTGGCGTAGGCGTCCGTCTCGGCCAGCGTCGCCCCGACCACGGTAATGCTGGCCAGGCCGGCCGGGGGCTGCCCGGTGTACGGGTCGATGATGTGCGGGCCGCGCTCGGCGACGCCGGACGTGGCCACGGCGAAGTCCCGGCCCGCCACCACGAGCGCCAGTCGGCCGGGGCGCAGCGGGTCGGCGATCCCCACCCGCCATAGCCGGCTGCCAACGAACTGAACGTCGCCGCCGCCGTTGACGCTGTGCTCGGCCGAACCCGCCGCGGTGAAAATCGCAGCGGCCCGCTCGATGGCCCACCCTTTCACGTACCCGGAGGGGTCGAACGCGCCACCCGGCCTGATGGTGAAGTACCCGCCGCTGCGCGCGCTGATGACCGCGCAGGCGTCAAGCACCTCGGCCAGTTCGGGCGCGCAGTCCGCCAGCGGCAGTTCGCCGCGGCCGAACCGGCTGACGTCGCTGTCATCCCGGTACGGCGAGAAGGTGGCGTCCACCCAGTGCAGCCAGCGCACCGCCTGGCCGAGGGGCCCCGCACCGTGCGGCTCCCCGGCGCGGGCGGGCACGTCGAAGGAGACGACGGTGCCCATCACGTGCTCAGCGTGCCTGCGCCGGCCCGAACCCGGCAGCGCCCCGCTCGCCACGACGACTCAGGCTTACTTGTCCAGCGCGCTCTGCAGCGATGCGATGTAGCCCGCGCTGGTGTAGCTGGCGCCGGACACGGCGTCGATCTTGCCGCTCTGCGCCGCGAGCGTCTCGCTGATCAGCTTGGGGAAGGCGAACGCGCCGATCTGGATGTCATGGAGGGTGTTGGCCGGCTGCACCAGGACCGCCACCTTGACGATCTTGCTGTTCTGCTTGATCAGCTGGATCTGGACCGGGCCGTAGGCGGTGTTGGCCGCCTTGCCGTCGACGGCAGTCTCGCCCGCGGTCAGCTTGCTGGCCAGCGAACCCTGCGGGAACTCCCCGGGCACGGTCGTCGTCTGCCCGCCCGACGAGGAGGACGAGGAGGAGGACGACGACGGGGCCGAGGAGGACGAACTGCCGCCCGACCCGCCGGTCGTGGCCGCCACGGGGACGGACGGGACGTGCGATTTGAACGACAGCAGGGCCACGAGACCGGCGATAGTGCCGGTGACGGCCAGGATTACCCGGCGCATGGTCGCGGATCCTCTCCTCAGAACTCGAACGACTCGAAATGGATGCGCTGCCTGGGCACCCCGGCGGCGCGCAGCGCGCGGACCGCGGCCGCGGTCATGCCGGCCGGCCCGCAGACGTAGGCATCCTGCTCGTCAAGGCCGGGCACCAGGGACCGCAGCACCCGGGGAGACAGCGGGTCGCCGCCGATCTCGTTCCGCGACCCGACCAGGTAGTGCACGGTCGCGCCGCGCGCGGCAGCGATCGCGTCGAGCTCGTCGCGGAACACGATGTCCCGCTCGCTGCTGGCGCGGTAGATCAGGGTGACCTGGCCCGGCAGCGTCGCGAAGATGGCCCGCAGCGGCGTGATGCCGACCCCGCCGGCCAGCAGCAGCACGCCGCGGTCTGAATCGGCGGGGGTGAGCGCGCCATAGGGCCCCTCGGCGAAGACGCGGGTCCCCGGCCGCAGGCGCGCGAGCGCCTGGCTGTGGTCACCCAGGTTCTTCACGGTGATCCGCAGCACGTCCGACCCCGGCGCGGCGGACAGCGAGAACGGGTGCGAGGACCACCACAGCGACCTGGTCATGAACCGCCAGCGGAAGAACTGCCCGGGCTCAGCGTCCAGCTCGTCGAGCCGCGCGCCGCTGATGTAGACCGAGATGACGCCGGGCGCCTCCGCCTTCACCCCGAGGACCTCGAAACGGTGCCTGCGGTATGAGCGCAGCGGGACCGCTACCCGGTACCACAGCACCAGGACGAGTACCGTCACGTACATCGCGGACCACCAGAAGCGCGCGGCCAGGTTGCCGAGAAACGTCGTGCCGTCGGCGAATTGGTGGCTGAACGCCAGGGCGATCGCCAGGTATGTATACAGGTGCAGGTAGTACCAGGTCTCGTACCGGACCCGCCGCCGGGCGGCGCGCATCGAGACGATGCCGATCCCGAGCAGCAGGAAGCCGGCCACGGTGGCCATCAGCACGTCCGGGTACTGGGTGAGCAGCGTGGCCGACTCGCTCACCACGCCTGTGTGCGCCCCTACCGCGTAGCCCCAGATGATGAGCAGGGCGTGCGCGACCACCAGGCTGACCACGTACCGGCCGCCCATGGCGTGCCAGCGGGCCAGCTGATCCGTGCCCAGGCCCCGCTCGAGTGGCGGCAGCCGAGACATCAGCGCGACCAGGACGACCACGCCGTACCCGGCGAGCAGCCCCAGTATCTCGCCCGCTCCAGTCAGCCAGCCGGCGAGCCCGTGCACGCCGAGCGAGCCGTGCCACCACAGAGCGATGACCACGAGGCCGCCGGCGATGATGGCCGCCAGCAAGCCGCGCGCGCCGACCCGGGCGGGGCGGTTCTTGGGCCGAACGGGCATCGGCCTCGCCTGCGGACGGTGTGACGGCCCCGGCCGCGGCGCCGACGGCGCCTGCCTCGGACCTGGGTACGCCTCCGCACCGGCCTGGCGAGCCGGGCCAGATCGCCTGGCAACGCTGGTCACCCGCACCTCCCCTTCAGACGAGCCCTAGGTGGATCGTATGCTCAGCCGAGCAGAATGGTCCTGTTCTGGATCTTGGCGGGCGTTCCCGGCGCCTTCATCCTCTCCCCTAGTTATGACTACGTAGCGCGATCTTGCACGGTTCAGCCGGCTCTTGTAAGCGCTTCGTAATCGGCGCGTCAGCCCGCGTCAACCCAGGTTGACATGCCGACCGCTGTCAACATAAATTGACAGCATGGACAACGCACCCGCCTTGGCGGCCGCGGCCGACAGCTCGGACCCGCGCACCGGGCTCCGGGCCGTCGCCGCTCTCCGCAGGCTGCTTGAGCAGCTCGAGGCGCTTCAGGTGGACAACGCACGGGCCCACGGCTGGTCCTGGCAGGAGATCGCCGAGATCCTCGGCGTGTCCCGGCAGGCCGTGCACAAGAAGCACGCACGCCGCGCTCGCGTGCGAGCAGGAGAGGGACACTGGCACGCCTCGGCCTGAACCCCTGGCCGGCGGCTCTCGTCTGTACTTACTTCTGCGATAGGTCTTCCTAACCAGTAAGACAGTGCATCGTGACTGTACGGAGAGTATCTATTCAAATACACAGAGCCATAATCTGTCATAGGGGAACATCACGGATAGGATATGGTCAAATGCTCAGAGTAAGCGACGTTTGGGAGAGGGCACTCCACACACCCGCCATGGCCGTCGCCAAACCAGGAGACGTCATCGTGATCCGAGCCGGCGGCAGCTACGACGGCAAGCAGGGCATGAGCCTGGCCACCGGCGTGAGCAGCCGGTCCGCGGGCGCCCAGGCCCTGTGCCTGCACCTGGTGACGATTCCCCCCGGGACTCGCGGCGTGCCGCATGTCCACGACGGGCACGAGTCCGCTATCTATACCGTCAGCGGCGAAACCGAGGTCTGGCACGGCGAGGGCCTGCTGCAGCGCACCGTCGTCCAGGCCGGTGACTTCATGTACGTACCGCCGGGCACCCCGCACCTCCCGGTGAACCGCAGCGACGTCATGACGGTAGCCGTCGTGGCCCGTACCGACCCGCAGGAGCAGGAGAGCGTGGTCACCATGAGCCTGCCGCCGCACCTTGCCGAACTGGACGCCTTTCCCGTCGCCAGCCAGTAACCCGACCTGGAGTAAGCCAGGAACACGCGGCGGCCGCGGCTGTGGAGCCGCTTCCCGCCAGCCCGGCCGCCGCACCCTTACCGCGCCCGCCCCTCCCGCAACTGCGAGCGCCGCACCCCTCCCCAACGCCCCGCCCGGGGGCGCAGGCGGTGCTCGCATCAGGGGCGGGCGCGCGTATGTCCCCGAGTAAGAGACAGAGCTCAGTGAGCGAATGCCTCGGGCGGGGGGCACGCGCAGACCAGATTCCTGTCGCCGTAAGCCTGATCGATGCGCCGCACCGGCGGCCAGTACTTGGCCCGGCGGTCCACGCCGGGCGGGAAGGCCGCCTCTTCGGCGTCGTACGGGTGCTTCCACTCCCCCGAGATGAGCATCTCGGCGGTATGCGGGGCGTTCTTCAGCGGGTTGTCGAGGGCGTCGTACTCGCCGGAGGCCACCCGGGCGATCTCCGCCCTGATCGCGATCATGGCGGCGCAGAACCGGTCGAGCTCGGCCAGGCTCTCGCTCTCGGTGGGCTCGATCATGAACGTGCCCGCGACCGGGAACGACATCGTCGGCGCGTGGAACCCGTAGTCGATCAGCCGCTTGGCCACGTCGTCCACGGTGACGCCGGTCTCGCGGGCCAGCGGGCGCAGGTCGATGACGCACTCGTGCGCGACCAGCCCGTTCCGTCCGGTGTACAGCACCGGATAGTGCGGCGCCAGCCGCCGGGCCACGTAGTTGGCGGACAGCACCGCGACCTGGGTCGCCTGGCGCAGCCCGGCCGCCCCCATCATCGCGACGTAGGCCCACGAGATGGGCAAGATGCCGGCCGACCCATAGGGCGCCGCGGCCACCGGGCCGACGCCGCCGCGGCCGGGCAGGAAGTCCGCCAGGTGCGCGCGAACGGCAACCGGGCCGACGCCGGGACCGCCGCCGCCGTGCGGGATGCAGAAGGTCTTGTGCAGGTTCAGGTGCGACACGTCGGCGCCGAATGACGGCAGGGTGGCCACCCCGACCAGCGCGTTGAGGTTCGCCCCGTCGATGTACACCTGGCCGCCGGCGGCGTGCACCGCCTCGCAGATCGTGCTTACGTTCTGCTCGTAAACGCCGGCCGTGGACGGGTAGGTCAGCATGATCGCCGCCACCCGCCCCTCGTGTGCCTCCAGCTTGAGATGCAGGTCGCCGAGGTCGACGGCGCCGTCAGCGTCGCACTTGACCACCGCGACCCGCAGCCCGGCCAGGACCGCGCTGGCCGCGTTGGTGCCGTGCGCCGATTCCGGGATCAGGCAGACGTCGCGGCCATGCTCGCCGCGCGAGGCGTGGTAGCCCCGGATCGCGAGCAGGCCGGCCAGCTCGCCCTGGGAGCCGGCGTTCGGCTGCACGGACACCGCGTCGTAGCCGGTGAGCCGGGCCAGCCGGAGCTCGAGGGACTCGATAAGCTCCAGGTAGCCGCCCGCCTGCGAGGCCGGCGCGAACGGGTGCATCCCGGCGAACTCCGGCCAGCTCACCGGCTCCATCTCGGCCGCCGCGTTCAGCTTCATGGTGCACGAGCCGAGCGGGATCATCGACCGGTCGAGGGCGATATCGAAGTCCGAAAGCCGCCGCAGGTAGCGCAGCATCGCGGTCTCGCTACGGTGCTCGCGGAACACCGGGTGGGTGAGGAACTCCGAGGTGCGGCGCAAGGATCCAGGCAGCACGTCGGGTGAACCGTCGGCCAGCTGCACGTCGGCGGGCCGTTCCAGCCAGCAGATGGCGGCCACGAGCTCCCGCAGCTGCTGGTCGGTCGTGGTCTCGTCGCAGCTGGCCTGGAGCGCGCCATCCGGTGCGAGGTAGAGGTTGTACCCGGCGGCGCGTGCACGCGTCGCGGCCGCAGCCGCCTCGTCGCGACCGCCGTCGAAGGCAATCCGGATCGTGTCGAAGAAGTCACCCAGACTCGTTCGGTGCCCGAAATCGCGCAGGGTCGCGGCGAGGACAGCGGCGCTACGGTGAGCACCCCGGGCGATGGCGGCCAGCCCGTCCGGGCCGTGGTAGGCGGCGTACATGGCCGCGGTCACCGCCAGCAGGACCTGGGCCGTGCAGATGTTGCTTGTCGCCTTCTCGCGCCGGATGTGCTGCTCGCGAGCCTGCAGCGCGAGCCGGTAGGCGGGCTGGCCGTCGGCGTCCACCGACACCCCGACCAGCCGGCCGGGCAGCTGGCGCTTCAGCGCGTCGCTGACCGCGATGTAGCCGGCATGCGGCCCGCCGAACCACAGCGGCACGCCGAACCGCTGGCTGGAGCCCACCGCGATGTCGGCGCCCGCCTCACCAGGCGGCCGGAGCAGGGTCAGCGCGAGCAGGTCCGCGGCCACCGCGGCCAGCGCGCCCTGGGCATGCACCGCCTCGATCAGCGGCGCGGGGTCCCGCAGCACGCCCGAGGCACCGGGGAACGGCAGCAGGACGCCGAACAGGTCCGGCTGCCCGGCGATGGCTTCGGCCGTCACCGGGGCGACGAGAAGATGGATGCCAAGCGGCTCGGCCCGGGTGCGGAGCACGGCCAGGGTCTGCGGCAGGCAGTCGGCGTCGGCGAGGAAGACGTGCCCCTTCTTGGCGGCCCGCCGGGCCAGCGTCATCGCCTCGGCCGCGGCGGTGGCCTCGTCCAGCAGCGACGCGCCGGCCCACGGGAGCGCGGTCAGGTCGGCGATCATGGTCTGGAAGTTCAGCAGCGCCTCGAGGCGGCCCTGGGAGATCTCCGGCTGATACGGGGTGTACGCGGTGTACCAGGCCGGGTTCTCCAGCACGTTGCGGCGGATGACGGCCGGTGTGATGGTGTCGTAGTAGCCCAGGCCGATCATCGAGGTGAGCACCTGGTTCCGGCTGGCCATCCGGCGCAGGTCGGCCAGGGCCTCGGTTTCGGTGAGCGGATCAGGCAGGCTGAGCCGCGGAGGCTGGGTTCCCTCGGGCAGGGCGGCGGCGGTGAGCTCGCCGAGCGAGGAGTACCCCACGCTGGCGAGCATCTGCCGCTGCTCCGCGGGCGACGGGCCAATGTGGCGAGCAGCGAAGTCGGTCATAAGGAGCCTCCCCGGAACGAACGCGGTCGCTGGCTCCCCGTCTGTCGCCGAGCCCGAAACCGGGCTGCCCGCTCCAGAGATGCCTGTCCCGCCCGGTTCGTGTGCCTGAGAGGTTCCGGGGATGTTGCCCCTTCGGCGCCCGCAACTTACGCGTGGACTCTCCCGGCCGGTTTCATCAGCAGTTGAGATTCTACCCGACCCAGGACCAGATTGTGGGACACGGGCGGTTAAACCAGGTCAGCTGGTGCGGCGCAGGCGGCGTTTGGCCAGGTCATCCTGGTCCCCTGAGGCCACCGCGACGAAGCCGTCCTCGGCCCGTACCGCAGGCAGCACGGCCAGGTCTCCCTCGACCTCGCGCCAGACCCGGCCGAGCGCGATGCCGAATACGCCCTGACCGCCCTGCAGCAAGTCCACCACCTCGTCGGCGGAGGTGCACTCGTAGACGCTGACCCCGTCGCTCATCAGCGTCACCTGGGCCAGGTCGGCGCTGCCGTGGTCACGCAGGTGCTGGACCGCGGCCCGGATCTGCTGCAGCGAGATCCCGGTGTCGAGCAGCCGCTTGACCACCTTCAGCACCAGGATGTCGCGGAAGCTGTACAGCCGCTGCGAGCCGGACCCGTGGGCGGCACGCACGCTCGGCTCGACCAGTGCCGTGCGAGCCCAGTAGTCAAGCTGGCGATAGGTGATGCCGGCGGCGGCGCAGGCAGTAGGCCCGCGGTACCCGATATCCACGGAGTCCGCACTAGGCAGATCCGGGGCGTCAGGCTGGTCCGAGATGCCGGGCTGGCTTGCGGCGCTGGGACCGCCGGGCAGGCCGGGAACCTCGCTGTCGTCGAACAGGGTGCCCTGCGTGCCGGCTGCGGCGGAAGCCTGGCTGCCTGAGAGCCTGTCTCCGTCGTCACCCCTGGTTACCGCCACGCCCACCTCCACGGGAGCTGACTACCCACGGTACTCGCACCGTAAGCCGACCCAGGCGGCGGCGTCAACGACCAAGGACGGCGCGTCGCGACATTCCCGCCGGCATCGCGGCAGACCAGCACGGACAGGTTCGGGGCTCAGGTGGCCCGGCCGAAGTCCTCGGGCGAGATCGTGTCGAGGAACTCCCGGAACTTCTCGACTTCGTCTTCCTGCTCATCCGGGATGGCCACGCCCGCCTCGTCCAGGATCTCCTCGCTGGCGAAGATCTGCGCGCCGGTGCGCAGCGCCAGCGCGATGGAATCCGACGGCCGTGCGCTCACCTCAGCGCCGTTGGAGAAGACCAGGTCGGCATAGAAGATCCCGTCCCGCAGCGCGGTGATGTTCACGGTGCGCAGCTGGACATTCAGCACCTCGAGCACGTCACGGAACAGATCGTGCGTGAGCGGCCGAAGGGAAACCATGCCCTGCTGGGCGAAGGCGATCGCCGTTGCCTCGACCGCCCCGATCCAGATGGGCAGGTATCTATCGCCCTGCGCCTCTTTCAGCAAGACGATGGGGCTGTTCGATGGCATCTCGACCCGGACGCCGATGACCTCCATCTGCCGCACTACAGCTCCGTCCTCACGTGCCTGGGGAACCTCTGCTTGGCCACCTCTCCCTTTGCCAAGGTACACCCGTAATCGTCCGGAGGCCGAGCGCAGCCCCCCGGCGGTGGGCTCGGTCGCGTCGGAATCTCGCTGGGGCGGACCGGACCCGGCCGACCCGAAGGCCGCAAACTCGTTACCACCGGCCCGCAGGGGCGCCGCGGCCAGTCCGGCCTCGGCCAGCGCGGATCCGACCAGCGTCGCGTGCAGCCGCAACGTGAGGTCGGCGATCTGCCAGGCGGTCCTGGCCGCCGCGTCCCGCGCGCCCGGGCCGCGCTGCCGCAGCTGGGGCGCTATCACCTGCTCGACCAGGTTGGCTTCCCGGTCGGCGGCCGCCTTGACGGCACGCAGGTGCCTGGCCTGCACACCGTACTGGCGCAGCGCGGCCAGGGCCCTGGCTACCGCGAGGGCGTCCCCGTCGTACTGCCGGCCCACCCGCCGGATCAGGCCGTAGTCCTCGAGCTCGGTCAGCTCCGCCTCGCTGATCTCCGCCGCGTCGAGCAGCTGGCGGCGGGTCATGTCGGCGGGCACCCGGTCCGCCGTGGAAACACCGTTGGCCGCCTGGCCGCCGGCTAGCCGTTCCCTGATCACCCGCAGCGGCAGGTAGGAGTCTCGCTGCATGGTCAGGATGTACCGCAGCCGCTCAATGTCCGCCGCGGAGAACCGCCGGTACCCCGAGTGCGACCGGGCCGGCTCGATCAGCCCCTCGGCCTCCAGGAAGCGGATCTTGGACGTGCTGATGTCGGGAAATTCCGGACGCAGCTGGGCGAGCACCTCGCCGATGCCGAACTGGCCACGCGCCGACTGCTCGCTCATGATGTGTCCCCCGGGCACCTCATGCGTAGTCCTGGGCGCCCCTGCCGCGGCGGTCGGCGGACGGGGTCCTCGGGTCGGGACCGAGATCCTGGCTGGTCAGGAACAGCAGCCGGAACTTGCCAATCTGCACCTCGTCCCCGCCGGCCAGCTCGGCTTCCTCGATCCGCTCCCGGTTCACGTAGGTGCCGTTGAGACTGCCCACGTCGCGGACCGTGAACCGGGCGCCGTGCCGGTAGAACTCGGCATGCCGCCGGGAGACGGTCACGTCGTCGAGGAAGATGTCGCTGTCCGGATGACGGCCTGCGGTGGTCAGGTCGCCGTCGAGCCGGAACCGGCTGCCCGCGTTGGGACCGCGCATGACCAGGAGCAGGGCGCTGCCCGGCGGCAGCGCGCCGAACGACGCCGAGTCGGGGAACAGATCGTCGCCGAGATCGTCCTCGGTCCGGCCCAGCGATATTGTCGAGGTGGTCTCGCCGGGACGATCCGGCGACCCGGCCGCAGGGTAGCCGCCGGTCCCGCCGGGACCGGCCGGGAACCCTGATCCGGACGGCACCGGCGCGGTCAGCTGGGTCCCGCAGTACGAGCAGAACCTGGCCCCGTCGGGATTCGGCCGACCGCACCGGGCGCAGTAGACGCGTGGCATGGCTCCGCTCGGCCTCCCCTTGTTGTACTCATCGTCTTCGAGCGACCCAGCCCAAGGTACGCGAGAGGAGGCGGCGCGGTCCATGCGCCACGCGAACAGCCCGCGCCATCCGCGCCGGCTATTTTCGTCGCGACGCTTCCGCCACACCGCCGTCTCACCTCCGCCGTGCACCCGCCGCCATGCACTCTGCCGTACCAGGCCCGTCGCCTGGCCCGCCCCGGCGGGCGGTGACCGCCGGGCGAATCGCAATGGGCGCGATTCTCTCACATTCGCGAATTCTGCGCGGTTGGCGCCTTTCGCATCATCACATGAGGGACACAGCTTACCTGGCTACAGAGCGAATATCCGGGGACCTAACCGCAGTATCCGGGACAGTTGGCGGTGACCGCCAGCCCCAGCCGGCCCGTGTCCCTAGCGTCCCGCCTGTTCCACCACCGATGCCCACTCATCGAGCAGTAGCTGCGCGGTGTCGGCATCGTTCCCCTCCGCCCACAGGTGGGTGACGGCGTCCGCCGGGTCGGGCAGCACGAGCACCCAGCCGCGGTCTCGCTCGATCACCCGCACGCCGTCGGTCGTATCGATCTCGCGGTCGCCGGCCGCCTCCATGATCGTGCGCATGACGCCGCCCTTGGCCGCCCACGGCGTCGGGATGGACCGGCGGAGCAGGTGCGCGACCGGGATCCTGGCGTCGATCTGGCTCAGCGTCAGCCGGGTCCGCGCGACCAGGCCGAGCAGCCGGACAAAAGCCGCGATGCCGTCGATGGTCCTGGCGCATTCGGGCACCACGAACCCGCCGTGGCCGTCGGCCGCGAAGATGACGTCCTCCTGCGCCGCGGCGAGCGTCAGCGCGTGCATTGAGGTCGGCGTCCATTCCACCTGGACGCCGTGGAACCGGCACACCTGCTCGGCCACCCGGGTAGTGGTCACCGGCAGCGCGACGCGCCCCCGCTTGCGTTCGGCCGCGACCAGGTCGAGCACGGCCAGCAGCGCCCGGTCCTCGCTGACCAGCTCGCCCTTCTCGTCCACGAGCTGGATCCGCTCCCCCACCGGGTCGAACCTGACACCGAACGCGGCCCGTGACGAGGACACCACATCGGCCAGCCGCTGCAGGCCGGCCCGCTGCTGCGCGACGCTCTCGGTCGGCGAACCCTCGTCCAGCCGGTTGTTCAGGGTGAGCACGTCGACCCCGATCGTGCCGAGCAGGCTGGGCAGCACCAGCGAGGCGGTGCCGCCCGCGCAGTCCGCCACGACCTTCAGGCCGGCTTCGCGTACGCCGCTCATGTCCACGCGCCTGAGCAGCTCGTGGGTGTATGACTCGACCACCCGGGGCGGGTAGCTGAGCTCCGCGATCTCGCCCGGGAAGGCCCGCCGGAACTCCTGCCGGGAGAACACCCGCTCCAGCTTGCGCTGGTCCGCCTGGGACAGCTCGGCGCCGCGCTCGTCCAGGAAGATGATGTCGACCGACTGCGGGTCACCCGGCGTGGTGCGCAATGCGATGCCGCCGCTGTAGTGGTCCCTCGCGGTCTCGTACCTGGCCACCGGGAGCGGCTGGACCTCCAGGTCCACCACGTTGATCGCGCTGGCGTTGAGCGCGCTCTGCACGGCTCGCTTGAGCGTCCTCCCGGCCCGGGACACGTCCCGCGAGGTGGTGACGGTGGAGCCCTTGCGCAGCATGGTGGCGTAGGCGCTGGCCAGCCGGACCGCGAGCTCCGGGGTGACCTCCACGTTGACCAGGCCGGACACGCCGCGCGGGCCGAACAGGGTGCGCTGTCCCCGGGACTCCCAGATGACGCTGGTGTTGACCACCGCCCCGGCCTCGATGGTCTTGAACGGGTAGACCTTGACCGAGGCGGACAGGTAGGCCTCGGGCTCGATCACGCACTCATCCCCGACGACGGCGCCCTCCTCGATCCTGGCCAGCCGCATCACGTCGGTGTTCTTGCCGATCACGCAGCCGCGCAGGGTGACGCCCTGGCCGACGTAGACGTTGTTGTGGACCACGGCGCGGTGCAGGAATGCGCCCTCCTTGACCACCACGTTGCTGCCGATCACGGTGTACTCGCGCAGGTGCGCGCCGGCCTCGATCTTGGCGTAGTCGCCGATGCACAGCGGGCCGGTGAGCACCGCGTCCGCGTCGACCTCGGCGCTCGGGGCGACCCAGACGCCCGGCGAGACCTCGAAGCCGGGGATGTCGGCCTGCACCCGGCCGGCCAGCACATCGGCCTGGGCCTTCATGTAGCTCTCGTGGGTGCCGACGTCCTCCCAGTAGCTCTCGGAGATGTAGCCGTAGAGCGGGGCACCGCGCTTGAGCAGCTTCGGAAAGATGTCGCCTGACCAGTCCACCGCCTCGCCCGGCGGGACCTCGGCGAGCACCTCCGGTTCCATGACGTACAGCCCGGTGTTGACCGTGTCCGAGAACACCTGGCCCCAGGTCGGCTTTTCCAGGAAGCGCTGGATCTGGCCGTCCTCGGCGGTGATCACGATGCCGAACTCGAGCGGGTTGGGCACCCGGGCCAGGGCCACGGTGACCAGCGCGCCCTTGTCCTTGTGGAAATCGACCAGCGCGGTCAGGTCCATGTCGGTGAGCGCGTCGCCCGAGATGACCAGGAAGGGCTCGTCCCGCAGCGCGTCTTCGGCGTTGCGCACGCTGCCCGCGGTGCCGAGCGGCATCTCCTCTGTGGCGTACTGCAGGCTCATCCCGAACTCCTCGCCGTCGCCGAAGTAGTTACGGACGAGGGCGGCCAGGAACTGGACGGTCACGACGGTCTCGTCGAACCCGTGCCGCTTGAGCAGCCGCAGCACGTGTTCCATGATCGGCCGGTTGGCCACGGGCAGCAGGACCTTGGGCTGGTTCGCGGTCATCGGCCGCAGGCGCGTCCCCTCGCCCCCTGCCATGACGACGGCCTTCAATGGGTTCGCGACTCCTTCCCGGTTTCCGCCATTATGTGCACCCCGTCACGGCCGGAATCAAGGACGCGCCCTGTTACCTTACGGACTAGCAGTGTTACCTACGAGGCTTCTTACCTGGGCGAGATACAGCATCGCGGCCCACCAGTACAGGGCAGTTCCCCAGGTCGCGAAGGCCCAGCCTAGTACCCGGGCCAGAGTCCCGCCCCAGCCGGGGTGATCACCAAGAAAGAGCAAGGGAAAAGCATAAAGCAAGCAAAGCGTTGCTGCCTTGCCCACCAGGCTCACCTGGAGGGTGCCAAACCCGGCCCGCCGCCGCAGCACGGCCAGCGCCACGCCGACGGTGATCTCGCGCAGCGCCAGGACGGCGACCAGCCACCACGGGATGATGGCCCGGACGGCCAGGGCCACGATGGTGGCCGCGATGTACAGCCGGTCCGCGGCCGGATCGAGCACCTGGCCGAGCCTGCTGGTCTGGTTCAGCGCGCGGGCGATCTTGCCGTCCAGCCAGTCGGACAGGCCTGCGGCGATGAGCAAGCCCACCGCCCAGTAGTCCGCGGTAGCGGTGCGCGGGCCGAGCACCAGCCACAAGAAGACCGGTACCCCGGCCAGCCTGGCGGCGCTGATCCCGTTCGGGATCGTCAGGACGCGGTCCACGGACCCAGTATCCTCACGTAAGTGACTATGGCGGAAACGGGGGCTCCTCCGCGTGCCGCCGACCTGAAGGTGCCTGCCGCGCTGGAGGCGCGGGTGCTAGCCGAAGCCGGCAAGCGCCGGGCGTTCGCGGTGATCAGCCACCCGGACGCGGGCAAGTCGACTCTCACCGAGGCCCTGGCCCTGCATGCGTCGGCGATCACCCAGGCAGGAGCGGTACACGGCAAGGCCGGGCGGCGCGGCGTGACCTCCGACTGGATGGCGATGGAGCGCGCCCGCGGCATCTCGATCACCTCGGCGGCCCTGCGCTTCGACTACCACGACACGGTGCTCAACCTGCTCGACACCCCGGGCCACGCCGACTTTTCCGAGGACACCTACCGGGTGCTCTCGGCGGTGGACTGCGCGATCATGCTGCTCGACTCGGCCAAGGGCCTGGAGCCGCAGACGCTGAAGCTGTTCGACGTGTGCCGCAGCCGGGCCGTGCCGGTGATCACGTTCGTGAACAAGTGGGACCGGCCTGGCCGCGAGCCGCTGGAACTGCTCGACGAGATCGAGCAGCGGATCGGGCTTCGCCCGGCCCCGGTGAACTGGCCGGTCGGGGTGGCCGGCGACTTCCGCGGCCTGATCGAGCGGGTCACCGGCGACTACGTCACCTTCACCAGGACCCCGGGCGGCGCGGGGCGCGCGCTGGAGACGGCGCTGGACGCCGCGGCGGGAGCCGCTCGCGACGGTGACGCGTTCGCCGCGGCGCAGGAGGAACTGGCGCTGCTCGAGGAGATCTACGGCGCGTCTCTCGACATGGAGTCGTTCCTGGCCGGGGTGTCGAGCCCGGTGCTGTTCGGCGCCGCGCTGCCGAATTTCGGCGTCCGCCGCCTGCTCGACGCGGTGACCTCGTTCGCCCCGCCGCCCGCCGCGCGCGAGGATGTCAAGGGTTCGCCCCGGCCGGTTGACGCCCCGTTCTCCGGCCTGGTGTTCAAGGTGCAGGCCAACATGGACCCGGCGCACCGGGACCGGATGGCGTTCGTGCGGGTGTGCTCGGGCCGGTTCGAGCGCGGCATGGTGCTGACCCACGCCGCGACCGGGCGCCCGTTTGCCACCAAGTACGCGCAGTCGATGTTCGGCCAGGACCGGGAGACCGTCGAGGAGGCCTTCCCCGGCGACGTGATCGGCCTGGTCAACGCCAATGCGCTGCGCCCGGGCGACACGCTGTACGCGAGCAGCGACCCGGTCGAGTTCCCGCCCATCCCCAGCTTCGCGCCGGAGCACTTCGCCGTGGTGCGCGGCAAGGAGGCGGGCAAGCAGAAGCAGTTCCGCCGCGGCATCGAGCAGCTGGACACCGAGGGCGTGGTCCAGGTCCTCTCCTCTGACCTGCGCGGCGACCAGGCACCGGTGCTGGCCGCCGTCGGGCCGCTGCAGTTCGACGTGGTGCGCCACCGGCTCGAGCACGAGTTCGGCGCCCGGGCGGACCTTGATCACCTGGACTACAGCATGGCCCGGCGGACCGACGCCGACGGCGCCCGCGCGCTGGCCGGCCAGCGCGCGGTGGAGGTGCTGACCCGCCGCCACGACGGCGCCCTGCTCGCCCTGCTCAGCGACAAGTGGCGGCTGGCCCAGGTCCAGCGGGAGCAGCCCGACATCCTGCTCGAGCCCCTGATCGCCGGCTAATTCTGCCGGACGGCGTCGATCTGGTCCAGGTCGCCAACGCCGTTGCTCACGCCGCCGCCGCCAGACCACTGCCACATCAGTGCATACCGGCTGGAACTGGTCTGACCGCCGAAGAACTGCGCGCACCCGCCGGACTTCAGGCACCAGCCGTATGGGGCATTGCCGAAGTTGGTGGTCTCGGGCTCGTAGGTCCACTCGTAGGTGTTCGGAATCGAGGCCGCGCTCCCCGTTCCGAAGATAGATGTCCAGACCGCGGGCGAGGAGTAGACGCCAACCTTGTACGGAGAGTGCGCCGCGATGTAGGCGGAGAACCCGTTGAAGTCGGCGCGATCCAGGGCCACCGGGACAAAGGACTGCTTCACGACCCCGCTGCACGGCGAGGTGTAGACGCTGTTCCAGCCATTATCGTGCGCGGGCGCCACGCCGGGCAGCTCGATGTCCGCCCAGACGACCGGATAGTCGAAGTGCCCGTTCGCGATGTCGGACAGCGCACGCGCCGCCTGCCGCGCACCCCACGAGCTGGCTTCGGCCGACGTCCCGTTGTAACCCGGGTCCACTCCGGGGCCGCCCATGAACCAGTAGGCGCCGTCGCCGACGCCCCTGTGGTACGTGGTGTAGTTGGTGTGCGCCTGCGCGGCGTTGGTCGAGGAGAAGGCGATGAAGCCGCCCTTGCAGCCCTGCCAGTACGACCAGCTCCCGGTCATCCCGATGTAACCGCCGTAGGCACCGCCGAGGTGGGGCATGCTGTACGGCGCGCTGCCGGGCACGGTGACCGGCCAGCTGTCCGTGCCCCACCAGAACCCGGGCGGCCCGTCACCGTCCGGCAGCCGCTCGGCGGCAGTCACGGCTTTCCCCGTCCCTGCCGTAACCCTGGCCGCGGCGGTCCCTGCGCTCGTCAGTACCAGCGCTAGGCCGACCGCCAGCGCTAGCCAGCTCCGTCTCATGATGCCTCCCGCGGTACGGTGAATCCGCTTTCCCGTCCAGTAGACCGGGCGAATCTCTCTTCTTAAGACCATTTGACCGAACGAATGGTTGTGCGTGTTCTCGCGCCGCCTCCGGGCCTGGGCCGGTCAGGACGGCCGACTGGCGTCGATCTGGTCGAAGTCGCCGATCGCGTTCCTGACGCCACCGCCGCCCGACCACTGCCACATCAGCGCGTAGGGGCTCGATGTGATCACGCCGCCGAAGAATTCCGCGCAGCCGCCCGACTTCAGGCACCAGCCGTGCGGGGCCTCAGCCAGGCTCGCGGTCTCCGGCTCGTAGGTCCACTCGTAGGTGTGCGGGATCGAGGCGGCGCTGCCGGTGCCGAAGATCTGGGTCCAGATCCCCGGGGCCGAGTAGACCCCCGCCTTGTAGGCGGAGTGGCTGCTCAGATACTTCCAGAACCCGTTGAAGTCGGCCCGGTCCAGCGCAACCGGCATGCCGCGCTGCTTCACCTGCCCGCTGCAAGGCGAGGTGTAGACGTCCTCCCAGCCGTTGTCGAACGCGGGCGCGACCCCGGGCAGTTCGATGTCCATGAACACGACCGGGTAGGTGACGTGCTCCTTCGCCATGTTGGCCAGCGTCCGCGCCGCCTGCCGTGCGCCCCAGGAAGTGGCCTCGGCTACCGTCCCGTTGTAGCCCGGGTCTACGCCGGGGCCGCCCATGAACCAGTAGACGGCGGTTCCGATGCCCTGGCCGTACTTGTCGTAGTTGGTGTCGGCCTGCGCGCTGTTGGCCGAAGACCAGGCCAGGAAGCCGCCGTGGCAGCCCAGCCAGTACGACCAGCTCCCGGCCATCCCTACATAGCCGCCGTAGGCGCCGCCGACGCCCGGCGCACGGTAGGGGGCGCTGCCGCTGACCGGGACCGGCCAGCTGTCGGTGCCGGACCAGAACCCGGTCGGGGCAGGCCGGGCCGGCTGCGCGGCCGTGGCGGCCCGGCTCGGGCTGGTGGCCGGGGCCTTACCGGTGACCGGGGCCTTCGCGATGGCCGGGGCCGTGGTGGTGGTTCCGGCCTGGCCTGTGACCGGGCCCGTCGCGGCGCAGCCGACGGCCAGCAGTCCCGTCGCCACGGCCAGGGCCATGCCTCCGCCGGGTGCCAGCCACCACCGCCTCATGACACCTCCACGTCGCCTGCCCGCTCGGACCTGCCTACCCTACGACGGACCGGCGCCCGGGGTGGTTGGCTGCGCGATCTCGGGGAAACGCTAACGGGGTCCCCGCCTGGGCACCGGGAGGCGCAGGACGGCCAGGGCGCCGCGATCGTGGAGGATCGCGGCGCCTAGGTCATTGACCCTCACGGCGGCCAGGCCGTCGTAGCGGGACAAGCTGTCGTAGCGGTCTGCGCCCCACAGCTCGCGGTAGTCGTCGCGGGCGCCCCGCGGGCCGGTGTAGGCGACGTCGATCACGCCGAGGGTGGCCGCGCACTCGAAGAGCACGCACAGCGCGTACCGGCCCTCGAGGGCGTTCCAGGCCGTCGCGCCGGCCGGCCCGAGCGATCCGTGATGCGAATCGACGAGGTAGAGCCGCCACTGGGCCAGCGGGCCCCTGGCCACCGTGAGCGGAGCGGGCTGCGCGCGCACGATCGCGAACAGGCTGTCCACGTCGATCCAGATGCCGGGTTCGATAGCGGCCAGCCCTCTGGCCACCGCGGCGCGGCGCCGACCAGCCGTGGTCAGCGTGCCGGGCTTGCGCTGACCCCTGATCGCCTCGATCCGGGAGAGCTCATCGTGGGACACGCTCTTGAGCCAACGGCCCCACAGCTCGCTGAGGGCCTGGTAGGACGGCCTGGCCAGCACCGCCTCACCGCGGGGGGTCAGCTCGAGCCCGGTCCCCGCCAGCCGCGCCAGGCCGCCGGCCTGCAGGAGCATCGGCCACGCGAACGCCGCGATGGGCTCCCCCCCGTCGTAGTAGTCCCCGGCGACCAGGACATCCTCGACCAGCCTGACGGTCGTGGTGAGCGGTCGCCTGGTGGCCGCGCTGCAGCGCATCTGCCCGTCGGCGGTCAGCTCGAGGACGGCGACGAGGTTCGACAGCGCGTCCGGTGCGGTGCAGCGGACGCGGACGGTGCCGCGGAGGGCGGCCGGGCCGCGCACGAGGGCCGGGCGAGACCCGCTGCCCTTGGCATACGCTGCCCGATCGCCAATGACGCCGATAGTGCCCTCGGCCACTAGAACACCTTAGCGGTTCAGCAGGCCGCCCGGTGGGAGCCTCGCAGGAGAAAGCGTCGGGGACAGGCCAGATGTGCCACCGTGGCGATATGCACGTTACCGGAGTGGATGCCTGCCGTCACGGCTGGGTCGCGGTCACCCTCGACGCGCCCGAACCAGCCGCTGACCTGCCTGCCGCGGCCCGGCCCGGGTCGGCGCCGGCCGGGCATATCGGGGTGGACGCGGTCCGCGCGCACGCGTGCCTGGCGGGAGTACTCGAGGGGGACGGGGCCAGTGTGGTCGGGATCGACATGCCGCTGGGCCTGCTCGAATCGGGCTGGCGCGAGGCGGACCGGGCCGCGCGCGGCCTGCTCGGGCCCAGGCGCAGCTCGGTCTTTGCGATCCCGCCCCGGGACGTCTGGGCGCAGGCCAGCTACCCGGCCGCGAACCAGCGCTGCCGCGAGCTGACCGGCCAGGGCCTGGCTATCCAGGCCTGGGGGCTGCGGGTGAAGCTGCTCGAGGCCGACCAGTACCGCGTGAGCTGCGGGCACCCGCTGTACGAGGTGCATCCGGAGCTGGCGTTCGGCGCGATGGCGGGCACCCCGCTGGTCCACAGCAAGCACACCGCAGCCGGACGCGAGCTGCGCCGCCAGCTGCTGGAACTGGCCGGCATCGTGCTCCCCCGGGTCCCGCGGGCTCCCGTGACGGACACGCTGGACGCGGCGGCCGTGGCCTGGAGCGCCTGGCGCATCGCCACTGGCCAGGCCGTCGTCGTCCCCGCCCGACCGCAGCGGGACGACCAGGGCCGCGAGATCGCGATCCGCTACTGATCGCGGGGTGAGGTGCCCCCGGTGCGCAGGCCCTCGAAGGCTATCGCGCACACCGGGTCGGCCAGCGATGCCGATCCCGCGCGGGCGGGCCTGTACCACTCGACGATGGAGTTGACCAGGCCGAACAGCAGCCGCGCGGTGATCATGGCGTCGGCGTCGGCCCGGATGTCGCCGTCGCGCACGGCCTCGGCCACCAGCTCGGCCACGAACCGGTCGAAGGCGCGCCGCTGGTCGAGCGCGGCCCGCTCGACGTCCGTGTTGCCGCGCACCCGGAGCAGCAGGGTGACGTAGGGTGACTCGGCTTCGAGCACCTCGACGCTGCCCCGGACGAGGTACTCCAGGCGCTCGACGGCCGGCGCGGGGAGGGCCCGCGCCCGGTCTGTCACCACCGCCAGGCCGGCCAGAGCCCGGTCCAGGGCCAGCCTGAGCAGTTCTTCCTTGCCCGTGACGTGGTGATAGATCGCCGACTTCGCGATGCCGAGCCGATCCGCTAGGTCTCTCATGCTCGTGCCGTCGTAGCCGCGCTCGTTGAAAAGCTCGACGGCCACCGCCAGCACGGACGCCAAGTCGTAGCCGGGCCGTCCCCGGCGCGGCCGGGTGGACGGGGCCACTGGCGCCGGGCGGTCCGCACCGGGCACGACCGGCGGGCTCATGACGCCGGGCCCAGCTCGTGGCTGCGGCCGCGGAACTCGGCGATCACCTCGCCGCCCCGGCGGACGGTCACGTCGTAGAGCCCGGCCCGCCCGAACCGGGTCCGCAGCACGGCCTCGGCCAGCAGGACATCTCCGGCGCGCGCGGGCGCGACGAAGACGATGTCGGCCGAGGAGGCCACCGTCACCGGCCCGAAGCTGTTGCAGGCGCAGGCGAACGCGGTGTCCGCCAGGGTGAAGATCAGGCCGCCGTGGGCGATGGCGTGCCCGTTCACCATGTCGTCGCGCACCGTCATGCGGGTCACCGCCCGCCCCTCTCCGTGGTCGATCAGCTCGATGCCCAGGCCGCGGGAGGCCTCGTCGTTCAACATCATCGCCTCCACGCCGGGCAGGTGCGGCACGGGATCGCCTCCTATATAATGACCGAACGTCCGGTAAATAATACGGCCGCGGGCCTGGAGACACGTGGTTCCGCGGTGCTTACGATGGTGCCGGAGGGATGGTGGCGATGACGGCTCTTCCGCAGACGGGACTTCCTGGGCCTGCGCTTGCCGGGGCGGTGCCTGCCGGGGCGGTGCCTGCCGGGGCGGGGCTTGCCGGGGCGGGGCCCGGCCATGACGGGGCGAGCGATCTGCAGGCCCACTTTGACCAGACACTGAGCCGCGAGCGGCGCATCGAGCCGCGGGACTGGATGCCGGACGCCTACCGGTCGACGATGATCCGCCAGATCGCCCAGCACGCGCATTCGGAGATCATCGGCATGCAGCCGGAGGGCAACTGGATCACCCGGGCTCCCTCGCTGCGCCGCAAGGTGATCCTCATCGCCAAGGTGCAGGACGAGGCCGGCCACGGCATGTACCTGTACTCGGCGGCCGAGACGCTCGGCGCCGATCGCGCCGACCTTACCGACAAGCTGGTGCACGGACGGCAAAAGTACTCCTCGATCTTCAACTACCCGACACTGACCTACGCCGACGTCGGCGTGATCGGCTGGCTGGTCGACGGCGCCGCCATCTGCAACCAGGTGCCGCTGTGCCGCTCCTCCTACGGTCCCTACGCCCGGGCGATGGTGCGCATCTGCAAGGAAGAGTCGTTCCACCAGCGGCAGGGCTACGAGCTGCTGATGACCATGATGCGCGGCACCGCGGCGCAGCGCGCGATGGTGCAGGACGCCACGGACCGGTTCTGGTGGCCGTCCCTGATGATGTTCGGGCCGCCGGACGACCAGTCGCCGAATACCGCGCAGTCGATGGCCTGGGGCATCAAGCGGCATACCAACGACGAACTGCGCCAGCGGTTCGTGGACATGACGGTGCCGCAGGCCGAGAAGCTGGGCGTAACCTTGCCCGATCCCGACCTGAGGTGGAATGCCGAGCGCGGGCATTACGACTTCGGATCGGTGGACTGGGACGAGTTCATGGCCGTCATCAAGGGCAACGGGCCGTGCAACGCGCAGCGGATGGCGCGCCGTAAGGCGGCGCATGACGAGGGCGCGTGGGTGCGCGAGGCCGCCGCGGCCTACGCCGCCAAGCACGCCAGGGAAGAAGCCGCCTGATGACCGAACCGCAGGGCCAGGTGCGCTCGGGCTGGCCGCTATACGAGGTGTTCCTGCGCGGCAAGCGCGGGCTCAACCACGTGCACGTCGGGTCGCTGCACGCGGCCGACCCGCAGATGGCCCTGCGCCATGCCCGCGACCTGTACACGCGCCGGAACGAGGGCGTCAGCATCTGGGTCGTCGCGGCCAGGGACATCACCGCGTCGAGCCCGGACGAGAAGGACCCGTTCTTCGCGCCGTCCGGCGACAAGGTGTACCGGCACCCGACGTTCTACGAGATCCCGGACGATGTCCCGCACATGTAGGGCGGGCCGACGCCGATGACCGAAGACGAGTTCGCCGCCTACCAGAGCCTGAGCGGGGAGACCGAGGATCATCGCTGGGCGTTCGGCACCGGGTTCACCGACCCGCTCGAGGGGATCGACACGTCGGTGCCGGACAGCGTCGACGCCCAGGCGCTGGCGACCTACTGCCTGATGCTCGGCGACGACGCGCTGGTCTACTCGCACCGGCTGCAGCAGTGGATGACACGCATGCCGGAACTCGAGGAGGAGACCGCGCTGGCCAACATCGCCCTAGACCTGCTCGGGCAGGCGCGCATGCTGCTGGCCCGGGCAGGGCGGGCCGAAGGTGCCCTGCTCACCGGCGGGAACGGCCCCGACGAGGATGAGCTGGCGTACTTCCGCGACGAGCACGAATTCCGCAACGTGCGGCTGGTGGAGGCGCTGGACGCCGACTTCGCCGAGCTGGCCGGCCGGCTGCTGGTCTTCTCGGCCTGGCGGCTGGCGCTGTTCGCCCGGCTGGCCGAGTCGGCGGACCCGGTGCTGGCGGCCATCGCGGCCAAGGGCGTCAAGGAACTCACCTACCACCGGGACTACGCCGCCCAGTGGGTGATCAGGCTCGGTGACGGCACCCCGCTGTCGCACGGCAAGATGCAGGCCGCGCTCGGCACTATCTGGCCGCTGGTCGACGAGCTGTTCGAGGCCGATCCCGTGACCGCCGCCCTGCCCGGGGTGGCGGCCGACCCAGCCGGGCTGCGCGGCGAGGTCGGCGCCGTGCTCGACGCCGTGTTCGCCGCGGCCACCCTGGACCGCCCGGGCGGCGCGCCGATGGCGCGGGTGGCGGGCAAGTCCGGGCGCGACGGCGTGCACACCGAGGCGTTCGGGTACCTGCTCGCCGAACTGCAGAGCGTGGCCCGCGCCCACCCGGGAGCGACGTGGTGACAAGGGCTGGGGATTCTTGGGCTTCTGCGGGCGAGGCCGACCTGGACGCCGCGCGCGCGGTCGCCGGGGCCGTGCCAGATCCCGAACTTCCCGTGGTGACAGTGGCCGACCTGGGCATCCTGCGCGACGTCGCGGCCGAGGACGGGCGCCTGGTGGTGACCATCACGCCGACCTACTCGGGCTGCCCCGCGCTGCGCGAGATCGCGCATGACCTGCAATACCGGCTCAGCCAGGCCGGCTTCGCCGAGGTTATCGTGCGCACCGCGCTCGCGCCCGCGTGGAGCAGCGACTGGATCACCGCCGAGGGCCGCCGGAAGCTGCGGGCGGCCGGCCTCGCCCCGCCCAACCGGGCACCGAAAGGTCCGGTCCCGCTCACTCTCGGCGACCGCCGCGGGCCGGTCCTGTGCCCGCGATGCGGATCCGGTGACACGAGGCAGACCGCGGCCTTCGGCGGGACCGCGTGCAAGGCGCTGTTCCGCTGCGAGGCCTGCCGCGAGCCCTTCGAATACGTGAAGGAAATCTGATGGCTTCCACGTCCGTTCGCAGGGCCGAGTTCCACCCGCTCACCGTGGCGCGGGTCGATCCGCTCACCGACGACTCCGCGGCAGTGACCTTCGAGGTGCCGCCTGGACTGGCGGACAGGTTCGCCTTCGCGCCCGGGCAGTCGCTGACCATCCGCCGTGGTGACGAGCGACGGTCCTACTCGATCTGCGCGACCGCCGGGCACCTGCCGCGCATCGGCGTGCGGAAGGTGGCGGGCGGCGCGGTGTCCGGCTGGCTCGTGCATGAGGTCCGGGCCGGCGACGTGATCGACGTGCAGGCGCCGTCGGGCTCGTTCACCCCCGATCTGGACATCCCCGCGCACCACGTCCTGCTCGCCGCGGGCAGCGGGATCACCCCTGTCTTGTCTATAGCCGGATCCGTGCTCGCTGCGCAGGACAAGTCCACCGTCACTTTGCTCTACGGCAACAGGCGCAGCGACTCGGTGATGTTCGCCGACGACATCGCCGACCTCAAGGACATCTACCCGGAGCGGATCTGCCTGGTCCACGTGCTCAGCCGCGAGCAGCAGGAAGTGGAGCTGTTCAACGGCCGGCTCGACGCCGGCAAGCTGCGCGCGCTGCTGCCGGTCACCGTCGACGTGGCCGCGGCCGACCGCTGGTGGCTGTGCGGCCCGTTCGGCATGGTCGAGGACGCGATCGGGGTGCTGGGTGAACTCGGCGTCCCGCGCGGCCGCATCCACCGCGAGTTGTTCTACGTCGAGGACACCCCGCCCGCCCAGGCCACGCACGCCGAGGCGGCCGCGGGCCCGGGCGCCGAGGTGACCGTGCTGCTCGACGGGCGCAGCAGCACCGTGACCGTCCCGGCCGGCACCGCGGTCCTGGACGGGGCCCAGCGGGTCCGGCCCGACCTGCCGTTTGCCTGCAAGGGCGGGGTGTGCGGCACGTGCCGCGCCCTGCTCGTCGAGGGCGAGGTCACCATGCGCCGCAACTACGCCTTGGAGCAGGACGAACTCGACGCGGGCTACGTCCTCACTTGCCAGGCTCTGCCCGCATCCGACACGATTACGGTCGACTATGACGCCTAGCCCGAGGAGGCCGGATGCACGACCTCGACCCCATCGAGCGGGCGTCGGCCGACGAACTGCAGGCGCTGCAGCTGGAGCGGCTCCGCTGGTCCCTGCGGCACGCCTACGGCAACGTGCCGCACTACCGAGCGGCCTTCGACGCGGCGGGCGTGCACCCCGACGACTGCAAGGACCTGGCTGACCTGGTCAGGTACCCGCTGACCAGCAAGGCCGACCTGCGGGAGAACTACCCGTTCGGCATGTTCGCGGTGCCCCGCGAGCAGGTCGTGCGGGTGCACGCCTCCTCGGGTACCACCGGCCGGGCCACGGTGGTCGGCTACACGCGGGACGACGTCGAGGTGTGGGCCACCGTGATGGCCCGCTCGATCAGGGCAGCGGGCGGCCGGCCCGGCCACATCATCCACAACGCCTACGGCTACGGGCTGTTCACCGGAGGGCTCGGCGCGCACTACGGGGCGGAGAAGCTCGGCTGCACGGTGGTCCCGGTCTCCGGCGGGATGACCGAGCGGCAGGTCACCCTGATCCGGGACTTCCGGCCGGACATCATCATGGTCACGCCGTCCTACATGCTCGCGATCGTCGACGAGATGGACCGCCAGGGCCACGACCCGGCCGCCTCCTCGCTGCGGTTCGGTATCTTCGGCGCCGAGCCGTGGACGAACGAGATGCGGGCCGAGATCGAGGCCCGGGCCGGCCTCGACGCCACCGACATCTACGGCCTGTCCGAGGTGATCGGCCCGGGTGTGGCGCAGGAGTGCGTGGAGACCAAGGACGGCCTGCACATCTGGGAGGACCACTTCTACCCCGAGGTGATCGACCCGCTCACCGGGGAGGCGCTGCCCGACGGCGAGGAGGGCGAGATCGTCTTCACCTCGCTGACTAAGCAGGCCATGCCGATCATCCGGTACCGGACCCGCGACCTGACCCGCCTGCTGCCCGGCACCGCGCGCACCATGCGGCGGATGCAGAAGGTCACCGGCCGCACCGACGACATGATCATCCTGCGCGGGGTCAACCTGTTCCCGACCCAGATCGAGGAGCTCATCATGGGCGTCCCGGCGCTGTCCCCGCACTTCCAGCTGCACCTGACCCGGGAGGGCCGGATGGATCAGCTGGCGGTCCACGTCGAGCGCCGCCCCGGAGTGGCCGAAGCCGCCGCGGCCGACGCGGCCGTCACGCTGGCTGCGCTGGTCAAGAACACCATCGGCGTCACCATCACGGCCAGCGTCCTGGCCCCGGAATCCGTCGAGCGATCG